>JABAOF010002405.1_pt2 | contig 60727 bp, 45 predicted proteins | sample 7062171 | NCBI WGS metagenome assembly JABAOF01 (sample SAMN14538628, study PRJNA623070) | marine sediment metagenome | biome: marine biome [ENVO:00000428]; feature: marine pelagic biome [ENVO:01000023]; material: deep marine sediment [ENVO:00002113] | place: India: Gulf of Khambhat ...
GCAACCTCGACTCGTGAATAATCCAGGTAAATTTTATGATTTGATTTTTTTCGAGAATACAATTATATTAGGAAAAAAACCAGAGGGGACAGCTTTGGAAAGGGAGAAAAACAAATGAAACGAAAAATCTTATTTGTACTTTTCCTACTTTTTCTTATTACCCCAATCCATGTCGCAAACGGACAATTCACTCCCGCAGAACTCGCAGAGAGGTCACAATGGGAAGAATTCCTCAAAACAGCGGAAATCATAGAATACACAGATGTGGGTGAAGGCGTAACCAAGCCAATTTGGCTAACTTTAAAAAAGGGAGAAGTCACAAGAAAGGGACTCTGGAAAAATCCCAAGGGTATACAGCAGGGTTTCCTCGAAGGATGGCAGTATGAAATCGCAGCTTATGAAATGGATAAGCTTCTTGAACTCAACATGATCCCGCCGACAGTGGAGAGAGAATTCAAGAAGAAAAGAGGATCCCTCCAACTCGCGATTGACAAGCAGTACAGCGAACTCGAAATCTTTGAAGACAAAATCAGATTTCCAAGGGAAAAATCCGACAACAGAAGCAACATGAAATACATAACTCGGGCCTTTGACTGTTTGATCGCCAACGACGACCGAACTCAACAGAATATTCTCTACAACACAGACTGGCGGACTATTCTTATCGACCATTCCCGCGCATTCCGGAGCACGAGTGAACATACAAAGAATCTCATGTATGGCAAAAATGGATTGAAAGGAGCCTTGCTCATCAGACGCCTCCCCCGCTCTTTTGTGGAAAAGGTTAAGGCCTTAACACTAGAAAATGTTCAGGCAGCTGTGGGCTCTTACCTCAAGAAAAAAGAGGTCAAAGCCATCCTTCTCCGCAAAGAACTTCTCTTGAAGGAGATCGAAGGAATGATCCAGGAAGTGGGTGAGGATAAGTTCCTGTACTGATATTTTTCAAAAATTATTGAATAAATTCAAAAGAAAATCTAATTAAAAGGAGAGGAGAAAAATGAAGAGAAAAGCCATTATTCTTTCCGCTTTAATAATTGTACTTGGATTTAGCGTCCAATCCGTTGCCCAATTCACCAAAGAAGAAGTGGCAGAGAGAGAGAAATGGGAACAATTCCTTATAGACGCTGACGTTGTCAGTGAGGAGCAGATGCAAACTCGGCAAGCCGTCACAAATCCGTGGGTGATCCAGTTGGAGAAAGACGGAATCCGGAAACAAGCTTTGTGGAAAAACGCACAAGGCCGCATGAGAGGTTTCGTGGAAAACTGGAAATGGGAGATCGCTGCCTACCGTTTGGACAAGTACCTCGGACTGAATATGGTTCCTCCGACTGTGGAGAAGAGATTCCATGGGGACCTGGGTTCCTGCCAATTATGGATTCATTCCAAGATGAGTCTAAGGGAAAAATATGAACAAAAAATTAAAACCCCGTCATACAAAGTCTTCCCCTGGAACAGAGCGCTTTACCTGCAGAGAGCTTTTGATAATTTAATCGCCAACGAAGACAGGCACCAGAATCAATATCTCATCACTGAGGATTGGAGGATGATCCTCATTGACCATTCACGCTCCTTCAGAACAACAAAAAAATTCACTACAAAACTCATCTACGATGAGAAATACAAAGAAGGCTCACGCATCATGAAGGAGCTCCCTCGTGCTTTAGTCGAAAAACTGAAAGCCATGAATCAGGAAGTGATTCGGGAAGTTGTCGGCGAATACCTGACAGACAAAGAAATCGAGGCCGTTCTCAAGCGGAAAGATCTTATACTCAATTGGATCGAGAACCGGATCAAGGAAGTTGGGGAGGATAACGTTTTATACGATTAGAGAGAAGCTTCAGTCTTTTTCATATTTTTGAAGATAGTGAGGACGTTCTGGTCATTCTCCCTTCTGTAATCAAATCCATCCATCAATGAGCGGGAGAGAAAAACTCCCAACCCACCCGTTTGCTCTTTTCTGATGCTTTCTTCTATATCCGGAGTTTTCAATTTTCGAGGGTCAAAAGGAACGCCGCTGTCCCTTATTTCAAAAAACATCTTTTCCTCATCGTGCCAGGCTTTGATCAAGATATCCCCATTACTTTGGGGGTAGGCATACCGGATGATATTCACGCATATCTCCAGGAGTGCAAGTTCAATTTTGAAGTAATCTTTATCTGATATTTTCAGTCTCTTGAGGTACCCTTTTAAAAAGCTGCGCATGCTGTCGAGCTCCGCTAACTGGCTTTTGATTTTTAAGGTTTTCATCCTAGAAGTGCCGTTCCCGAATTCTTCGAAAAAATCTCCTCTTCTCACCCCATTGTCTCTTTCTTAATTCATACAATTTATACAAAAGGAAAAACGATGTCAAATGGTAAAGAAAATCTATCTGAAAATTCCAATTTCATATGCAAAAAAAGCTGCCCATCGTTCGGATGGATCCAGCTCAATGGCATCAGCCAAGTACTCCTTGGCTCGGGCCTTATTCCCAAGAGCATGACAGGCCATAGAAGCCCAGAGATAATATTGAGACCGGATTCTTCGGCCTTGCTGGATGAGTTCTTCACTCCTCACTTTCATCTCCACAAGCAATCTCTCTGATTCTTGTGTTTTCCCGAGTTTCCTTAATGCCAGTGCCTTGTAATATCTATTTATGGACGCTATTCCTGTTTTCTCTTTCTCAGCTTCTCTAAAATATCTGTCAGCCATGTCCCTCTTTCCCAATTTTTCATAGCACAATCCAATATAGTAATTTTCTCTGATGAAAACAGGACGAGCTGGTTTTCCTGTTCCTAAATTTTCCGGATACTCCATGGCCGCAAAGTAGTCTTTGAGTGCCTTCTTGTAGTCCGCATCTTTCATGGACGAATGAGCTCTTTTCAAAAGGGCAAGAACGTAGACTTCTCTCGCTCGAGTCCATCCTTCCCATGGAAGGAAGGTGTGCGTCTTCAGGATTTCAAGTGCTCTGGTGGATTGATCTGTGTCCACAAAGGACTGCGCTCTCTTTAGCACGTAGTTGAAATTCTTTTTTACATTGGGGGGAGCTTCCTTATAGAGCTTTTCTCTTTCTGTGTATTTTCTGTTTATGGCGTAGAGCTCATCAAGAGTCACATACAGGCGGAAATCATCCGATAAGTAAGACACTGCCTTCTCAAACATCTTTTCAGCCATCTCAAAATCTTTTCGTTTTTTCCAATAAATCTCTCCGAGATTCCTGTAGAGCACCGGAAATTCAGGAGAAAACCGGGCCGCTTTTTCAAAGCATTCCAGCCCCTCCTCCCATCTGAGCTTTGCGGAAAGAAGATTCCCAAGATAATAGTAGGCTTTCCAATCAGAGCGGTTATGTGTTAAAGCGAGTTTGAGCACAGATTCGGTCTCGATTCTGAAAGGGAAGACATAATCCGGACGGCCAGCGGAGGCTTTTTTGAAATATGTTTGTGCAACCTCTTTGTTTCCCAGTATATCATTCAAGTAGCCGAGATAATAATCGACGATCGGGTACTCTCTCGCTCCACTCTCCTCGCTCCAAAACGTAAGAGTGCGAAGGGCATCATCAAACAGATTCATCTCCATGTAGTCGACTGCCACCTCAAGGTAGTATTCTGGGTCAGCTCGCAGTAAATCAATCTCACTTTCTCCTGTCAGCCACATTTTTTCGACCAGAACCAAAGGAGAGATCGGGTCCTCATGCAAAGCCTCTTCGATAATAATCCCAGCCTCCTTTTCGTTATTGAGATGCCTCTCCACGGCAGCCAGCATGACTCTGGCTTTGATATCATCGGGATTATTCCGGATGGCCTTTTTCAGCAGCACTCCTGCATCCGAATAATTTTCGTTCTCGAGCTCCAGTGCAGCAAGCACGTACGGAGCAAGGTGCCTGAAGGCGGCCCTCCTTGAAACGGCGTACAGGTCATCCTTCAAGCGCAACTCAGTCCCAAGTCTCTTTTTTGAAAGAGCTCTGTAATATCGTGCCGTATGGTCATCCTCGTCTCTTTTGAGGACTTTATCAAAAAGAGCGAGTGCTTCTTCAGTCCTCCCAGTTTTGTAATAGAGTATCCCCAACCATCTCATTGCAGGCACCAATCCTGGGTCCATTTCCAGAGCTTCTTTGAAGCTATTCATGGCGCTTTCAAAGTTCCAGTGTTTGATTGAATAGTACCCTTGGAGAAAAGCTGTCTCTGCTGACTGGCTCTCGACATCTGGGAAATCCGGCTGGAGCTCAGGTGGAAGAATTTCAGGTTTCTCTGTGGAATAATCGATGATTTTCCGCCCGTTTTTATCCACGAACTCAAGCCTGTAAATTCCAGCGCTTTCTTTGGATGGGAGTCTCTTTCTGTAGAAATCCTCAGGAGAAATATCCAGTTTTTCTGAAAAAACCAGAATTTTCCCCTGGAAAAGTTTTATCTCCGCATCCTGGAATATTCTGGTCGAATTCAATGCGATGAAGACAGACTCCCCTTCTTTTTCCAGGTTCACAGCCACATCAGGATTCGCTTTGACAAAACCATGCATCTTCTTCAGCGGGTACCACCACTCCTCCCATTCCTCGAGAAGATGAGGCTCAAAAATCCAGGTATCTCCCTGGGTCGGGAGTCTTCCGGCTTGAATCTCGATGTATTGGCCGTCTTCATCCGTGAGTAGGTCTTCCCATATTGCACCACTCGGGGCTGTGCCCCACGTCCAAAACTTTTTGCCCGGACTCTCAAACCTCGAGGCGTAATGGGCCGTTCCGTTGTCTTTTTCATAATTGTAAGCTCCATTAAAATCTCCAGGAGATCCACAAAAATAATCATGGGCATAAGGAGTATTCTTGTACCAGGAAACATCTCTTCCTTCATATATAGGCCAGGGTCTGGGATTTCGTCTTCCTCCTGCATACGTGTAGTCGGCTGGCGGGAAAACGACTCGTGTATCCGGCCAGGCATGGGTGGCTGCATTGACCCAGAAATAGCCGTTGTTATGAGTCAAAGTTCTGTTGAAGAGTCGGATCTTTGTCTTGAAGTAAGACCTGTCGGGAAAAAGAGTGATAAACACCTCCCATTTCATCCTTCTCACCCATTCCTCAGTCCCGACGACACATGTTATACTGCCATCCTCATTCTCTACGATTTTGTAATTAACGGGCGAAAATGTATTCACCGTATGTCCCAAGGTCGGGAAGTTCCACTCGATCCCCCCAGAAAGCCAGGCACCTCTCAAGGCCACAAGACCCGGTTTGATGACGTGATTATGATAGATGAAGTCAAAATTGTCATTTGTCTTATCGAGAGCCGCAAGGATTCTTCCTCCCACATCAGGCAGAATGAGCAGTTTTATATAATCGTTCTCCAGCTCGATCACTCTGTGCGTTTTGACAATTTTTTCTCGTGTGATATTTGTTTGCATAGGATAAGGATAGACTCTCAAGTTCCAGAGAGGAGGGCTGGGATCATCAGGCCCAGTCGAGTAAGTGGGAATTTCCATCTCAACCTCGCGGACAATCACTTCGCCCGAAATTGATAATGGTAAAATTCCAAAGATAAAAATAAACAGAAGGATTTTTCTCATCATTTTCTCCTCCCTTTGGATTGATTCAATTTTTTCTCTCGGTTTTCTGATGGGATGATAAGCATCCTGAAGAAAGAGATAATCTGACTGGATGCCTAACCTCAAATTTGATTTTTAAAGTCTCACTAGAAAAGTGATGTTTATCTATGCGAAAGCAAAATGATTCTATTCGATAAATCCTGATTGAGCGCTATTTTTCGGCGACTCCGAATAACTGAACTCGGCTATTATCTCTTTCGACAACGTAGACATATCCTCGAGCATCAACAACAATAGAGATGGGATTCGTCATTTGACCCTGCCCTGTTCCTGTGCTTCCCCAGGTTGCGATCACGTTACCGTTTTCATCATATTTTTGAATCCTGTTGTTGCCTGAATCGGCAATGTAGACAAAATTATCTTTATCAACGTACATCCCCAAAGGACTCTTGAACGCGCCTTCTGTTGAGCCGGCCTTTCCCCATTTGGCCACAAATGATCCCTCAGATGTAAACTTCTGGACTCGATTTCTGTCAAGAACATAAACCTCATTCTTTTGGTTCACTGCCACCGTTTTCGGATAAACAAAATCTCCATCCGAGGCACCACGCCTTCCCCACATTCGCATAAACTCACCGTTACCATTGTATTTTTTGACACGGCTGTTTCCTGAATCAACCACATACACATTACCCTGGGTATCGGTTGCGATGCCCAAAGGGATGTTAAACATGTCTCTCTGCGCTCCCATTGTTCCCCATTTATTCCTATACTTTCCGTCTTTATCAAACTTGAACACACAGTGACTCTTCGTATCTGTCACAAAAACATTACCTTGATTATCCACGGCAATACCACCTGGAGCTTTAACGCCTTTAAATTCTCTCCCCCCATCGCCCCAACTATTATCAAATTTCCAATCCGAAGTGATTCTCTGTACTTTCCTTGCCCCTTCACTCGCAATAAACACATTGTTTTGACTGTCCACAGCGACTCCTGCCGCATTCTTAAAAATCTGACTCATGGGGCCACCCCATTTGTGAACATATTGATAATTCACAGGTGTCAAGGCAACTGAGAGAGGTAAAGCCCCCTCGCCTATCTGAATATCTATTTCTCCTTCCCATTCTGAATAGTTGTCTTTGACAATCTTTACCATGTGTTTCCCGAATGAAACGTAAGACAATACGCAGTTGGTCACTTTATTTGTGTCTTCACCATCCAGAAAGACTCGAGCGCCCACAGGGGAGGATGTAATTTCCACGTCTCTCCCAGCTCTTTCCAGCGTATATTCTTTTTTAAAAGGGGTGTGTGGGATGAAGAAATTATCTGTGATCGTTTCGTATCCTTCTTTCTCTATTTCTAAAGAGATTTTTGGTGAGGTCGTTCTGTAGATTTCCGGAGATTCACCGATTACGTTCCCGTTAATCTTTATCGTTGCTTCTTTGGGTGTCGTTGAAATCTCGAGAGAATATTCAGTGACCAACCCCCTGAACTCTTTATCCGCCTGGTCAGTGAGGCTGACAATTCTTGGATCGGGATTGAGTCGGACAATCGTCTTGGCGTAGTTGTAATCCACTTCGTACATATTCCTGAATTCCTTCAAGGCAGACAACGAATCATCCTTGCTCGCGTAAGCCACTCCCTTCCAATAAAAAATCTCTGTGGCTAATTCCAGTTGTTTCCTATGATCAGTAACCGAGAAAGCTTTGGCGATCAATGGTTCCAATGAGGCGATCGCTTCATCATAATTTTTCTCCTGACTGATCATTTTCGTGCTTTCGTTCATCTTTAATCCGATTTCTGCGACAACCTCAGCCTGTGTCACCACGGGCATGCCTGGAGCTCCTCCAGCTCCGACATCGCCAGTCACTTCCTCGACATTCGTGTTGTAAATCCAACCTGAGTTTCCCTGGTAGGTGACCTTATACCAGCTTCCTTGCTTACTTTCAGCATCTAAAATTGTGTTTAACGGAACTCTGACTAGAGTCCTTCCCCCTATCGAACGTGTCGCTTTAATACTGGCATTATCCAGGATGACTTTTACTTTTAGTTGAGCTGCCTCAAGGGCAACAAAAAGGAGAAAAAGAAGAAATACACTCGTTAAAACTGTGCATATTCTGAGTTTCTTCTGTTCCATCCTATCCCTCCTCTAAGACACAATGAGAATTATAATGACTTCGTTATTTATCCGATTATCTTTCTTGTTTTTCTTCTTTAATGATTTTCCAGGTGTCTCCCTGTTTTTCCATCGTCCAGATAATATCGCCCTCAAAAATCCTTTCTCTCTGCCCGGTTTGCTTACTGACCGCAGATGAGAAAATAAAGAATTTGACTTCCGCAGTCTTTCTATTTTTGAAATCAATCGTTATGCCTGAGTTATCCACTTCTGACTGTATACTGTTAAAATTATTAAAAATCCACCTCAGTTCAGGTATTTTAAGGTCTTTGAGAGCTGAAGAACCGATATAATAATCGAATACTTCAAGTTCCTTGTTCTCGTCAGCTTTCCTGATTGTTTCCACGATTGATAAAATTTCCTTTTTCGCAGCCGCTTCAAAAATGGCCTGGTCTGCCAGACCCCAGTATTTCCGCGCGTCTCTGTGGTCTTTTTCTAATTTAAATATCTTCTCCATTTCCCGCATACTCTGCGAGTATCTCCCATTCTTAAAATGAGTGATACCTGCCTGCAAAGTGGTATTGATCAAAATCTTGGTTTCCGCTTTATTCTTATAATCGAGTGCTGTTAAGTCTCCTGGATTCTCGGCAAGGAATGCATCAGCCAGCTTGACTGTCTCATTAAATCTTCCTTTGTCGAAATTCTGCTTTATTTCGTTGAGCTTTAATACTCTCGGGTCAGTAATCACTTCCTCCTTATCAGGAGGTGGTTTGGGCTGCTCATCTTGACCTTCTTCGGGTGGAGGCGAAGTACTCATTGCCTCTTTGGCCTTATTTAAGTAATCTTGAGCGGCTATGTTGCCCGCATCTTCTGCAAGGACCGCTTCGGCTAGACGGATAGTCTCCGCATAATCACCATTATCCAAGCTCTCCTTGGCTTTTTCTAATTTTTCCTCTAAGGTGAGTGTTTCAAGAGGCTGCCCCTGGCTTGAAGACACGCCTAACATTCCTGATATTTTTTGGACTATATCCGTAACAAAAGGCAGTTTTCCAGTCTGGTTATTGTAGAAATAAGCTCCTCCGGCGACGATAATTAAAAATGCAGGTATTGTGATGCCGAGGATGAGTCCCAATCTACTTTTTTTCTTTTCTTCCTCTACGACTTCCTCTTCCTTTTCCTCCTCTTCAGGGACAGGAGCTTCCCTGGTCACGGTGACAGCTATGGTTTTATCAGCCAGTCTGTCCAGATTACGCAGGTCATCGGCGAGCTGATTACAATTCTGGTAGCGGTCATTCGGATCTTTGGCTAAGGCCTTGCCGATGACTTTTTCAAAGCCTGCCGGAAGTCCCTTTTTGACTTCACTGAGAGAGGGTGGTTGTTCATTGATGATCTTATATATGACCGTCGTGATACTCTCGGCCTCAAAAGGTCTTCTCCCCGTTAAAAATTCATACAGGATGCAGCCCACTGAAAAAATATCTGAGCGCTTATCCACTTTCTTGCCCATGACTTGTTCAGGAGACATATAGCTTGGTGTTCCCACGGCTGTTCCGGATTGGGTTAAAGTCGAAGTATCCACTCGTGCCACACCAAAATCACAGATATAGGGTCTTCTGTTTTTATCCAATAATATATTGCCGGGCTTTATATCCCGATGGACGATTCCATGCTGATGGGCAAAATCCAAGCCACTGCAAACCTGTTCCATGAGCTTGGTTACTTCCGGAACAGTAAATTTCTCGCCCTGTGCAATCAGCCTCTGGAGACTCGGGCCTTCTATAAACTGCATGACAATGTACGTCAGGTCTTTCTCTCTTCCTACATCAAAGATTGTGATAATATTGGGGTGGGTTAATTTTCCCGCTGCCTGGGCCTCTCTAATGAAGCGCTGCATAATTTCTTCATTATCAGTTTCTTCTGAAGCTAAATCGAACCTAATTGTCTTGATGGCCACTTGGCGGTCAATATCGGGATCAAGAGCTTTGTAAACGATGCCCATTGCTCCTTTCCCCAGTATGCTTTGGATCTCGTATTTCCCTATTTTTTTCATTTTCGTCTAATTAAAGTGTGTTCCTACTCTATCTAAAGAGCCCTGGTGTGCTCTTATGATTGCAAATGATTCATCCTCTGTCAATCATCCGTTAGGAGGATTTTAGGGGTGAATTCTGGATTTCGCCCCTCATCTAAAAGGATGAGAGCCAGCATCTTCTTGCCAGAGAGGTCTTTTGCTGGAAATTGTCCACAAAATAGAAAAATTGGCACGAACTCTCCTTTGAACTGGATTACCCAATGCTTACAAGTACCACTAACTTCAGCTTTTTCTGTATTATCCCTTAAAAAATATACTAGAAAAATTCCGTTGTCAAGAAAAGTTTAAAACTTGAAGCATTTCCGAAATCATGAGAGAGGAAAAGAGCATTAGGGGGTGTTTTCACTCCTGTCAGATTTCTTACTCCATTCACACTTTGCCAAAAAATAGTGAATCGTGTTAAAACGTTCTTTGTCTTTTTTAATAATGAAAATTTGAAATCTGGGCTTCTTTTTCATTATTATGAAGTTAAAACAAAGAAAGGAGAGAGCCTCAGACCTGTAAATGGCAGATAAAACCACAGAAACAGCCGCGTTTCAGAAAAAGTTATTCCGCTGGTATGAACGGCACCACAGGACGCTCCCCTGGCGGGAATGTGCTGATCCCTATAAAATATGGATTTCTGAAGTCATGCTTCAACAGACAACAGTCCAGACAGTTCTTCCCTACTATGATAAATGGCTACAAACTTTTCCTCGGGTTAAAGACCTCAGTCAAGCCCCACTTCAAAAAATCCTCAAAACCTGGCAGGGCTTGGGCTATTACCAAAGAGCGAAAAACCTCCACAGGGCTTCGAAAATAATCATGAATGAATTCAAGGGACGAGTTCCTCAGGAATTCGAAGAATTGAAAAAGCTACCTGGATTCGGGCCCTACATCACAGCCGCTGTACTGAGCCTGGCTTTTAATAAGCCCTTTCCGGTTGTGGATGCCAATGTGCGCCGAGTCTTGATGAGGCTGAAAGGAGCGCGAGGCGAAGCCAATCCCAAAAACGATAAAGCACTTCTCGATTTTCTCTCTCCTCACTTTCCCCAAAAAAAAGCTGGAATTTTCAACCAAGCGATGATGGAGCTGGGGGCCCTGGTTTGCCGCCCTAAAAATCCCTCTTGTCTCCTTTGTCCTCTGAGTGATTTCTGCCAGGCATTTAAAGACGGCAAACAGGAGGTCATCCCGCTCCCCAAAAAAAGGAATTACCGGAGGATTGAAGCGGTCGTGGCCATTATCAGAAAAAATGGAAAACTTCTGATTCAAAAAAGACCGCCTCAAGGACTTCTGGCAGACCTCTGGGAATTTCCTGGGGGAAAAAGAAAATCCGGAGAAACACTGGAGGAGGCCCTGCATCGGGAAATAAAGGAAGAACTTCAGACCGAAGTCCAGACGGAAAAATTCCTGATTCGAGTTCAACATGCGTATACTCAATTTCAGGTGACTCTCTATGCCTATGAATGCCGTCTAAAAAAAGGGCCACGCTTGAATACAAATCACTACCGCTGGGTGACTCTGAAGGGTATGAGGCACTATCCATTCCCCTCGGGAAGCGCGAAAATCATAAAACATTTGGAACAAAGTGAAAAAATCCTCGGGGGAAAGAAGGCAAAAAGATAAATGGATGTCACCTATCAGTTCGTTAACTACGGTGAAATCTTGAAACCCGTTGAAGACGTTCTCGCTCTAGACGTTGGGATGAAAACCATCCCTGGTGTCATCGATCATCACCATCCACAGGCAGAAGTCGAGTGCACTGCTTCCTTGATTATAAAGCATCCCCATCTTGTCTTGGACCACATCAAAAGAGAAGATAAAACAGGATTAAAGAGAGACTCCATCCAGTTAGGCATCATCACCCACCGCCTCCCGGATTTTGACTCGATCTCTTCCGTTTTCCTTGCCTTGAAACTCATTGAAACCGGAGAAGTCGACACCCATATGGAAAATATGGCCCACTATGTCAAAATGGTGGATTCGGCCACGCTACCAAAAAGCACTGATCTGACATCCACACCTTACTCTATTCTTCGTTCACTCAACACAGAATTAAAAAAAGAGAAGGAGGACGTCAACCTCCAGAGGATGAAAGAAGGTTTAAAATTCATGAATTTCCTGTATTCCAAATCAGAAGAGGGATACGACATCGTCCAAAATCGAATTCTGTTTTCAGGAATAGAAAGGTACGAGAGAGCGATGAGGAGGGTGGAAAACGATTACTTCAATTACCTCGCTGATGTCAAAATGGCCAGGAAAGTCATGCTTTCTCTCCCGAAAACCACTGGAAGAGGCCAGATTCAGGTTGACGGCCTCATCGTTAAAAATCCAAAGAGCTTCCTCCTGAGAGAATGGGCACGAAGAGACAGGGAAAATTCTTCATTGCGGGATGGCTTCTCCTTTCTGATGACAAACTTCTGGGATCACCGCTATATTCTTGGGGTTGATCCGGAAAAAGGAGTCAATCTCAAAGGCCTCGGAGATTCTCTGAATGAAAGGGAGCTGGAAAAAAGAAATGATGCCGATAGGCCTCTTGTTTTTCGCTGGTACGACGGGAACTGCCCTTTTTTCAATTTTCGCATCATCGATTCTCCACAGGATGGAACCGAACTCAGCCAGAAAGAAATCGAAGACGCACTTCTCTTTTTCAGTCAAAATATCAAAAAGGGGACGTTCCCCAAGGTACCACCTTAGAATAAATAATCCTGAATAGACAGAAAGATTAAGCTAATTTAAGAGTTGTTTAGTTCATTTCAATCTAATAAAAATGGAGACGTTCCCCAAGGTACCACCTTAGAAATTGGGGAACGTCCCCATAAAATCACTTGCCGATAAAACGGTTGATGAATTCGAAAGTCCGGTTGTAGGCCTCCATGCGGTTCTTGAACAGCATAAATTCGTGAGGTTCGTCGGGTGCGATCATGAGTTCGATGTGCACATCTCCCTTGGCGCGAAGCTTCTGAACAATGTCTGTCGTCTGCTGGAAAGGCACGTTGCGGTCGTCATCGCCGTGGATGAAGAGTACGGGTGAGGTCCAGGTTTTAAGACTTCCAACCGGGGATGATTCACGGGCGAGTTTGCGCTGAGGTTCAGGGAGATTTCTCCCCCGCAGTACGGACCAATCATGGACACCCGCCATATCCACTCCCACCTTGAAGACATCGGAATTGCGGGCCAGAGCCATGGCTGTCAATAGACCGCCGTAAGAAAGGCCCCACTTGCCAATCCGTTCGGCATCCACCTCGGGCCGGCTCTGGAGATACTTGGCGCCGGCCAGGACATCCTGGTATTCGGATGCACCGCGCATGCCGGTGTTGGGAGCGTTTCGGAATGAGCGGCCGTAGCCAATGCCGCTGCGGTAGTTTATGGAGATCACCACATAACCCTTATTGGCAAAATACTGGTTAATCCCATAGGCCTCTGAGTAGAACTCCATGTAGTGCCAGCCAAGAAGCATCTGACGGACAGGACCGCCATGTGTATAAACCAAGCCGGGACGCTTATCGCCCGGTTTGGCTCCTTTGGGAAGAAAAAGCTGGCAGGGAATCTCCAACCCATCCGGGGCTTTCACTATCACGAGCTCTGGAATGACCAGCTCGTCCATGGGGTATTCCGCCGGGAGTTTTTCCGGTGCGACCACTTCAATCTTTCCGCCCTTGGCCGGGACCGTGGCAATGGCAGTGGGATGGACCGCAGTTGCATACAGAAAAGCCACTTTTTTCCCTGAAGCCAATGCAACAGGATAGGTCCCGATCGTGGCGCCTTTGGTCAGGGGCTTCGCTTTGCCACCGCCGTTCGTGGGCACCTTCCAGATGTGGCGGCCGTGGATATCAGCCAAATTGCTACTGAAAAACAGCGTTTTTCCATCACTGGAAAGCCCAAGCTGTTCAACAAATGCTTCTCCTGGTGTGAGGTCCACAGGATCTCCTCCTGAAAGGGGCATGGAAAACACATGGTTCCAATTCTCGCGTTCAGCTGTGAATAGGATGCGGTCGTTGGCTGTAAGCTCAAAGTTTCGAACGGAATAAAACAGAGGTTCATCTTTAGGAAACCGCCAGATTTCTTGCGCGATCCCCTTGGCAGCATCGGCTAGCCAGAGTGCAACGTTGGTCATCGGCCCGCGCCTCCGGAACCCACTGAAGGCGGTTCCGCCGTACTGCAGACCGGGTCTTCGCTGGAAAAGGATCTTTGTGCCATCAGCAGACCAGAGGGGATTACTGTCCCGGTCAACATTGGGGGCGATCCAGGTGATTTTTCTTTGTCCGATGTCAAACACACCGATAAAGCTATGATCGTTTCGCCGCGTGACAAAGGCGACACGAATGCTGTCCGGAGACCATTGAGGAGAACCGTTCTGCCCAGCTGCTCTGAAGAGAAGCTCTGGTTCTGGAATGGCTTCGGGATTGGATGGAGGAGTTAAAGGCGCGCGGTAGATCAATCCTTCATTCACAAGCAAAATCCAGCGTCCGTCGGGAGAAAGGACAGGATTCCTTCCAGGCGCAACTCTCCAGAGTTGACCTGTATCAGTCCTGACCGCCCAGATGGCCTGCTCCATGCCATCCGGATCGCTTCGGGAATTTGTGACCCAGCCTTCACTGTTGGGCCGGCCGCCTTTGACAAAGACCACTGTCTTCCCGTCGTCGGTGATATAGACGTCTGGGATTTCAAACACTTCATCTCGGACATAGCCTGTCAGGTTGACAGGTTTGAAATCCGGAGCTGCGGCGGTCCACACATTCCTTTCGCCCTTCGAATAAAAAACCCAGGCGATACGGTCAGTGTTCTTGGCTGACACCAGACTCCAGGGATAAGGAGGACTCAGAATCTCTTCCAGAGTAAAGGTCCCTTCGGCCCAGGCTGGACCATTACTCCCCAATATGATTAGTAAACAAATCACGACGCTGAAAAACTTTACGGTTTTCATGTTCCCTCCTCTGTTTCCTTTGATAAAGGATGGTGCTGCCAAAATCATCCTCTTTACAATAATACAACAGGCGATGTTAAATCAATAAAAATGCGCTGAATGGCTGAAAAGAAGAATTTCTTATGCACTTTTATTGGAATGATGAGTTCGGTTTTGATCTCCAAATTGTCGAGTTTGATCTTTAAATAGATTGAAGGAGTGCTTTCCTTTTTTAATTAAATCTGGGAGCAGAACGGGAAGGAAAGAAAAATGGCGGAGAGGGTGGGATTCGAACCCACGGTCCCGACTTTAATCGAGACAGTCGCTTAGCAGGCGACCCTGATCAGCCACTCCAGCACCTCTCCTTTGTGAATCAGAGTGCGGTGTTATTCTATCACTTTTCTCAGTAGATTCAAAATTCAAAACTGATCTGTTTCTTCAGGTTCATTTCCTCGGGGTCAGACCTTAGTAACTTCAGTAATAGTCATCAGACATTGCCGGAATCATTATACAGTGACTGTGATCATGAGCTAAAGTCTAAAATCCCAATAAATCCTGACCAAGTTATTCAAAATTACTGAAGTTACTAAGGTCTGACCCCATAAGGCCATATGGAAATGGCGGAGGGAGAGGGATTCGAACCCCCGTCCCGGTTGCCCGGGAAGCGATTTTCAAGACCGCCGCCTTAAGCCACTCGGCCATCCCTCCGAAGAAGTTTATATTTTCTCTTAAGAGCCTTATGTTCGCAAGTGTTGGATTTAACTTGCTAGCTGATTTTCTCCAGGCCATCCATGTATGGCTGCAGAGCTTCAGGAATGGTGACCGTCCCATCCTTGTTTTGATTACTCTCCAGGATGGCGCTCACCGTCCTCCCCAAAGCCACACCAGAACCGTTCAATGTATGAATAAATTCTGTCTTGGATTTCCCTTCTCTTTTCAGGCGAATATCGGCTCTTCGTGCCTGGAAATCTTCACAGTTGGTGCATGAAGAGATCTCCAGGTATTTCTTCTGATAAGGCATCCAGAGCTCCAGGTCATAGGTCTTAGCCCCTGAAAAACCCAAGTCCGCAGTACAGAGAACGACGACCCGGTAATGCAAACCCAGTCTTTTGAGGACCTCCTCAGCATCCAGAGTCATTTTTTCCAGTTCATCGTAGGAATTCTCCGGCAAGGAAAAACTCATCAATTCGACCTTATTGAATTGATGCTGGCGGATCAGTCCTCTTATATCCTTACCGTAGGAGCCCGCTTCCCGCCTGAAGCAAGGCGTATAGGCCACGAATCTGAGAGGGAGTGATTCCGCCTTAAGGATTTCTTCTTGATACAGGTTTGTTAGAGGAACCTCTGCAGTGGGTATCATGTACCATTGATATCCCCGAAGTTTGAAGAGGTCGTTCTCGAACTTCGGCAAGTTTCCCGTTCCGATCAAGCTCTTTTCATTGGCTATAAAAGGAGGAATCACCTCTTTATAGTCTTTCTCACGCGTGTGGATATCCAGCATGAAATTGATCAGAGCTCTCTCCATTCTTGCTCCGGCCCCAAAATAGACGGAAAATCTTGATCCGGCTATCTTGGCGGCCCTCTCAAAATCCAGGATACCGAGCTTTTTGCCGATTTCCCAGTGAGCCCTGACAGGAAAAGAAAAAGCCGGCTTTTTTCCGAACGTCCGCACTTCGACATTCTCTTCTGAATTCTGGCCTTCAGGGACAGATTCATGAGGGACATTAGGGATATTCAGCAGAATCTTCTTCAACTCTTCATCAATCTCTTTCAACTTTTCTTCCAGACTTTTGATCTCATCAGAGACTTTTTTCATCTCCGAGATGATCGCGGAAGCATCCTTCCCTTCCTTTTTCATCTGTGCCACGCGTTGAGAGGCTTTATTGCGTTCAAAACGCAGATTCTCCGTTTTTGCCAGTTCCTTTTTCTTCTTTTGATAGAGCTTTTTAAAATCGTCGAGGCTGACCTCCAGACCCCTGGCTTTAGTTTTTTTTATGATAAACTCAGCGTTTTCTAGTACATATTTCGGGTCTAACATGCCGCAGATTATAGCACAAGTCATATAAATTTAACATCTAAGCATCTCTATTTGAGCTGAGGAAGATGTATTCAGGATTGGGTCGAGCGACGCTGAAATTAACAAGTTGACTCATAAAGGGGTTTAAAATATAGTGGTAAAATGAAAGAGAAGAGTAAACGCAGAGGCTACATCCAGGTCTATACAGGATCCGGAAAGGGAAAAACCACTGCGGCTTTAGGGCTGGCCTTCCGGGCGGCCGGCCATAAACAGAGGATCTACATCGGTCAATTCCTCAAAGGCCAGATGTATGGAGAGCTTCTTTCGGCGAAACAACTTTCTCCGTACATCACCATCAATCAGTTCGGCCGCAAGGGTTTCATTCATGTGACAAAAGACCCTGACAAAGAGGATATTCAAAAAGCCAAAAGGGGGCTAAAAAAATGCCTGGATGCCATGCTTTCATTAAAATATAAAATCATCATCCTGGATGAGATCAATGTGGCCGTTTACTTTAACCTGCTGACAGAAAAAGAAGTCCTTGAATTTTTGAGCCAGAAACCCGAAGAGGTGGAAGTCATCCTGACAGGGAGGTACGCTCCGGCAACTTTCATAAAAAGGGCGGACTTAGTCACTGAAATGAAGGAGAAAAAGCATTATTACAAAAAAGGAGTGAAGGCCAGAGAAGGGATCGAAAAATAAGAGGACATAATCGAGGAAAGTGAAACCGATGGAGAGAGAGAGGTTTGAAGAGCTCGTCGAAGAGGCCCTGGCTGACCTACCGGAAGAATTTAAAGAACGCCTCCAAAACATCACAGTGATCGTCGAGGAGAAGCCTTCAAGAGAAGTCTACACGCGACTGGGAGGCTCGCCATTCAGTCTAATCTTAGGGCATTACCATGGCATTCCCTACAAGCACCGAGGACCGTTTTATGGAAATGTGCCTCCTGATGTGATCACCATTTACCAGAAACCGATAGAAAAAATCTGCTCTACGGAAGAAGAAATCAAAAAGAAAGTCAAAGAGGTAGTTGTGCACGAAATCGCGCATTATTTCGGATTCGATGATAAAGAATTGAAAAAGATCGAAAACCAATAAGACTTTCTGGCGCCATTTTTCAACTTTTTGGATAAAATAGCTTGATACCACTGAGCCGAATTTGAGGAGACAGAGAAATGCAATCAAACTTAAAGGGCGTATTCGCCGCACTATCAACGCCATTTGTCGGAGATGAGGCTTCACCCAAAAAGTTTAAAGAGAACATCCAAAAATACAACAAGGTTGAGCTGGCAGGTTATGTCATCCTGGGCTCAACCGGAGAAAGCGTCTATCTCTCCGATGAAGAATCGGAAAAACTCGTTCAAGCTGCGAAAGAGTCAGCCTCTCAAGGGAAAAAAATAATTGTCGGCACCGCAAGAGAGTCCACACAAGCGACTCTCGAATTCACGAACAGGATGGCCGGGCTCGGCATCGATGCGGCCTTAGTCCGCACTCCCAGCTATTACAAATCTCTGCTCGACCGGGAAGCACTGATGACACACTATCTCACCATTGCCGAGAAATCCCAGGTCCCTGTGATCATCTATAATATTCCTCGCTTCACAGGCATTTCTGTGGACTCCAGCCTTCTCATCGAACTCTCCAAGCATCACAACATCATAGGAATCAAAGACAGCTCGGGGAATCTGACTATCCTGGGAGAGGCCATCCCCCATATCTCTCCTCAGTTCAGTATCCTCCTTGGGGCCGGGAGTCTTTTCCTCCAGGGTCTTCTTCTCGGCGCTCAGGGAGGGATCCTCGCTTTGGCTTCAGTGGTTCCCGCTCATTGTGTCAAGCTTTACAACCTGTTCTTGGAGAAAAAACTCGAAGAAGCGTTAGAGCTTCAACTCGAACTGATACCCCTGAATAAAGCTCTGATTCAGACGTATGGCATTCCAGGAATCAAGTATGCCTTGAACCTTCTCGGGTATGCCGGTGGTCCTCCTCGACTGCCTCTCCTCCCCCTTGGTGAAAAGGGAAAAGAAGACATCAAGAATCTATTAATCGATCTTAGACTCCTGGAAGACTGAAAGAGAGGAAATAAGAATGAACGAAAACAAGCACAGTAATAGTGCACCTCCCGGAAGACGGGCCTTCATGCGGAATATTCTGTGGGGAGCTTTCTCTGCCTCACTCGCATCCGTAGGACTTCATTCAGGCAGCCAGAAGCCAGGTCAACGAGTGAAAAAAGGACAGATGTTCTACCGCCGGCTGGGACGGACGAATCTCATGATCTCTGAAATTTCGCTCGGAGGAAGCCCCATCCCTGAATGGCCGATCCTCCACCAATCGTTCGAAAGAGGCGTCAATTACATCGACTCATCCCACAGCTACCAGAACGGCAACAGCGAGCGGCAGATCGGCCGGCTCCTCAAAGAAGTAGGAAGGGATAAAGTCCATGTAGGAACAAAATTCCATCTTAGACGGAATTGGAGTGAAAAATCCATCATAAGCTCTGTTGAAGGGAGCCTCGGAAGGCTGGATACTGATTATTTGGACGTCCTTCTCATCCATGGGGCAGAAAACGTAGAACACCTGGACGATGAAAGAGTTCTCAGCGCCTTCGAGAAACTCAAAAAACAGGGAAAATACAGGTTCAGAGGCCTGTCCTGCCATTCAAATCACCATGAGATTGTGAAGAAGGCTGTCGAGTGTGGCCTGTATGACATGATCCAACTCGGGTATAACGTCTTTGACATCCAGGAATCAGAAAAAAAAGTCCAAACCTACGACGACTACCTGGAAGCATGTGGGATTCGGCGTCTTATCTCACTGGCTAGATCAAAAGATGTCGGAATCATAGCCATGAAAACCCTGAAAATCGGGGGAAGAAGGCAAAATCTTGAAAAATACAGGACAGGCACGACCACGATCTACCAAGCTATGCTCAAGTGGGTACTGGAAAATAGGGATATTTCCGCAGCCGTTATCGAAATGCTGACATTTGAGGAACTGGAAGAAGATCTGGGAGTAATCGGGAAACCCCTCTCCACGATGGAAAGACGAAACCTGTTCCGTTATGTTGTGGAGAACTCAAAAGACTACTGTCATACGTGTGGGCGCTGCCAAAAGAACTGCCCCTCCCGAATCGAAACAACATCCATCCTCCGGTATCTCGCCTATTATGAAGGCTATAACAAAACCAGAAGAGCCAAAGAAGCCTATTCCCGGCTGAAGCCCATACAGACAGCTTTTGCGTGCACAGACTGCGGTGAATGCGAAAGGGCCTGTCCCTATGGAGTCTCTATAAGAAATAAAATAAGAGAAGCGAATAGGCTGTTAGGCTAGGAAACGCATAACTCCATGTCTAAAATATCATTTCTCTTATCGGCCAAAACTCAAAAGATACTCAAATGGATTCACATAACATGTGTGGCCTTTTCAACCGGTGGATTACTTTCAATCCTGATCCTACAATTTTTAAAGCGGCAGCTCGGCGCAGATGAAAATTTATTCCTCATCGATCTCTCAGTATTCCATTTATTCAACTATGCAGTGAACTACTCCTTCTACGGAATAATATTCACCGGCTTGCTCTACTCACTCTTTACCAAATGGGGATTTGTCAAACACTACTGGATCATCTTCAAATGGATTGCTGTTCTGATTCTTTTTGTGATGATCTGGATATGGATAGGGCCGGCGATCAACGGCTCCGCAGCGCTAGCCGATGGAGAGTTCTTCTTTGAAGGTGCCCGAAGCCAGTATCTTGATTACAGCCGACAAGGCCTCCTCTTCAATACGGTTGGAATGATTGTCCTTTTCGTCTTAATCCTGGTATCGGTCTCCAAACCTTGGGGAAAGCGAAAGCCACGCTTTCAAATCAAAAGAAAAATAACGCTCATCATTGTCGCGACACTCACAGTTCCCGCTCTTTTATCTCTTTCAATGCAAAGCATTTCGCTGAGCAGATACAGAAGCATGGGGATTGCTGATAGCGACCTGTCTCAACTCAGAGATGGCATCTACTTTGGGAAAAGCACAATGGGAGGATTCACATATAAAGTGCAAGTTGAGGTCACCAACCATAAAATCGAAAATATTAAAATAATATCAAACCGGGAAAGTCCTTATGCTCATTTTGCAGAAGGTGTGATTCCTCGAATCAAGAGAAATAACAACGCGAACGTAGATACCATTACAGGAGCTACAACCACCAGCAAGTGTCTAATGAAGGCGGTGGAGAACGCATTAGAGCAAAAATAAGCCACTTTTAAAATATTTATGGGAGCCAAACGGGGCTGTAAAAATTAAATTTTACTGTGAATTCACAAGTTTAAGTTCAAGAAAGAAATAAAAAAAGGACCGTGCACCCTGCTCCGACCAAACTCTCCCTGCGTTATCCATGCAGTTAGCTCAGGCCAGGCTGACCTGCAGCACAAGAGACCGCTCTGCTACCGCTGCTACCTCCCGGTCCTGACGGAATTCACAGAGAGCTCTTTGCGCAGGGCCCAAACCCTCAACACCACTTACACAGACACTGTCCAGACAAAGCCTAGCCTCGACAGGGAATTCGACCCCACTGTAGCGGATGGTGGGTAACAGGGCACCGCTAGCTCCCCGTCTAGCACGGTCCGTCTTTTCTATTCCTCTAAGTACTTCTTTGTTCCAAACTGTCCGTCTAAGAATAAAAATAACTCAACCAACCGTTTTAAAGGAACAAGAAAAATCCTATCTCTATCGCTAAACTTTGTCAATGTGTCAATGGGGTCAGACCTTAATAACTTCAGTAATTTCATGTTAGATCGCCAGCGCTCAGAGTAGAATTTCGCTCTGATCAATTAGTTAATTGGAGTCAGGCCTTTGAAACTTCAGTTATTTTGTATCACTAGCGTTCAGGATAGAATTTCGCTTTTTGTATCCTGCCTGGCCGGAATAAACATCAGCGAAATCATCTTTCTTTTTTTAACACGCCATCCATCCACATTCTTATTTTTCCTTCCTTCGCTGATCGATACTTATGCGCGCCTTCCTTTAAACGAAAGCATTTTTGCTCTTCACCAACAGGACATTTAAGCTCTGCGCTGACACTACAAGACTTTTTTCTTGACAGAAAAAAATGCAGGTGATAGAAAAAATCTAATAAAAATTAAGGAGGTTCATATGCTTGGAAACACAAGAGGGTTAAAACCTTTAACGCTTTTATTGACTTTATTCCTTCTGCCCTGTTTTTTATACCCTCAGACTCCCCCAGAAGAATTTCTAGGGCACAAAGTTGGTGCAGACCGCAAGCTGGCTGATTATGATCAGATACAGGCTTATTTCAAGAAGCTTGACCAGGAATCAGACAGAGTCAAGGTCATTGAAATCGGCACCACCACCCTGAAAAAACCGATGATCATGGCCGTTATTACTTCCAAAGAGAATATGGCCAAGCTGGACACCTATCGGGAGATTGTAAAAAAGCTCAGAGACCCAAGAGTCACACCTCCCGAAGAGGCCAAAAAACTCGCGCATGAAGGAAAGGCTCTGGTACTCATTACGTGCAGTCAGCACGCGACAGAAGTCGCAGCCTCACAAATGACCATGGAATTGGCCTATAAGCTCGCAGCCGGAAAGACTCCTTATGATGTTATGAAAGTCCTGAACGATGTGATCGTTCTGATTGTCCCGACTTCAAATCCAGACGGCCATCAGATGGTCACAGAGTGGTACCGGAAATATGTGGGTACAAAATTCGAAGGCGGCCGCATGCCCTGGCTGTATCACCACTATGCTGGACACGACAACAACCGCGATTGGTTCATGTTTAACCTCCCTGAGACAAAAGCTGTGACCAAAGTCCTCTACCATGACTGGCTTCCTCAGATCCACATCGATGAACACCAGATGGGCTCAACTGGTGCCAGACTCTTCATTCCTCCTTTCATGAACCCGCCTATTCCCAATGTCCAGCCCTTACTCTGGCGAGGTGTCAACCTCTGCGGCGCAAACATGGCCTATGACCTACAAAAGAATGGATACAAAGGTGTTGTCAACGGAAGAAGCTATACCGCATGGTGGATCGGCGCCTGTGATGATACCTCCTGGCTCCACAATGTCGTGGGGCTGCTCAGCGAGATGGCTTCTGTGCGAGTCGCCTCCCCCATCCATATCGAACCCACGGAGGTTCCCAAATCCTATTACGAAAAACGCCTGGAATTTCCCGATCCCTGGCTTGGAGGTTGGTGGAGACTCAGGGACCTCGTGGATTATGAGCTCGTTCTCTCTCTGAGTCTGATCAAAACAGCTCATCTTCATAAAGAGGATTTTCTTTATAACTTTTACAGGATGTACAAGAACTCGATCGAAAAAAGAGAGAAAGGCGAGCCTTTTGCATTCGTCATCCCGAGCAAGCAGCGTGATTATCCAACAACACTGAGGATGCTGGATGTCCTGATGTTCGGTGGAGTTGAAGTCCTTCAAGCCAAAGAAGAATTTATCGCTGATGGAAAAGTCTACCCGGCAGGCTCCTTTGTAGTCAAAATGTCTCAGCCCTACAAACCCTATGCGCAGGCACTCCTCGAGAGGCAAAAGTATCCGGATATGCGGCAGTATCCTGGAGGGCCTCCAGTTCCCCCCTATGACAATGCTGGCTGGACTCTTCCCCTGCAGATGGGAGTGAAATGCGACAGGATCGAACACGCTTTTGAAGTTCAGTCGGAAAAATTGGACAAAGCGCCTTATGGTTCTCTTCAAACAGCACCGACAGGATCTTCAGCGTCCTACATGGTTCTGGACTGCCGGATGAACGCTTCCTACTCGATCGCTTTCTCTCTGCTCAAGAATAAAGTCGAGATGTTCCGGTCAAAGGAAAAAATCAAAACAGAAAAATTCACAGCTGCACCTGGAAGTTTCATCGTCAAGAATACCGCCGCTGTCCAGAAGCTCCTCCCGGACTTACTGAAAAAATGGCATGGTCAAGCCTTCGGGCTCGACAGCATTTCAGATATTCCCACCTCACCCTTAAAAAATCCGAGGATCGGCCTCTATCAGTCCTGGAGGTCAAACATGGATGAGGGATGGACAAGGTATGTCTTTGACGACCTGGGTGTCCCCTACACTACGTTGCACAACAAAGATTTCAAACCCACGAAGAAAGGCAAAAAAGAGGAAAAAGTCGACCTCAAAGCGAAATACGATGTGATCGTCTTTGCCAGTGAAGATGCCGATATGATTAAACTAGGAAAACCCAGTCCCTCTTCACGCTGGGCCAGGTTTTACACGGAAATGCCATCTCCTTATGAGGGGGGTATCGGCAAAGAGGGAGTGGAAGCTCTGAAGAGTTTTGTGGAAAAGGGAGGGATTCTCGTTACTCTCAACGATGCCTGCAGCCTAGTCTTTAAGGAATTTAAGTCTCCGGCAAGCAATGCCCTGGAGGGAGTGAGCCGCAGTCGGTTTTTCTGCCCGACTTCTCTTTTAAAAATAGAGGTGGACAACACAACTCCCATTGGCTACGGAATGCCCCATGAAGCCGCAGCCATGTTCTCCCGTAGCCTAGCCCTGAATACGCGAACTCCTGCAATAGAGTGGGACAGAAAAGTCGTGGCCAGTTATCCTGAAGAGGATATCCTCATGAGCGGATGGCTTCTGGGTGAAGAGACCATCGCCCGCAAAGCTGCAGTCGTGGACATGAAGCACAAAAAAGGACACATTATTCTCATCGGCTTCCGCTCTCAGTTCCGCGCTCAATCCCACGGCACATACAAATTCCTGTTGAATTCTCTCCTCTACCCAGGAAATTAAAGTAAAGTCAATTAAAGAGGGACAGGCCCCTTTTTTGGGGACTGTCCCTTTCAGTCCGTATGTAAAGAAAGATAGGGACTGTCCCCCTTCTTCATAAAAAGGGGCCTGTCCCCTTTTTTTACTTTTTCTGCCTCCTTCTTTGCCTTGAAAAAACACACATAATAGATTAAAATGTATATATTCGAATATTGTAATGAAACAAAGTCGAGAAATAGGATGACTCAAATGAAAAGAAAAGATTTTTACGCCATCCATTCAGATGTCTGTAAGACTCTGTCGAATCCCAAAAGGCAGGAGATTCTGGATAATCTCCGCCAAAAAGAGATGACAGTCAACGAATTAGTCAAAAAAACAGGGATATCTCAGGCCAACCTTTCCCAGCACTTGGCCATCTTAAGGACAAAGGGAATTGTATCCGACCGCAGGGAGGGCATCAATGTCTACTACTCTATCGCCAACCCCAAGATAATCAAAGCTTTTGATCTGATCAGCGAAGTGCTCCAAGAGGCCTTATCCACGCAGTCCAAGACAATTAAAGCGGCCATCAGCCGCAAACTTTAACCAGGGAGATATTTTTTCATATGTCAGAGGAAAAAAAGAAAAAACTTGCCATGGTCGTCTTCAGCGGCGATATGGATAAACTATTCGCAGCGTTCACCATTGCAACGGGTGCCGCCGCATCAAACATGGACGTGACCATGTTCTTCACTTTCTGGGGACTCCGAGCCCTCAAGAAAAAAAAGAAAACCGGGAAGAGTTTTTTGGGACGTTTGCTCGGTCTTTTCTACGGTGGTGACATCAACCGAGCCGGTCCGAGTAAAATGAATTTTGGAGGAATCGGACGCTGGATGTTCAAGAAGATGATGAAAGCTAAAAATGTTCCCACATTAGCTGAGCTCAGGCAGACTGCAATAGACCTCGGTGTTAGAATGATTGGATGCCAGATGAGCATGGCAGTCATGGAGATTCCCAAAGACACGATGATCGACGAAGTCGGCCAGTGCGTGGGGGTCGCAAGCTTTATCGAACAGGCGCAGCAAGCAGACGTGACACTCTTTATTTAAAAAAAGGGACAGGCTACTTTTTCTTAAATAAGGGGACAGTCCAGCGCATTCTTTTTGTTAAAAATGAGGGACAGGCCACCTTGTTCAATAATTCGACTATATTTCTTTATTGTCATTGTGAGCGAAGCGTGGCAATTTCACTCGCCTGTCATTGCGAGAAACGAAGTGACGTGGCAATCTCATAAAAAAATATCTTCATTCCTGTAATAATATAATTTCTCTTTACGGGATTGCCACGCTTCGCTCGCAATGACATCCAAAAAGCGCTACTTAATTGTCGATTCTATATAATTGTCGCTTTAAGTCCTATTATCATAGAAAGAGGGACTGTCACAGTTATACTGGAAAAATTGCCTTCCCCCTTTTACTCTCCTATAATCTTGACCAGCACCCGTTTTTTTCTGCGGCCGTCAAACTCACCATAGAAAATCTGCTCCCAGGGGCCAAAATCCAGTTTTCCACCTGTAACGGCGACGACAACTTCTCTGCCCATTATCGTCCTCTTTAGATGGGCATCCCCATTATCTTCTCCAGTTCGGTTATGTCTGTATTTGGAAATCGGTTCATGAGGAGCCAGTCCCTCCAGCCATTCCTCGAAATCATCATGTAGCCCGCTTTCGTCATCATTGATGAAAACACTGGCGGTGATATGCATGGCATTAACAAGACATAATCCCTCTTTCACACCACTTTTCTCGACAAGGTCCTCTACTTCAGGAGTGATGTTGATGAATTCTCTTCGACTTTCTGTCCTGAAAAAGAGATGCTCGGTGAGAGACTTCACGGCCTCCTCCTCAAGCTTATCCCGATCCCGCCTCCTCCAAGCGCTATCAGAATAAGTCCCTGAACCAGGGTTTTCCACTGGATCTCTTCTGCTAGTAAAAGAGAAGAAATCATGAAATAAACACCGGCCAGAGCAAAGACAACGTATATTCCGAACATAATCTTCCAGGCGCGTCGATTCGTTACTGGTGTATCTTCGACAAAGAATTTATTATAGATGAGCATACCCAAAAGACAGACCACTCCAAGGACCGCAAATATCAGCCAGAAATACTTCAGTTGGCCAACGACATCTGGCGAGAGAGGGACACCGGAAGAGAGGTCCTCAGCATTCGGCACCAGAGGATTGAGGATTTTCTCATAAAGAACAGCCCCAAGATTGCTCCCGAACAAACTTCCAAAAACACCATACAAAAAAGCATAGCCCATGTAGACTGCCTTTTTATCTTGTGGAGCGACAATGCCGACGTAACTGTAGTATTTGGGATGGGCGGTCATCTCGCCTATGGAAAAGACCGCGATGCCCAAGATGAACATCCATGCACTCCGGGTAAAAGCCAACACCAAAAATCCTCCTGATCCGATGATGATTCCTGCGGCCATCACAGGAATGACCTTTAAATTTGTAGTGATCCGACTGATAAGTATCACAAGAATGACGATGGTGCCGGCATTGATGATCGTGACAAACTCCGCATCAAACGTGAAGGGTTTCAGAAAGAAGACTGTCTGCATAAAATCGTTCACTGGGGTTCGATCAATAAAATCCCGTAGATACCAGAGGATGGAACCGAACATCTGAAAATATAAAATCCAAAAACAGGAATACACAACGATCAACAGCATGAATCGTGAATTACTCAAGACCAAAAGGGCTTCTTTCAAGACATGGCGAACAGGTTTAGTGCTTTCAGGTCTTTCAGGGTCTTTATAGATGAACAGTGTTGGGAGGAGCATCAAAAAACACCAGGCTGCAGACGAGAGGAACACATAGCGCCAGTTGAATCCTTTGATATAACTGACCCAGAGGGGAGCCAGGAAAGCACCCAGGTTGATGCTCCAATAGTAGACCCCAAATCCAAATCCGCTGTTTTCCTTTGTTGTGGTTCGGGCCACTGTTCCGGTAATAATGGGCTTGAAGAGGCCGCTTCCTGTGGCCATGATCAGGAGAAAGAGAAAAATCAGCCCATAGGCGTCAGTATGACCGGCCGCAAAATACCCAATAGTCAACAGGGAAAACGCCACAAGAAGCATCTTTCTGTAGCCCAACCGGTCAGCCAGAGCTCCTCCGAAAATAGGAAGGATGTACGTGAGCGCATAGACAAATCCCTGCAAGAGCCCGATCGATTGTTTCTCGAAGAAAAGATGGTCGGCTAAATACACGGCCAGAACCGCATTCAATCCGTAGTATGCCCCCCGTTCGAACAGTTCCATCAAATTGGCCACCCAGAAAGTGCGGGGGAAAGTGAAAAGAATATTTTTTTTCTTTACATTTTCATTCATTGCTCACTCCTCAAAACCTTGATTAAAGGCGTGTCTAGACGAAGTTAAAAAGGAATGTATATTTTCAAACGAAAAAGGTCAAGTTTAACTTTAACAAATATTGGAGCGGGCCTGAATGTCAGGATTTTGGATTCGAGCTTGTCAGAAATGTTGCCAGCGAAATGAGATTAAGATCAGCATTTCGAGATCCTGCCTAATAAGCCTGGTTCTAGTCTTTTGCTGACATCAAAGCCAGACCTTAAAACTTCTCAAATATTCACTGGTCACAACTTCAATTGCGAGGCGCGTTCAACTCCCAGTCAAAGCTCTATTGCCAGTCTTTGACTATGGCCACTATAAGCTCTGTCAAGTCTTCAAGGTCATGGCGGTGGATCTTTTCGATAAATGAGTGGGAATACACTCCGGGCCAGGAAAGCGGGATATCCGTTGCTCCTCTGGGGATGAAGACCGAGCCATCGTTTCCACCTCTCGTGTTGCCCAGTTGAAAGGGAATGTTGTGGTTCTGGGCGATTTTCATGACTTTCTCCAGCTCGAACCTGGGAGCGATGTTACTGCTGTCAATGGCACGGAGCACAACTCCTTTCCCCAGAATTGTCCGGGCAAATCTTTTTGAGTCAAGAGGCGCATCAGAAGATACAAAAGTATCCACAGGAAAAACATAATTCGGTTTAAGTGTTTGGGCAAGACGGGAGGCTCCTATCAGTCCGGTTTCCTCCTGCACATCCCAGGCACACGTGATTGTTTTTCCCTTTATCTTTTTCCAATCGATGCGCAAAGCCGCAGCCAAAAGGGCTGCACATCCGGCCCGGTCATCCACTGCCCGTGTCGCGATTAAATCCGGAGAAAGCTCAACGATTCTCTTCTTTGCAGTGATCTGGTTTCCTTCCTCAACTCCCAGGCTCCGCGCCTCTTCCTCCGAAGAGACGCCCAAATATATTTCGAAGTCACTCGTCCGGAAAGGCTTGGAAGCGGCATCGCGGCTAAAATAATCCGGGCGAGGAGTGACCACACCGTTGACAGGGCCTTTCTCCGTATAAATCACCACGGGGCGGCCCTCATACATCGTCGGAATGAACCCTCCCCTTCCCCTGACTTTCAGGGTGCCTTCAGACGTTATCTCTTCAATGACCAGCCCTAATTCATCTGTGTGGGCGACAAACAAAAGATGAGGATGTCCTTCCCCGACAGTAAACCAAACATTCTCCATGTCGTCTCTCTGAGGCTCGACTCCTGGCGGAAAATTGGACTGGATGAAATCAGCCACTTGTCCTTCATACCCGGACACTCCGGGAATCAAGACCAGCTCCTTCAGCAATTCCCATGAAGATAGGGAATCGGTCTGTAGGCACAAAACTACGGATAGTGACAAACCTAAAGCCAATACGAGAATCATGTATTTTCTCTTCATCTTTACTCTCCTTCACTCAAGAAGGCCGGAAAGCAACTTCTCTAAGGCCAGGATATCCTTAAAATCCAGCACTTCGACAGGAGTGGATGAAAATTTCACGGGAAGTCCAAGAGTCAGGACATCCGTCTCACCGGAAGAAAAAGGACTCATAAGACGGGATTGAAAACCAGCGAAATCCTGGAGAGGGATTCCATTTTGCTCTGCGATTTCTACAATCTTATCTCTAAGTTTTAAGCTGGTATTTTCAGGATAAGCCAGGACCGGCCCTTTTCCGAGGGAGATTTTGCTCTGGCTGGCTCTTTCAACAGGTATAACATCGATGATGAGAACATTTTTTGGATTGAGATTCGTCTTTACACATAGGGCGCCCATGGCTGCTCGGGGTCTTGAACCACGTGCCAGGAATTTTGTTTGAGCCATCCAGATAAACCAAGTCTCCTGAGCCACTTGCTTGGCTCCAATTTTCCCGACCAGATACAGAAGAAGAGCCGAGGAGGTTTTGTTGCCAAGAGAAGAACCAGCGATTCTATCTCCGGCGAGCCGAGTCAGCTCTGGGACCGGAGTCACCGCATCCAGCATTCCGACTCCTTTCTCCGTGACTTCTCTTTTTGATCGGGCCCCGATATCCAGGAAAGCCTGGTCAAGGGAAAAGCTCTGCAGTTGCTGTCTTCTTTCGCGGGAAAGGATGTGGACAGAGGGTATCGCCATCACACCAGAAACAGGTCCTTTGCCCGTCCAAACCAGCAGCGGCTGGCCCATGTGAAAAGAATCATAAATCTGATGAGGCGCGGGCACCACCCTGTCCAGCAGGAGATATCCTTCTTCATTCATACCGCTGACGATATAGCCCACTTCATCCATGCTGGCTAAGAGAGCCAGAGGCTGATTCCCTTTTCCAGCGGTTAAATACAGGCTTCCCAGGTTGTCCTTTTCTGCCGCCAGTCCCTGCGGGAGATACTGCTGGATCTTTTTCGCCATAAAGTGTTCATAGCCGGAGGGGGACGGAACAGAAAAAATTTCTTCTAAAAGCGTCTCCAACGAAATTTCTTCAGGATGAGAAAAACCAATTACAAGGAAAAGTAACAGAGGAATGACGATGATTAATCCCCTTCTTTTCATATGGACCTCCTTCCTCGAATTCAAAGAGATAATCTTTCAAAATTCGGAAAATGAGAAATAACAAAATGGGGACGTTCCCCAAAGGGACACCTCATATCAACTTCATCGGATAGTGTTAAACGTAATAGACTCTGAAGTCAGTATACTTTTTCTATCTATTCAGAATGACTAATTTATTCTAAGGGGGAACCTTGGGGAACGTCCCCATTTACATAATTTATTCTAAGGTGGTACCTTGGGGAGCGTCCCCAATTGTTGGGGAACGTCCCCAATTGCGTAATTATTTTAAAACTTCGAGAGCTCTATCGATGTCTGAGACATCCAGGATAACAGCCGTGGTGTTTCCTTTCTTGCTGAGTGCTCCATAGCAGTATTCAATGTTGACTCCCTTATTCCCCAGCTTAGTGGCCACGTCAGCCAGGGCACCGGGTCTGTTTTCGAGATCCACTTTAAGAACATCCCTCGTCTCAGTTGTGTAGTCTGATTTATCGAGTACTTTCATCGCTTTGTTTACGTTTTTCACGTAAATCTTGGCTGTATCCTGAAAGACTCCGATGGCTTCGATGTTGATTTTGTTTTCAGCCAGGTGGCTGCAGAGTTCACCAAGTGTAGAAGGGCGATTTTCAAGGACGACAAAAATCTCAGTGATTCTTTCCATTTTTTCCCCCATATTTTATTTAAAAGGGGCCTGTCCCCTTTTTTTATTGATAGGCATTTTCAAAGCGGCTCACATATGTTAATCCATTTCTTTCTGAAATTCCAGTAAAAGACTGGAATACTCTCACAGTCTTTACTCTCACAGTCATTAATACGAAAAATTGAGTCAAAATGATTCTTATTCCTCTTTTACTCTGGCATAGGCTTTTAAGTACTGAGCTCTAAAATACGCATCCGCCTCGCTCATCCCTTTAAAAGTCCGCTCCTGTTTCTCAAAAGACAGCTCCCCTTTGAAATCATCTATAGATGCAAATTTGTGCTGATTCATCCATTCTTCCATTCCTCTGAGAATGTCTTGTATGACCTTAAGCCCTTTCTTGTATAAGAGCGTACACACCTGAACAGCGGATGCTCCTGCCAGAATCTGCTTGATCACATCTTCAGTTTGGTTCACTCCCCCAGAAGAAGCAAGGTCGCAATCCACTCTTCCGGCTAAAAGCGCCACCCATTTCAGGGAGTGAAAGAAATTCCCTCTGCCGATTATGTTTTTTGTCTTAAGATTTCGTGTATCGATATCTGGCTCAACGAACCAGTTAAAAAGCACGAGTGCGTCGCCTCCGACATCCACGAGCCTTTTCCCCATATTAGGAACCGAAGTGACCTGCGACATCAGTTTCACAGAAACAGGAATGGTGACTGCCTCCTTGACTTTTTTGAGAATCTGGACATGAGACTCCTCGTATTTTGACCCGAGCGTATCCAGGTCGAGCGGGAGAAAGTAAATGTTGAGCTCCAGCCCATCTGCACCGGCCTCCTGGAACTGCCGGGCAAAACTCGGCCACAGCTTCGGAGATTGACAGTTGATGCTGGCAATCACAGGGATATCCAGTTCCTTCTTCACTTTTTCAATCACGTCACAGACTGTTTGAGGGGCGTACTCCAGCAATCCGCCACTCCGAAAATAATCCACAGCTTCCGGGTAAATACCGTATTCCTTGTCAGATGCGCCTTCCAGATCCTGGAACTGCTCTTCGAAGATTGATTTAAGCACGACTGCTCCTGCACCCGCTTCATAACAGCGGAGTATTCCCTCAGAAGTCTTGGTCAAATCGCTGCTGGATACGATTATCGGATTACGGAGTTTTAATCTCATGTATGAAGTGGATAGGTCTGCCATTTATCTCTCCTTTATTTCTCTGGCATTTTGACAGGCTCGGGTAGGATGAGCAGAGGCACCTTAAATTTCCTGAATGTGTTATTGAGCTCTCTCGCGGACTGACTCAAGTAATTGTTCACTCCTGTCAGAGCTTTCCTGAACTCTTCTTCGAGTTCGCGAAAATAGTCTTGCTGGGCTTTTGTCGGGAGAGCATTCACACCATCGATGGACCCGAACAGACGGCTCAGCCTTCCTATCAGCCGGGGTCCTTCGCTCCAGCGGGCTGTTCCCTCAGGCCTTGTCAAATAATCCTGAAGAGACCCAATCTTTTTCAAATGACTCTCAATCGCCTCCATGACTTCCCTCGGTATATTTTCCCCCTGCCTGCCTAAAGTCTCTTTCCTCTCTTCAATCTGTTTCTTCAGAAAATCCAGAGCCCGAAGACCATCATTCACGAATGATTGCATGTCTATAAGCTGGATTGAATACTGCTTTTGAATCTGCAAGTCATTCTGAGAAACTTTAACAGTGGGATCCAGCCGGACTTCAAAAGACTTTTCATAGGTTTTTAAACCCACTGTGAGTCGGGCGGTATACGTCCCGGGAAGAGCCAGAGGCCCACGCGGCCCCCTGGTAAAAAAGTCCTCTTCCACTCTCACCTGGCGGCGCGGCCGCGGCCCTTCAAGTCGCAGGTCCCAAGCAACACGGTGAATGCCTCTCTCTTTTGGAATATTCTTGATTGTCCGGATGACTTGTCCGGTGCTATCCACGATTTCAAGCATCACCGACACTTTCTTCTCAAGCGTCTGTTTAAGGCTGTATGTGAGATAAGCCCCATAAGGAGGATTCGGACCTCTATACACTTTGTCCCCTATTCCATAACGTGTGGGTTTAGTGTTGAACCGGAGCGCGGGTCGAATGGAGAAAAGATGAGCTAGATTAGTGAGGATGTCGGGGGTCAACTCCTGGAGAAATGACACATCATCAAAGATCCAGAGGCTTCTGCCGTGTGTTCCCAGGATGATATCGTTCTCCCTCGGATGAATCAGGATATCATGCACCGAGACCGTGGGGAGATTTTTCATCCGGAGATTGATCCAATGTTTTCCCTGGGTGAACGAGACAAAAAGCCCCAGCTCTGTTCCCGCGTAAATGATATCCGGATTCCTTGGGTCTTCCCTCACCACCCAGACATAGGCTTTCCCTGGGAGATTCCCGGTTACGTTTGTCCAGGTCCGTCCAAAATCTGTCGTTTTATACACGAATGGCCGGAAATCATCGAGCATGTGACGGTCGAAGGAACAATAAGCCACTCCAGCAGATATCCGGGAAGGCTCGACGTGAGAGACCGGTGAAAACGGGGGAATCTTCGGAACATTTTCGATAACACTCTGCCACGCTTCCCCGCCATTCATCGTGACATGGAGTTTTCCATCATCCGTTCCTGCCCATAAGATCCCAGGCTGCAGCGGTGATTCCGACAGACTGATGATGGCACAGTGGTATTCTGCGGTTGTGTTTTCTGTCCAGGCTGGCCCCCCGGCTGTTCTCTGCTTCTCCGGGTCGTTAGTAGTCAGGTCTGGACTAATGATTTCCCAGGTTGTGCCAAAATCTGTTGATTTGAAGACGACATTGCCTCCGACGTAAACTGTTTGTGAATTGTGGAGAGAAAGAAGGATGGGTGCGTTCCAGTTGAACCTGTATTTGAGAGTGGAGACAGGTGCGCCATCCGCCCGACGGGGCTGGGGACTGACTATCTGCTGCTCACGCGTACGCATATCCGTCCTCATGATATTTCCTCCCTGGGATTCACTCAGGAAATACTCATTATTCCTGGGGTGAACGACGATATGAAAACCGTCACCAAAACTGACCATCCTCCAGTCGTCATTCAAAATCCCAAAGGGCTCCTTGTTGCGGCTCGGTCCTGACCAGGTACCGTTATCCTGCATTCCTCCACCCACATAATAGAAAGGCTCGCGGCTATCCGCGTATATCTGGTAAAACTGTCCGATGGGGAAGTTATTCACATAATCCCAGGTCTTCCCTCTATCGTAAGAAACACACACGCCTCCATCCTGGCCCTGCCACATCCTGTTGGGATTTTCAGGGTCTATCCAGAGAGAGTGAAAATCCACGTGCGTTTCAGGAGAGATGCGCCTGAAAGTTTTCCCAGCATCGATGGAAAGAGACAGCCGGGAGGAGACTGCATACACTCTATTCTCATCTGCAGGGTCTACTCTTATATCGGTGTAGTAAAAGCCTCGAGAGACAATCTGGACATTCTTGGAGACATTCCTGAACGTCTCTCCCCGGTCATCGGACCGATAAAGCGTTCCTTCCGGAGATTCTGTGATGACATAGACCACATCCGGATTGCTTCGCGCGACTTTTATTCCGAGTCGGCCCACAAGTTTCGGCAGACCCTTTGTTATCTTCTCCCATGTCCGTCCGCCGTCTATCGACCTGAAAAGGCCTCCTTCTTCATCACCACTTGTAAAAGTCCAGGGCTTCCGTTCAAACAGCCATAATCCCGCAAAGACAATGTTCGGATTCTGGGGATTGATATCCATATCTGCCACACCATGGCGGTCATCCGTGTAGAGAACCTTTTCCCACGTTCTCCCGCCGTCAGTGGACATGAACACACCCCTCTCTTTGTTCGGGCCAAAGGCATGGCCCAATGCGCCCACATAGATGATATCCGGATTTTTCGGATTGATCACGATGCGTGAAATGTGCTCTGTGTCTTCGAGCCCCAAGTGCCACCAGGTATTTCCACCATCTGTGGACTTATAGACGCCATTCCCGAAAGACACACTGTTGCGGACATTCGACTCTCCGGTCCCGGCGTAAATGACATCCGGATTGCCCGGCTCCAGAGCCAGATCTCCTATGGAAGCGACCGGTTGATCGTCGAAAATGGGTGTCCAGCTGACACCCCCATTGACAGTTTTCCAGATGCCGCCTGAGGCAGCCCCGACGTAAACAATATTCGGATTTCCGGGCACCCCCTCCACATCAGCGACACGCCCCATCATATTGGCGGGTCCGATGTTTCGCCAGCTCATATTCTTGAATAAATCAGGGATGATGAGCGCTTCAACGGTAATGTTCTTTTTGCTCTCCTGCCTGGCTTGTACAGTGGGGATCGTCAAACCTGCAGTCAGTAAAACCGCTAAGCACAGGGTCATGAGTTTCCGTCTACGCATCTGTACCTCCTTTTTAGCAATATCTAGAGCAAACAAGGTATTTAATCAAAGATTTTACCAGGATTCAAGATGTTTTGAGGGTCAAAATGGGTCTTTATCCCTTTCATCAGCTCGATCGTCTCTTTGTCCAAGACGTACGAAAGGTAAGACTTCTTGACAATGCCTATTCCATGTTCTCCTGAAATAACTCCTCCTCTGCTCTTGCAGTCCTTGTAAAGCTCCTCACGCACTTTCTCAAACGGCGTCTTCCATTTTTCTTCTGGAAGAGGGATGATCTTTCCTTCCTCAAAACGGGCAGACATGATATGTGTATGCACATTTCCATCCGCCGCATGGCCGAAGGTAGGAAGCCATATTTCATATTTTTCCGAGACTTCCTGGACCTTTTTCACGTGCCGGGCTATCTCTGCTCGTGGGATGACGATATCCAGGATCTCCAATGTATTCGCTTTGATCGCCTCATAAATTTTGCTGCGGATATCCAGAACCTCTTCCTGTTTTTTGGGATTGTCCGCCACATAGACATCCAGGGCGCCCTTTTCCATACAGATTTCAGCCACTGCCTCGGATAATCTGTCTATCTCATCTTCACTCGAAGCATCAAGAATGATCAAAAGATGCGTGCTCCCCTGGGTACACGGCCATCTTTTCCTCAGGAACTCCTCGGTAATCTGAATTACTTCCAAGGGGACAAACTCCACGGCCAGCGGAAGGATCTTTTTCCTGATCAACAACGGAACTGTCTCAATCGCTTTCTCCAGTGCGTCATAGGGGATGATCAAAGACCTGGTAACCTGGGGAGAAGGCATCAGCTGAATCGTGGCCTTGGTCACTATTCCGAGCGTGCCCTCAGAGCCGATGATCAAATTGAGCAGACTGTACCCGGTGCTGCTCTTCATGAGTTTGCCGCCAAGATGAATGATAGAACCTGTAGGCAGGACAACCTCTAATCCCCGCACATAATTCCTGATCACTCCGTATTTGACGGCCCTGGCTCCTCCGGCATTCGTGGCGATCACTCCTCCGATCATCGCGCTTTCCTCCCCGGGATGGGGTGGAAAAAAAAGCCCTGCCTCTTCGACTGCCTCATAGAATTCTGAAAGCATCACTCCCGCTTCCACAACAGCCATTTGATTATCCAAGTCCACTTCGAGTATTCGATTCATATTCTCAAGAGATAACACGATGCCTCCATAAAAGGGAACGCATCCCCCAGCCATACCAGTCGCTCCCCCACGCGGGGTCACAGGGATGTTCTCTTTGTTCGCCAGATGAAGAATCTCTGCCACTTCCTCAGTTTTCCCGGGTTTAACTACCAGCTCAGGCATATTGGCGATATCTCTCAGCGAAAATTCATCATGGCTGTAATCTTCCATTTTTTCCGGATCAAAAATGAGATTTTTCTGCCCGACTATTTTTTCCAGCTTCTCTATTATGTCTCGAGTAACCTTTTTATACATGATTCCTTTGCCTATTCAGTTGAATATTCTGAAGCCCTTTTTAATAAAGGAATAATCCTATATGGTAAACTTTTTTGTTCTTTAATGGAATGCCATTTTTGGTTTTTTCTACGTCCAACCTTCAAACAAAAATTGGGGACAGTCCCCAATTTCCTTTATCTGAGGTGGTACCTTGGGGAACGTCCCCAATTTTTTATTTAATAACAATGGCGGGGATTTTGGCCTTTCTCACCACATCATTGAAATCAGGGAGGTCTTTCTCCATTATTTTCTTCAACTTGGCTAACTGTTCATCGGCCATGCGGGACAACTCTTTGAAGACTTCATAGGACTGGTCTGTGGGGCGAGAATCAGAACTGGCCACAATCCCTGCCAGCGCTGCAATCTTGTTATCCAGCAAAATGGGATAATTGAGCGGGTCCTGGCCACTTTTCGATTTTGACTGGATGAGCACATCTTCGACCGATATCAGTTTGGTTTTCAGACGCCTGGCCGCCTCGATGACCTGCTCTCCTTTTTCGTGCCCTCTGACTTTGCTCGAAAGCGCATCTATCTGTCTTTTGACATCTCTCAACCGATTTATCGCTGTATTTATTTCAGAGACTTTCTTCTGGATTTGAATCAGAAAATCAAACTGTTCCTGGAATTCTTCTTGAGTGGTGGAAACACGGGGATCTTTTTTCCATGCCCAGCTCTGCGTCATCGATTTTTCACCCACTGTCAGCTTGACTTGGTATGTCCCTGGCACAGCGACCGGCCCACTCAACATCCCTCCCCAGAGAATGGCACCGGGCACGCGGACAGTATCAGGGTAGAGCATGTTCCAGATAAAACGATTCATTCCCGCTTCCACTGGCAACCGCTGTGAAAAGCGTCCTGGCCTCTCTTCCTCTCCTGGCCTACCTGTGTATTTTTTTATGGTTTTCCCTTCCCGGTCCATGAATTCAAGGACAAGCTCTTCCTCTGGTTTTTCTTTGAGATAATAATAAATGACCGAGCCGCTGGGAGGATTCTGTCCGACGTGGGGCTGCGGCCACCCCCATCCCCTCATTCGGTACGCATCCCGGGGTTTAAAAAGAAAGAAATCTGACTTTTCCACCTTATTTGTGATCTGGTGCAAGGGAGTCAGGTCATCCAGAATCCAGAATGAACGCCCATGGGTTCCCACCACGAGGTCGTTCTCTTTGACAACCATATCATGGATAGGCACAACAGGCAGATTGAGCTGCAAAGACTGCCAGTTGGAACCATCATCGAATGAAACAAACACTCCTGTTTCTGCCCCTGCATAGAGCAACCCTTCTCTTTTGGGATCCTGGCGAACAACCCTGATAAACGTGTTATCCGGGAGACCGTTTGTGATTTTCTTCCAGGACCTGCCATAATTCTCTGTCTTGTAAATATAGGGCCCAAAATCGTCAAGTTCATGTCGGTCAACAGCAATGTAGGCAGTGGCCGGATCAAAAGTGGAGGGTTCGATCATGCTGATGAGGCTCCAATCCGGTAAATCTTTGGGAGTGATTTCCTCCCAATTTTTTCCGCCATTCTTGGTGATGCTGACTAAACCGTCATCCGTCCCAACCCAGAGAATGTTCGGATTATGGAAGGACTCAGCCAGGGCAAAGATAGTGCAGTAATACTCAACGCTCGTGTTGTCCTTTGTGATCGGTCCCCCTGATGACCTCTGTCTTGATTTATCATTGCGCGTCAGGTCAGGACTGATTATCTCCCAGCTCTGTCCTTCATTAGTCGTTTTAAAAATGACTTGAGCCGCATGATAGAGAACATCCGGGTCAAACCTAGAGACGACGATAGGGGCTGTCCACTGATATCGGTATTTCAAATCACCAGCCCCCCATCCCATCGGATTCTCTGGCCAGGCTGTTATGATCCGTGTCTGACGCGTTCTGTAATCCCAGCGCGTGATATACCCTCCATAACTTCCGGCATACACAATGTTTGGATTATCATGGCGGGGTGCGATGTGGCCGCTTTCGCCGCCTCCCACTGGATGCCAGTCAGGTTTATCGATTCCTCCCCCCGTCGTCCGGCTGGCGATACGAACAGTGGAATTATCTTGCTGGGCGCCGTAGACTCGATACGGAAAATGATTGTCGGTGATGACATGGTAAAACTGGGCTGTGGGCTGATTGTCCTGGTCAGTCCATGATATTCCCCCGTTATAACTCACATTGGCGCCGCCGTCGTTCGAATTAATCATCCTGTTCGGATTCTCAGGGTCAATCCACAAATCATGGTTATCACCATGGGGAACACGGATAGAGGAAAATGTCCTTCCTCTATCCACAGAGCGGTAAAAACCCGTATTCAAAACATAGACAGTTTCCGCATCCTTTGGGTCGGCATAAATCCGGCTGTAATACCAGGCCCTCTGGCGCAGACGGCGTTCCTCATTCATCTTGCGCCAGGTCTGGCCGCCATTATCCGAGCAAAAAACACCACCATCATTCGCCTCAACAATGGCCCAGACTCTGTTAGGCATAGCCGGTGAGACTGTGATACCGATCTTTCCCAGCAATCCCTTGGGAAGCCCGCTGTTACGAGAGATTTCCGTCCAAGAATCACCGCCATCGATTGACTTGAAGATGCCACCTCCAGGGCCTCCACTGGAAAGGCTGTGCGGAGTCCTGAAGAATTCCCAGAGCGCTGCATAGATAATCCTCGGATTCGAGGGATCCAGGATGAGGTCAATGCAACCAGTCTTATCATCCCTGTAAAGAACTTTTTCCCATATCTCTCCTCCATCCTGGCTCCGGAACACGCCTCTTTGCTCATTGGGTCCATAGACATGGCCCAGGGCCGCGACATAGACGATATTAGGATTCCGGGGATGGACACGAATCCTTGAAATCTGGCTTGTATCTTCCAGTCCAATTCGTTTCCATGTCTTTCCCGCATCCAGGGATTTGTACATCCCGTCCCCATGGGAAACATTACCGCGAATCGGCGCCTCTCCCATGCCTACATAGACGATATTCGGGTCGTATTCTGAAACAGCGATAGCTCCGACCGAACCAGTCTTGAAAAAACCGTCCGATATCGGACTCCAATTCAGGCCTCCATCTTCAGTTTTCCAGACGCCTCCTCCAGTCGCCCCGAAGTAATACGTATACGGCTGGCTGGGAACGCCTGTGACAGCAGTCGCACGTCCGCCTCGGTAGGGACCGATACATCTCCAGCTCATCGCCTTATACAGACTCGGGTCATAGCGGTTCACATTCCTCGACGCTTGAGCAGAACTCCCCGCCGGAGTGATCAAGACACCACAGGTGAAAATCAAGATACAAAACAGAACTCCCCATCTTATATTTTTTTTCATGGATGAACCTCCCTTATCAAACACTTTTTCATTTCGGGAATTGCACCAAAGTATAAGGATTTATAAACCAATTTCTGAATAAAATCAATAATCCTCTACTATCTAAAGAAAGTGAATGATTCACAAATAAATCAAAAGGTAAGCAATAGAGCGAACCCTTCCTTGACTTCATGTAAGCTTGAAAGTAAAATCACTCCGAGTCTGTCAGCATTTGAGATTTATCCAGAAGTGAGGGAAAAATGAGAAAATCAATCCTTCATTGGATGAAAACTGGCACACTTTGTGTGTTTCTTTGCTTCACACTGAGTTGCCTTGCAAGCTTGGGATTAGTGAATAGGCAGAAAATCATTAAGGACCGGGTGTTGGGAATATGGAATGAAGGCAATCTTCCTTTAATTAATGAGGTTTATGCTCCAGAGGCTGTGGTTCGCGCCAGCCACTTCCCCATTCCTATTAAAGGTCAGGAGGGCATCAAGAATTGGATTGTGAGCACTCGAACTGCGTTTCCTGATTTTCAAATGACTTTTGAAGAAATAATCATCAAGAGTGATAGAGTCGTTACAAGATGGAGCTCAACAGGTACAAACACAGGAACTTTAAGGATGCCTTTTGTCAACTTGGCTCCTACAGGCAAAAAAGTGCGTCTTTCTGGCATATCAATCAGTCGAGTGGAAAAAGGCAAAACAGTTGAGGAGATCGTCGTTTTCAATGTCCTGGAGATGTTCCAGCAACTTGGATTTCAGCTGACTCCTCCATCTATTAAAAAAGAAAAATAACTTTAAAAATGATGGATGCAATTCGCATACATAGGCTGCCACTTACGAGATTTTAATAACACAGTTAAATATCCATGAACTAGATAGATCAAAATAAGCAAAAAAGATGGGGATCAAAATGAAAAAGATGGTTATTTTTCTAATTCCATTTATTGTCACAATTCCTGCTTTTGCTGAGGACAAACCATTATTTACAGAAAATTTCTCATTAGTAAAACATTCAAATAATAATAATCCTGGTGTTTTCCATCTAGATATAGCAGATCCTGTTTATTATCTCTTTTGTTCAGAAAAAGAATGTCATTCCAAACAACGCCAAGCACTTCAAATGCCTAAGTTTCAACAATTATCAGAATCAATTTACTTCTCAATGGATACTGTTATTGAAAGAAATAAGCAGAGCAGGGAAAAACCTCCCTTGCGAATAAAGAGAATTGGAGGAGAAATATTGGTTGGTGGAGGGCTTGGGATGGTTGGTGTCATTGGATTAGGAGCAGCAGGATTAGGCATTGGTGCTCTTTTAGGGGGTGATGATGGAGAAGGCCCAATGATAGTAGGTATGGCCATTGGCGCTGGTTTAGGCTATTCAATTGGCAGTGCCCTTGGTGTTTATCTTGTTGGCAACAATGATGATGAAACAGGTTCCTTTGTTTCCACCCTTCTTGGCAGTCTATTAGGAACAGGATTTAGTTTTCTTGCTAGCATTACAATAGGAGACGAAGTTCCTGATGTTATCTACTTTATTCCTGTTCCACCAATTTTAGCATGTATTGGTTTCAATATGACTCGCAAATACAAATCAAAACCTGCATCTTATTCAGCGCTACTGAATCTCAGTGAGGGGAAAATAAGCCTCAGTATCCCTAAAGTCTATTTCTATCCTGATCTTTATGGCAGAAGAACATTGAATATGAATATAAGCCTGATGAGTATTGAACTCTAAGGAAAAATAGACTTAAGCCTTTCATATAATTATGAGTCAGCACAGGTGGCAAGATGAAAGCAATAAGCAAAAAATTCACAGCTCTTTTTCTTGTCTTTTCAGTACTGGTCTTATCTATAAACCTATATGCCAAAGAAAGGCGAGGAGCTGAGCTCATAATCACTAAAAAGGACAGACAACAGGTCGAAGGCGAACTCATAACTGTTAAACCGAATTCACTTCTTTTATTGGATTCAGAAGGAAAAGATGTGTCTGTTAACATTGAAGGTATTAATGTTATTAGAATTGTGAAGAGGTCAAGTACCTCAGGTGGAGCTATTGTAGGTTTTTTGATTGGAGGGGTCGTTGGTATAATAACTCTAATTTCTTCACATACGCCTTTGGATGAAATTGAAAAAAGGGCTTTAATAGGTGGTCTATTTGGAGGATCACTCGGATTATTAGTAGGAATAGGAATTATGAAGGGTTCAGCAGGGAAAGATAAAACAATCCAATTCGAAGGAATGAATGAGTCAGAAATCAAAAAGGCTCTGGATAAATTACGCAAGAAGGCTCGGGTTCGCAATTATAAATAAGGATTATCAATGTATAAAAAAATCATATCAATATTTACTTTATTAGCTTTTGTTATTTTTTCTCTCTCTTGTTACATAACAAGGATAAAAGAAGTAAAGTCAGCAGCTGATTGGCAAGGAAAAAAAGGGAAAATTCTTTGGATAATAAAAACATCAGGAGAATTTATCGGATTTTCCAGAGATGACCCAGGACGAATTATTGGAGATACGATTGTAGGAAAAGCAATTATTCTAAGCAAGGTAGTTGAAATAGACCGAGCTGACATTGAAAAAATCATAAGAAACCAAAACAAAGATATTATAAAAATTACAACTAAAGATGGAAAAATGTTTACGGTGATTAAAGGAACTGAAAAAGAGGAAAAAGATAAAATTACTTTTTTCACTGTATATGAATCAAACGAACAAGTCTTAATCCGCCTCTCAGAGATTAAATGGTACCATGTGCTTATTGGTTTGGCGTATGTTTTAGTGATGGTATTGATGCTGAGTATTATTTTAAAAGGGTTGCAACCCGGTATATGACTAATCCAACCGTGCGTCATCTATTCATTTAAGATATATACATCGCTGTAAGAAATTTCTAAGAAAAGACTCATATTCATAGCTATAAATAATTTTAGAAATTAAGACCTTTAGGCGGGGCTTATTTTCCCTGACTTGCTGGTGCGGATGTTTTTTTCCCTCTTGACCTAAATGACCAAATAATAAGGGGAGGAGTGATCAGCGTCGTCAGCAGGGACATCCCCAGAACAACAGTGTACATATCACGAGAGATAGTGTGAAGGGACAGACCGATGAGTCCGACAATGATCCCCACTTCGCCTCGGGGGACCATGCATATCCCGATCTGAATCTTTGTTTTCCATGTCTCCTTCATGGCGGCAAAAGCAGAAGCAGCCATTTTGCTCACAACCGCCACAACTGTTACTACCAGTATTAAAATGAGCAGCCGTGGGTCCAAGAAGGCCCGAGGGTCAAGATGAGCCCCCATCATCACAAAGAAGAAAGGGAGCAGGAATTCATTGACGTATTTCACCTTGTTCTCCAGGTCATAGACACCAGCCAATTCATCAATCACGATTCCTGCCATGAATGAACCGATAATGGCAGCCAGGCCAATCACATCGGCCAATTCCGCCAGGCCCAGGCAGAGGATGACAGATAAGACAAAAGGTCCCTCCGGGATGTTCAACTTCTCGATCCAGTGTCTCGTGCGAGACGCCAGCTTCGGTCCCCACCAGGTAAGGAATCCGACAAAGGCGATGGATTCGAGGACCAGAAGGGAAAACTCTACGGTGTGAAACTCTCCCCTGGCCAAACCCTTGACTAACGCCAGGACAATCAGGGCCAGAATATCATCCAGGACAGCAGCGCCCAGGACGATATAGGCCACCTTGTGCTTGATTAATCCCATATCCTGCAAGACTTTGACAGATATCCCGACACTCGTGGCCAGTATAGCCGTGGCGATGAACAGGCTCTCGATAATCTGGTAGCCGAGGAAATTCATTGTGAGAAAACCCATAATCAGAGGAATGAGGATTCCCAGTATTCCGACGAAGACCGCGCTCCGGCCGACGGCGAAAAGGTCCTTCACCCGGATTTCCAGCCCGACATGGAACATTAGAAAAATCACTCCGATCTCGGCAAAAGACATCAACACATCGTTAGAATTATCGATTATTCCCAGTACGTAATTCCCCAGCAGAACACCCGCCATTAATTCCCCGATGATGGGTGGCATCCGCAGCCTGACGCAGATTTCTCCCATTATCTTGGCAGAAGCGAAAATGATAAAGAAGTAGAAAAGGAGGTTCCCGGCTTCCACTTTAATTCTCTTCCATTTCAACCTGGATGGGGAAAAAAGCCATGATTTGAGGCCTTCCTTTGTATTCCTCCAGGAAACCTGTTACGGATAAAACTTTCCCTCGATAGAATTGAGGCAATGGAAAGAGAGAGAGGTTTGGCTTGGGGATGAGAACTGAGTACTCTCCATCCTCAGAATTCAGATAATAAAATTTTCCTTTTAAGCGAACGCTGACACATCTGTATTCTAGAGTCACAATTTGACCGATATTGTTTTCGATCTCTTCTGGTCGGATACGTTTGTAATTTCCATGTTTCCAGTATCCTTTTTCCTGTTTACGCGCTTCTTTTTCTATCTCTCTAAATTCCTCTCGATACGCAAACCGAGAATTCCCATAGGCTGAGGCAAATCCTTCGCTGATGATGAATTTATTGAAAAGTTCTTGCTCATCTGTCCAGATATAGGCCAGGATCCGGCCATAACTATCAAAAAGATCGCTTTCGTAAGACAACCTTATTTTTTTCTTATAAAGATAATAAAAAGTGAACCTTTTGGACATCTCCGCTTTGAATTTCATGTCTTCCCTGACATCCCCTATTTCCGGGGCATCGATGCCGATGAGTCTAACCCTCCACTCCTGTCCGTCATTGAATCTAACTTTCAGTGTATCTCCATCGTACACTACATCCACACGGCCTCTAGTGGGGAAGGATGATACATCCACCTGGGTGGACAGCAGCATTCTTTCTAAGGAGAAGCCAGAAAGGCAGAAGAATACTAGAGAAATGAAGAGAATCTTTGAATATGCTTTCATTCTCTTTTTCACTTCTCTAATTCATTGCGGCAAATAGACTTCGATTAGCTGAAAAGGATCCCAGGTGAATGAGAAAAAGACGTAAGAATTCATATTGCAACCTGCCACAAAGTCTTTCTAGCGCTTTATAATCTTTTTCACAGCCGCTTTTATGTGCTTGGCGTTTATGCCGTATTTTTCCAATAATTCATCCGGCTCACCTGACCGGGGAAGTTCTTCGACTGCAAGATGCATAATCTCTGCTTTTCCGCTCAAAGCCATGGCCACAGCATCTCCCAATCCACCGTTCGGAAAATGATCCTCGACCACAACGACCTTATCCCCGGCTTTCCCGGCTTCTTTTGTTATCCCGGCTTTATCAATCGGCTCAACCGAGTATGCATCAATAACCTTAACCATAATTCCATCTTTTTTCAACTCTTCGTAAGCTTTCAATGCTTCATGAACCGTGATTCCGGCCGCTATGACCACAGCCACATCTTTTTGGCTTTTCTTCAGGACCTTCGAGCCGCCTATTGGGAATTTCTCATCCTTTTTATACAGGAGAGGAGTGGCAGGCCGGGTTGTCCTCAAATAGGACAGCCCTTTGTGCTTCGCTAAAGTCTCTACGCAGGCTTCTGTGGAGAAGCCATCACTGGGGTAGAGAACCGCACAACCGGGGATGGGTCTGAACAAAGCCAGATCCTCAAGACCCATCTGGGAGGGGCCATCCGCTCCAATGCTCACGCCGACATGTGAGCCAACGAATTTAATGTTGGAGAAAGAATACGCAGCCATCCTGATCTGGTCATGCGCTCTCACCAGGAAAGCCGAAAACGTGGCAATGAAGGGAATATAGCCTTTCGCCGACATCCCGAGCCCCATCCCTACCATGTTCTGCTCAGCAATATAAGACTGATAAGACCTCTTGGGAAAGGCCTCGAAAAAATCTTCCGCATAAGTGGAATTTTTTACATCCCCGTCCAGCGCCACAACCGCCTCATTGACTTTACCCAGATTCACAAGGGCATTTCCGTACGCTCTCCGGGTGGCCACTTTATCTTGATAAGGAGTCTTTGCGAAATTGTATCCTTTTTTGAGTTGAAGGGTTTTTGCCTTTCTCGGCTTCTTCACGAATTTCTTCGCATCTATTGAAGGCATGGGGCCCAGTTCCTCCAGAGCCCTTTTCATATCATCCACTTTTAATGGCTTTCCGTGCCATCCATTCCTGTCTTCAACAAAAGAAATTCCTTTTCCCTTGATCGTTTTGGCCAATATGACAAAGGGATTTTTGCTGACCCTCGCTTTCTGGAGAGATTTTAGAATCTGGTTCACATTGTGCCCATCTATGGATGCCACATCCCAGCCAAAGGCTTTGAATTTTCTCTCATAGGCTGGGATATCATGGCCGTGCATGGTTTCCCCTGACTGGCCCAACCTATTTATATCCGCTACTGCACAGAGATTGCTGAGCTTGAGATGGGAAGCTGTGTTGCAGGCTTCCCAGACTGAACCTTCAGCACACTCGGCATCCCCCATAAGGACGAAAACTCTCCCCGGGGACTTTCCCAGTTTCATGGCTGCAGCCAGCCCCACTCCGGCGGATAATCCCTGTCCGAGGGAACCGGTCGCAGCTTTTATCCATTTCATCCGGGGCGTGGGATGCCCCTCAAGAACACTCGTGATTTTCCTGAGATTCATCAAACTTTTCTCAGAAATAATTCCGGCTTCCGCATAGGCGGCCCACAGAATGGGAGCTGCATGTCCCTTTGAGAGAACAAACTCATCATTGGCCCAATCAAAAGGATCTTGAGGATTGTAACTCATTTCATCAAAGAACAAGCAAGCGATTAAATCAGCCATAGAGAGACAGGTCGTCGGATGACCGGATCCAGCCTTTGTCGTCATTTTTACGGAATGAATGCGTAATCTCTTGGCAATCTTTTCTAAAGCGTCCTTTTTCTCCATTAAGATTTCCCCTCCTATTTAACCTGAATTATTCATAAAATCTGCCGACACCTTAGTCACAACATCTGAATAAGGTAAAATATTCAACCTATGTCGGCATCTTTTCTCCTTCGGGCGAGCCGATCTCACCCCATCTANNTCTACTTCGTTACAGCGCAAGAGCGGTGGACGACCACAGCATCTTGCGCTGTGCCTCGTACCTGAGGCAACCTCGACTCGTGAATAATCAAGGTTAATATCTTTGAAAAGATAGATTCTTTTGTTTTTTATCTGGGATGTTCGAATGAATGTTGAAATTTCTTGCTTGAAAAGCATGAATTTAGTGGTTTGTTAGACTTAAGAACGGATTATTATATCTTCTTCATCCACGCATAACAACAAAATATTGATTAAATATGAAATAAATTGTCCTATAAGGAGAAAAGAGGACAGGCCCATTTTTTCACAGGCCCATTTTTTCAGGGATTGGCCCTTCGGGGGCAGGCTTTGTCGTCAAGAAATGAGACTTTTATTCCTTTTACTTCCCGTGCTTCCTTAGGATAGGGCCTGATCCCTTACTCTTCTAAAAGAGGGGCCTGTCGCCTTTTTTTTAATTGCTACAGAATGTCTAATGTCGAGAACTGACCTCACATACTTGTTCTAGGAATAAAGATAGTATAAAATTTTCTCTATTTCCAAGTATGAAAGGTAGGCGCATGGCCGAGAAAAAAGCTGACGTGCTTGTTATCACACCCCATCCCGATGATGCTGAATTCGGTGTGGCTGGAACTGTGGTACACTGGAGCCGGCAGGGGAAGAAAGTTGTCTATGTCGTCTGCACTAACGGCGATAAGGGAACTGACGATGTCAACATCAAACCGGAAGAACTGGCTAAAATCAGAGAAAAAGAGCAGCTCGCCGCCGCCAAGCTATTAGGCGTCAATGAAGTCATATTCCTCAGGCATCCTGACCAGACTCTGGAAGACACGCCTGAATTCCGGAAAGAAATTGTCCGGCTCATCCGGGTGTACAAGCCCGAAATTGTTGTCACTTCTGATCCTTACCGCCGTTATGTCTGGCACAGAGACCACCGTGTTGTGGGTCAAGTCACTCTGGATGCTGTTTTTCCCTACGCCCGGGATGTTTGGGCCTATCCTGACCTCATCGATGAAGGCCTCCAACCGCATAAGGTCAAGGAAATCTGGTTCTGGGCGACTGAGAATATCAACCACCGTTCTAACATCACTGAGACCTTCGATATAAAGCTTGAAGCCCTTCGCTGCCACAAAAGCCAAATTAAAGAATCATTTTCCGCAGAGATGGAAAAATGGCTGTGTGAGCGAGCTAAAGATATGGCCGAAGGAGAAAAGTTTAAACTGGCCGAAGGGTTCCACCGGGCTGAAATATGGTGGTGAGCGGAGCCCTCTCCTCTGCAATCTTCTTCAAAAAAGCATACGTTTCTGATGCTGTTTTTTCCCAAGAAAAATTTCTCAAGATATCCCTGCGAATCCTCTGCTTATCCCATCTGCTTTTCTCTTGAGAAAAGAAATGCCTGATGTTATCAGCCAACGAAGCAGGATCATTGGGATGAAAAGAAAAACCGTTTTTCCCTTCCCTCACAAGAGTTCCCAACTCTCCGATCTTTGATGCAATCACCGGCGTTCCGCAAGCCAGGGCTTCCACAGCTACAAGGCCAAACGATTCATACAGAGACGGGACGACCAAAGCATCAGAAGCAGAATAATACCTTCTGAGCTGGCTTTGCTTTTTTGAGCCGAGAAAAATAATTTTTCCCTCAAGATTTTTCTTTTTGATGGCTTCTTGGAGACGATTATATTCTTTATTCTGGAGAAGCTCTTTGTCTTTCCTACCTCCTCCAATGACGACGAGCTTAAGAAGGCCATACAGTGAACTATCGTCGCGCTTTAGCAAACTCAATGCCTCGATCACAGACATGAGACTTTTCACCGGATCGATTCGACCCACATAAAGCAGTATCCTCTCCCCTTTTCTTCTTTTCAAACTCTGAGGAGTTTTCGCCCCATTAACGGGAAAAAATAGAGTCTTGTTCACGCCTGGATAAATGACCTTTATTTTTGAGCGCGGGATAATGTATTCATCAATCAAACACTGCATTTCATGACGGGAAGAGGAAATTATCGCATCTGATAACTGGGCGAGGTGCTGTTCACTCCTCAGCCGAAGAGGATGCTCTCTGTTTGCCGACTCCAGGACTCTCTTCTTCATAAAGGCAAGAGTGTGGTAAATCTGAACCTGAGGGAGACTGAATGTGCGCTTTATTCTTTCTCCCACAAGCCCTGAAAGCCAGTAATGCGAGTAAATGACATCATATTTTTCTCTATTCCGGATGATGAACGATTCGAGATTGTTCGTGAACTCTGGGAGAGAATCATAAAGCTTTGTCCGGTCCATCGGCCGCTCCGATCCTCCCTTCAAATGGATGACACGCGCTTGAGAAGAAAAAGTCCTGATTCCTCCAATTCGAGGATTCTGGATCCGCGTAAAAACATCTATTTTGGTATCAGGAAAATTCTCTGTGACAGAACAGAGCTCTCTCAAATAGACATTCATCCCCCCAGTCCCGTCTCCGCCCAAAAGAGAGAAAGGACAGCAGTGGAAACTAATGGCACAGATGTTCATCATTCACTCTTGTGAGGAATTAAAATCAATCGGAATATTTTACTATCTTTGGCACCAAAATAATACTTGTATTCCTCTCTCCCTCTCAGAAAATTTACGCTTTTTTTCCTCGTTGAAATGGCCTCTCGAATCGAGTGGTCGAAAAGAAATATGCCTGGGCTGTACCTGGCAAAATCCCTGTCAAAAGCCACATTATAGAAATAAATACAGTCTGAATAGGAAAAATTGAGTAGAGCCGCCAAAATCCTCTCTTCATAAAACAGAACCTTCAACTCAATCCATTCCCGAAGAGAAAACCGATTCGCCATCTCATGAAAGAAATCTGTCATTTTCGGTTTTTCCCAGAATTTGGCCTTGGCCGAGCTGCCCTGCTTATGAATAGCAATGAATCTATCCAGATAGGTTCGTAAATTCTTTGAATCAGTTATTCTTTCTACGCGGATTCCATCCAGGGATTCTATTCTCCTCAATTTTCGGCGCAGTTCATGACGTTTTTTCTTACTCAAGTTCCCTAAATAATCTTCATAAGAAGAAGGAAGTTCGAGCACAGGAGCAACCTCGACCTCCTCTTTAGAGCAAGTAAAACCATGCTTCGAGGCCAATCGGGGCAGGTAGACCAGCGTCGATGATGAAGACTGCATGTTCATCAACTCAATTTTCTCGATGTTGGATTGGATTGTCTTGAAATATTCGAATAAGCTCTCATAAAATTCTTCTTCATATCCTTTTATATAAACAAAATCACAGTAATCACTCACTTCCTCGCTCGCAATAAAGCGAAGAGTATTATCCTGAATCATTAATGGGGCAACGCCAACAGGATTTTCCTTTTCGTCCTTAAAAAGAAGGGCTTCCAGGGAATTGTCCTCCGAAAAGCACTCCCACCAGGAAGAGATCCACTCATGCGTCAAAAACGGACAATCCTGTTCAGATGAATGCAGGACTTCATTCCAAACATCAGGTATTTCTTTAAATTTTCTATGGTCTTGGATGCGTTCGATTTTCATGAATCTCTTATTTTAACCTTTGTCCAATCTATCCTCAATAGAGGAAGATAGTGGAGTTCTCCAAAAAAAATTTTAAGAATCGAACATGTTCATCTCTTTAGATGGAGTGAGACGATTGAAAGTTTCTAATGTTGTCAAAACATGTAGGCAAACTTCAAGAAGAGAGTGTGGCCCTGCGTCCCGGCCTCCCCGAACCTGGCTGTTCCCTTCTGATAAGCCAGCTGAACCAAACCAAAAGGAGGCTGGAAGCGGTAAACGAAGAGCACCTGAATGTTGTGCTTATCGATGGATGTGTTGACCTGATAAAAGACTTTTAGGAAAAGGTCCGGCGTAAAATAATTAGTCGCCCGAATCACATGAATCCATGTGCTTTCCCCCTCTGGATCAGGGTCAAGTATCAAGCGAGTTAACGAATACTGGACGGAAAAATCTTGTGTAATTTTATAGTTTAAACTGCCTTCAACCAGTTGAAAATCCGAGTCAAAATTTCGCCCAAATCCGTAAGAGATACTGGCATGCTGCCATTCTCTGGTGTTATAACCCAGTTCGAATTCAGTCTCATGATTTCTGAAATCTTTCTCGAAACGCTCATCATCCTGCCCCTTGAATTCCTGGTGGTGTTCGACACTCAGTGAAAACTTATTCCTTAAATCGAACGAAAGCTCTTCGTCGATTTTCCAGCTTCGTAAGTCTCTGTCCAATCCCCAATAAATATTATAGTTGGAGCCATACTCGATTCTGTCAAAAATTCCTTTTTTGATCCAAAAAGTTTTCCTTATGGCCGAATCCAGCTCCCTCCGGTTATCATCCCGGATAAATCCGACTTCATTCGCGTTCTCGCGAAAGTTTCTCCCCAATTGAGTGTAGCGTAGGTGGATATGAAAAGTAGCCGAATCATGGCTCGGTCGGAGAAAAAAGGCTATGTTATCTCTGTTATAATCGCCGTAGCTGAGAGCAAACTGGCCGGTAAATTTAAAGGTGTCAGTGAAATATAATGACGTATCTAATCCAACTGTTCCGACACTTTTGCTCCCCACAAGCTTGTTGGCCGCCAGAAACCCGAGAGTCGAAGATTTCATCACATCCTTTTTGAGCCGAAAAACAGAGAAATTCGCTGTATCGATGCCCTCTTCTTCATCTTTCTTTGTTTGAGCGGTCAAGGCCGAGAACTCAAAACCACCGGATTTCCCGTATACCTTGGCTCCTCCGTAAATATCAGAAATCCGCCTGGAATAAAACAATCGAATTCTCTGTTGATAAATCTCTGATCCTTCCAGAAAAAAGTTTCTTTTTTCCGGGAGGCGGAGTTCAAAACGCGTCAAATTAATCTCCTCCTGGTCAGCCTCTACCGTAGCAAAGTCGGGATTTATGGTTAGATTTCCAGAAACCATCTGGCTGAAGGCGTAGCGGGCATCAAATCCAGCTTCAAGCTCTGTTTTCTCGCCCTCTTCAACTTTGGAGATGATATGCGGGATGATCTGAGCCTTTTTCTCAGATTTCTCCAGGTCCAAACCCTTTAAATCCCCGAATTGAGAGACTTTGTGTGGAGATTCAAGAGGACCTGTCCAGAAGCTACTTTCCAGAAGTCGTGGCACTATTCTCCCTAAACTCAAGCCCCAAATCCTGTTTTTTCCCGGCTTATACTTTATACAGCTCAAGTCCACAGCAATCTCTATAGTCCAGCCAAAATCTGTCCTCTTCCCTGCGGATTTCCATATTCCATCCCAGGTTATATCTGTTGTTCTTCCGTTCTCGGCTATTCTGCCATCCCTCTGAGTCCCCAAGAGATTCGTGGAAAAATAATAGGAGTTTCTTCTGTCATGATAGGTGTCTATCAAGACATAAACCGCGTCATCTGCCTTGACTTCAGCATCTCTCTTCGTTATTCGAGCGACTATTTTTTCTGGCTGAGAATCGTAACAAAGAAATCCAAAATAGATGAATTTCTGATCATAGAGGATTTTTACTCTCGTGTTCATGGATGAGGATTTTCCTCTTTCTGGAGAAAACTGAATGAAATCTCCCGTTTCCGGAGCTTTCTCCCAGACAGGCTCATCCAATGAGCCATCAATTTTCATAGCCTCTTCAATTTTCAGAGCGGTCGTTTCTTTGACTTCACTCTGACTGAAAACCGGAAGAGAGACCAATAGAAGAGGCAAGAAAATAATAACTAACTTTTTCATTCTTAAAAGAGGCAGAAAAAAATGAGTGGCTTTTTCATTTTCAAAAGAGCTATTTCTACCATAAACACATCATGTCTACAATCACTAAAATTAAGCATTGAATGCCATGTCATCACGAGCGATCGAAGAGAGCATGGTGATCTCAACTGTGTCAGTGCGAGTGAAGCGCGGCAATCTCATACAGAAAGAAAATACGAGAAACATTCAGGAGGCGAACAATCCCAGAGAAATGATAAGGCAATCATATCCCCAGACCAATCTCATTTCTCTATGTCTTAATCCAGCCAGAGTAGTTGCTGTTTGGCCCATAGATGGTTGAGGTTCAGCTCCAGCGACTTTTTGAACTTAGTCCGGGCTTCTTCTTTATCTCCTCTTCCTAGATAGCCAAGTCCCAGAAGATAATGGGCCTGGGCTCTGCGGCGCATCGCAGACTGTCTTTCTCCGAATTTGGCAAAGAAATCCATAGAAGTGGCGGCTTGGAGCCTCTTATTTCCAAAATCAATCAGTTCCTTAAAAATCTGGTTGGCTTTTTCTTCCTGGCTCAATCTTCGAAGAGCCAGCCCTTGATAAAAGGACATTTCTGACATCCCATACTCCATCGCCACAACATCCTCATAATATTCTTTGGCTTTCTTAGCATCATCCATCGCCTCAAAAACTGTCCCCATAAAATAGTAGACCTGCGCTGCTCTTCCTCCACTGTAAGGCCTCCCGACTTCCAGATTTTTCGGATACTCAAGAGCGGACGAGAATGACTGAAGTGCCTCATTCAAGCGACCGGCAGCGAAGTGTTCATGTCCCTTTAACAAATGCGCATCCACATAGACATTATGAATCCGGCCTCCTCCTTCCCAAACATGAAAATGATGAGTTGACAGTAAATCAATTGCTCTGTCATTCTTTCCCAGCTGAACGAGAAGCATGATTTCACGCGAAAGCGCATCATCCCGCTGGAGCACAGTCTCATGATGTCGCTCTAACAATGAGAGCCTTTTCTCGGGAGAAACACTGCCCGCTTCATACAGGAGGTCCAGTTCATACAGGTATCTGGCATCCTTACTGTTGCAGGACACAGCCTTTTCCATACTGGTAATGGCTTCAGGGACATTGTTCTCCACGCGGGCATATGCCAATCCAAGGTTTCTGTGGACAATCGGGAGTGCCTCATCCAGACTTCTCGACTTCTCCCACTCCTCAATGGCTGCATCAGGTTGAAGGTCATAAAGGAGATTTCCCAAATAATAAGGAGCGCGGGCATCTCCGGGATTAATCTTTTGTGCTCTTCGGAGAACCTTGATGGATTCCAGGCGGAAAGGAAAGCAGTAATCCGCGGCCATCCGGGACGCACGCATGTAACACTCTTGGGCCTTTTTCTTATTGCCTTTTTTCTCAAGATAATACCCCAAATAATAGTACAGCATCGGATCCGTCGAGGGTTCTCCTGCATTTGCCTCAATAAGACGGGAAAGCACTTCTATGGCCTCATCCACAAAGCCACAGTTCCCATAATCCACAGCCAGTTCGAGGTAAGACTGGGCGGCATCACGCATTTTAATCTTTAAAGAATCCTTTACTGCCTGGGCTTGTTTTGTATTTCCCGACAGGGCCATTATTAAATAGAATTCATTCCCAGCCCAGAAATCCAGAGGGTCGAAATCCAGGACCTTCTTTTCGATCTTTTCCGCCTCCTGAAGTCTCCCCCGCTTCCTCAGCAGACCAGCTTTGAAATTCAAGGCTTTTGTGTTCAATGCATTCAGAGAGAGCGAACGATTTATAAATTCCAAAGCTTTTGAGTCATCTCCTCTCTGGCTCGCCAGTTCTGCCAGTGAATAATAGCTGGCCGCTCCCCAGGCTTGACTCCATGCAGCCTTGTAAAAAGCGTCATAGGCATCATCTGGCCTCCCCAATGCTCGAAGTGCCACTCCTAAATAATAAAAAGCTTCCCCATCTTTTGGACTCGTGTAGTTTCTCGTAATCCGACGGATAGCCCGGCCCAGATTTTTTTCAGCTTCTTTAAACATCCCTCTCTTCAAGTAATGTATGCCAAGAGCTGTGTTGACTCTGGATTCGCCAGCGTCTCTTCTCAATGCCTCCTCGTAGTAGGGATAAGGCTCAAAAGCCGGATTATGGAACTGCTCCAGGCGTAATCCCGTGAGATAGAGTTCTTCAATCGACTTTATGCTCTCCGGTGGAGGGGGTGGTTTTACAGGTTCAGGCATGGGCGTCCCCACTTTTTTTTGAGGACGATAGCTGATCAGAGTCTCATTCGTCGGAGAAATCAACGAGGCTTGCAGGTCCTCTTTTATTATCCCCCGGGGAAGTTTAACATCCTCCCAAAATGGCTTTTGAGGCGATATATTGGTCTTTTTCTCGAAGATGATCTGATTCCCCGCTTCAAGAATCACCCTGACGCCTTTGTGTTCAGTAGGTGTGCAGAATCCCAACTGGACAGTGTTCTCTGAGGAAATTTCCATATTAATCGCAGCCTGGCGGTTCGCGTTTTTAACACCACCTATGCGCTTGATCGGATACCAGCGTTGTTTAAACGTTCTCACTTCATACGGTTGAAGCCAGCTGTAATCGGGCTGGTTGTCCGAATAGGCTCCGACCATGAGTTCGATATACGGACCATCGGTCTCTGTCAACATCGTCTCCCACATCTGCCCCCTCTCGCCAGTGCCCCAAGTCCAGAACTTTTTCCCAGGAACGATGTGATGGTCAGCCACATGAACGACACCCGCCTCTTTTCCATGGTCGTATCCAGCCAAAAAATCCTCCACATAGTTCCAGGCAAAAAAAGAAGTGGCCCGCGGATGGTTCTTCCACCAGCTCACATCTACTCCGCTCGTGTAGTCCATCCGGTTGAACACTTCTTGAGAAATCGGCCAGCGAGAGAACTGGTTTTTGCCGTGAAAGGTAGCGAATTCAGTGGATGGGGGGAAAATTATCTGATAATCCGAATTTGTATGAACAGCCACGTTTGCCCAGCATAAAAAAGAATGCGCAAAGGGAGTCCGGTTGAAAAGCCTGATCGTGGCTTCCAGAACAGAGCTATCCGGATAGAGAGTCAATCCAATTACCCATTTCATGCGGTGGCGAATCTCGACCTCCCCTATCCAGACAGTCTTACTCCCATCCGGATTTTCTGTGAGAGTGTAATCCACAGGCATAAACGCAGTCGCCCTGTGATGGTGGGGAAAATTCCACTCCACTCCTCCTGAAATCCAGGCTCCGAGCATCCCGATAAGAGCGGGTTTGATGACATGCTGACGGTAAAAGAAATCATAGTTGTTGGTCTTATCCAAAGCCGAAAAGATACGGCCTCCGATCTCAGGAAGCACACAAATCTGGATGTATTCGTTTTCAAGATAGACAGCTCTGTATGTCTTCTTCTCTCTGATATCCGTCATTTTATCGAGCATGGGATAGGGATAGATGGCTCCCTTCGCCCCCTGGTAGGCTCGTCCCGCGTAAAAAATGGGATTCAAATCAGGCTTCCCCACTCTATAAGATGGGATGACCAATGGCTCTTCCCAGACTTTGACTGTTTGTTCGGCATAAGCAGGAAATGATACCAGGAAAAGAAAAGTTAAAATTGCGTTTATAGGAAGGATCAGGCAATGCTTTTTTCTGAACATTTCAATCCTCCTCCATTTACGATATTTTGTTCTCCATTTTACAGTTTTTGGATGGACTTCATCAAACATTCACTCTTCCTTGATTTCTCTAAAGAGATATCTCAACTTCCTCTAAAGAGATATCTCGACTTCGGATCTACCTAAAATTTTCTTTAAAACTTGCGGCAATGGGAACAAAATTTTTTTTCTAAAAACGAACCTTTTTCAATGAAATTCGTCTTATACTATAAATGGTTGTAAACTACCTTTTTGAAAAAAACGAGTAAATGAAAAAAAACTACAGGAGGGGTAGCACAATGGCAAAATTTTCCCGAAAAATCTTATTTACACTCATATTTATCACGGCTTTCACCTTAACATCCACAGCATGTCTCTACGGAATTGCCCAAGACAGCATCCAAAAATCATTCAAGGTCAGGCCAGGTGGAGAGCTGATTCTGGATACAGACCTGGGTTCTATTGAAATCAACACCTCAAACACGAATACCTTGAACGTCGAAGTCATTCGAGAAATCAGAAGCGCAAACTCCAGAAGAGCAGAAGAAATCCTGGAGGATTTCGATATAAGCTTTCGCCAATCAGGAAACACAGTCTATGTTACAGGAGAATACAAGCGGAGTGGATTGGGGAGATTTATGAGTAATATCGGTAAATATGTCCGCTTCCATTTTGATGTTTCTCTCCCCCGGGAATTCAATGTTGACCTGAAAACAAGTGGTGGAAGCATCTCCGTAGATGACTTGAAAGGAGAGGTCCGTAGCAAGACATCCGGAGGCAGCTTGAGTTTTAACCGCATCGAGGGCCCAGTTTGGGGAAGAACTTCTGGCGGCAGCATAAAGCTACTCAGCTGCGATGGGACCGCCGACATAAGCACCTCTGGAGGGAGCATCACGATCGGAGAGGTCACTGGAGATGTTCTTGCGCACACATCCGGAGGGAGCATTAAGGTTGGAGAGGTAAACGGCGATGTCGATGTCCATACTTCGGGTGGAGGAATCTCTGTCAAAGAAGTGAAAGGAACGATCAAAGCGAAGACATCCGGAGGAAGTGTATCGGCCTATATCTCCACCCAGCCTAGATCGAACTGCAGCCTCTCTACTTCCGGTGGCTCTGTCACTGTCTATCTCGCTGATGACATTGGAGTGAATGTGAATGCCAAGACAAGTGGCGGCCGGATCTACACCGACTTTCCTGTCACTTTAAAGGGTGAATTAAGTAAAAGGTCACTAAATGCAAAAATAAACGACGGTGGACCGGAATTATATCTGTACACATCCGGAGGAAGCATCTACATAAAAAAAGCGGATTAGATCTTCATTCATTTCTTTCGAGCTTTCACATCTGTTATTCAGGCGAAATGATCTCGCCTGAGAGAACGCAATCTAATTCTTTTAAAAGAAGTAAATCAGTCTAAAGGTGTGATTTGTAAAAAAAATGAGTGAAGATAGAGTAGATTGGTTTCAAACCAAAATAAATGTTTAGCGCAACCGTTTTTCTCTGATTCTAAAATTATCTTCTAAACCAGCCGCCAATTTCCTCCAGCTTTCCGAATTTGTTCTTGCAGATGAACTTTGTCGGTCTTCCTTCCTCTCCTTCATCTTGCTCGTAAATAATGATTTTACTAAGTAATCCCTTCTCCAGCAATAATTCTTTTGCCTTCATGCTTGCTTCCTCGAGGGAATATGTGTGATCGTCGTACAGGACGGGAAAATCGGCTATCTCGTTGTAGCCTCTGATAAAAAATTTCCTGTCCATCCTTGCCTCCTCTACCAAGTTCAGCCACCCGGACATTCCTTTCACCCATAAAGTTAGTCGGTCTCGTATCGCTAAAATTGAGGATTAAATTCTTCTCCGATTGAGGTTGCGCCCCGCTCTTGAATCTTCCTTTTCATATCTAAAGAAATATGAATAACTTGCGAAAATAACATGGGAAATGATGTTTTTATTAAATTATTTTAAAAGTCATTTATTAGAGACATAAAACAGGAATAATTCAGAATAAAGGGATTATCAGATGAATCTGGATTTCAATTCCGTTTCTTTTTTGCCAGCTCCAGAATCCTTTTCTTGAATTCAGGATGGACTTGAGAACCCCGCTGTTCGGCCATTTCTGCGTATTCCAAAGCCAGAGAATATTTCTCTTGATTGAAAAAAATAAGCGCCAGATTATTATAGGCTTGTCCGATTTGAGGATTAATCTCGATGACCTTATTGTAATGAAAAGCGGAATCAGAGAGAAGTTTCTTTTTAAAATAGAGATTGCCCAAGTTAAGATGGGCCTCCAGATAATTTGGATTGAGCTTTAATGCCATTTTATATTCACTCTCTGCGTCATCATTTCTATTCTCAATTTCATAGACAATCCCCAGGAGAATGTGCGGCTCGGGAAGTTCCAGGTTGAGAGCTATGGCTCTTTGAAAGGCAATTTCAGCTTCTTTCAGCATCTTTCTCCTGAGATAAACATAGCCTAGGTTGTAATAAGCCACTCCATAATCAGGTTTTATCTGAATGGCATTTTTCAATTCCTTGATCGCCTCATCGGCCATGCCCTTCTTCATGTATGCCGTTGCTAAATTGGAATAAGCTTTATAGTAATCTTGTTTTAGTCGGATGGCTTCTTTGTACTCATTGATTGCTTTATCAATTTGTCCTATTTGATAGTAAGCCCGTCCGAGGTAAAGATGAGCTTCAGCATAATCAGGATTTATTTCTAATGCCCTGATGTATTCGCTGATTCCAAGGTCGAACATTTCTTTTTTTGTGTAGATAATGCCCAGGTTATTGTGCGATTCTTCAAGGTCAGGATTGATTCCTAAAGCCTCCCTGGAAATCGCCTCCGCTTCCCTGAACATATTTTTAAGTATATAAGCAGCGCCTAAGTGGGAGAGTGCTTTGGTTGAACGTGGATTAATCTCTAACGCTCTTTTACAATTCGTAATCGCTTCATCTGCCATCTTCTTTTCGATATAGAGTTCCCCTAAGTTAGAGTATGCTTCAGCATAATTCGGATTGAGTTCTATAGCCTTTGTGTATTCATCAATTGCCCTGTCGATCATCCCTTTTCTAGTGTATGCGATTCCTAAGTTATAGTGAATTTCAGGGAGAGCTGGTTGAAGTCGAAGGACATTCCAGTATTCATTTAACGCTAGATCGATCTTTCCCTGTCTTCTGTACACAATGCCTATAAGATGAAGGGCTTCCGGTGAATCAGGATTCATTTGAAGAGCATGAAAACATTCTTCCAGCGCGGATTCATGGTCCCGCTTTTGCAAATACAACAGCGCTAATAAAAAATGAATTCCTGCTTCCCTGGAATCTATTTTCTTTCTTTGATCATAAATGGAGATGGCTTCTTCTATCTTGTCATTGGACAATGGAAAAGAATTTGGATTGAAATTTCGGAATTTATTCAAGAAGACTATTCGGCTTGTAAATTCATCAAATTCATAACTATGAGTTCTGATGTCCATAATTGAATTTTTCTCATAGATGTCAGATGCTCCGAACAAATGGCAGAGTTCATGCTTGATCAATGTACGCATCTTTGATATAGAGCTTTTCTCTCTAAGGACTATGTAACTATGAAGATATGTAGCTGCCCCGAAGAAATCATTTTTAATATATCCCTGTGAAGTGAAACCAATTACGATATCACAGTCCTCATGAAGCACTTTTTTTCTCAGATCATTCAATAAATCAAGAGTTTTATTTTTAGAGTTGTCTGAAGCCCAATTCTCAAATCTTTTTATATTAAACTGAATGCCGAAATGTCGATCAAAGTCTTCTGAGACAGTCTTGATTAGCTTTTTAATGTCCAGTCGCCACGTCAATTTCATTCTCAATTCTTCATCCGTAGCAATTTTGAGATTAATTATCCTGATTGGTTGTTTCTGAGGAAAAATGGAGTTAAACAGAGANNGAATGTTTTAACGACAAACAGGGATAAACCTCGAAGAGGCAAAAAGTTTTTTTTCAATCTATCCCCTAAAAGCCATCTCACTATAATATAAATACTGTGAAATTCGACTTATTTTGCTTTGTGATCTTTCCCGAATCCCTCGCCCTTATCTGATGCGAGCTATCTTCTTAACCTTAATTTTGGATGATTGTAAAAATATAAATATTAGTTGTCAAGGATTATTAAAGATAATTAATACAAAAAATCTAAAAATGGTTTATTTAGTATTGCATACCTGCCCAGAAGTTATTTCATTCTATTTAGCTTATGAGGAGGGCAAAGGTATGATTAAATGATAGGTTTATTACTGACTCTTCAACGCAGCCAGTCTCTTCTTCGCATCCTCAACCTCAG
>JABAOF010007818.1_pt5 | contig 60695 bp, 60 predicted proteins | sample 7062171 | NCBI WGS metagenome assembly JABAOF01 (sample SAMN14538628, study PRJNA623070) | marine sediment metagenome | biome: marine biome [ENVO:00000428]; feature: marine pelagic biome [ENVO:01000023]; material: deep marine sediment [ENVO:00002113] | place: India: Gulf of Khambhat ...
CCCAGCTGGCTGATGGTGGAATAGGCCAGAATCTTTTTGATGTCGTTGATAACTGTTGCAATGGTTGCTGCCATAAGGCAGGTTATGGCTCCCAATATCCCTACGACAAGCAAGGAAGAGGAGGAGAGCTCAAAGAGGGGAAAGCTCCTTGCGGTAAGATAGACTCCTGCTGCAACCATGGTTGCAGCATGGATGAGCGCTGAAACCGGGGTGGGACCCTCCATGGCATCAGGAAGCCACACATGTAAGGGGAACTGAGCACTCTTTCCCACTGCGCCGGCAAAGAGCAGAAGCGTTGCGGTGGTTAAGAAAAGGGGTGAGAAGGCTCCCGCTTNNTCCTACAGTAGTAAAGAGAAGAAGAATCCCCAGAAGCAGGCCCACATCCCCAATCCTGGTGACAATAAAAGCTTTTTTGGCTGCATCAGAGGCACTCTTTTTCTCAAACCAGAAGCCGATGAGCAGATAGGAGCACAGTCCCACCAGTTCCCAGAAGATGTAGAGCATAAGGTAGTTGTTCGCAAGCACCAGGGAGAGCATGGAGAAGGTAAAGAGTGAAAGGGCACCATAGTACCAGGAAAAGCCTTTGTCTCCCTTCATATAGCCCAAGGAGTAGACCTGTACCAGCAGGGAGACTAAGGTTACCACTACCAGCATAACGGCAGCAAGGGGATCGATGAGGAAGCCCATATCTAACTGCCAGCTCCCAGTAGTTATCCAGGAAAATTTAATCTCTGCTTCCACACCCTTTAGAACTTCAAAAAGAATAGCAAGAGAAAGCATAAAAGAGATAAAAATACCAGCAATGGCAATAGCTGCACTTTTGGTTTTAAAAACCCTTCCAAACAAAAGTATCAATAAAAAACTTAAAAATGGAATAACAGGTATTAACCATGCGTAGTTAATCATAGTGCCTCACTATATTAGTAATTAGTTATTAGTTATTAGTTATTCGTAATTAGTTTATAAGGTCAATTCCTAATTCCTAATTTCCAATTCCTAATTCCTAATTTCTATCTACCACTTCATCAGATTTATCCTATCAACCTCGATAGTTCCACGAGCTCTATATATACTAAGAACAATAGCCAAACCTACACCAATCTCCGCTGCTGCTACAATCATCAAAAAGATTGCAAATATCTGTCCTCTCATAGGAATTCCTTTTATAAAAGCTGAAAAGGCAATTAAGTTTATATTTACAGCATTTAGCATTAACTCAATTGACATTAAAACCTGAATTCCATTTCTCCTCTTTAAGGCACCATAGAGACCTATGCAGAAGAGTAGGGCAGCAACTGCAAGATAATGATTCAGGGTAATCACTCTTCCTCCTTTCTTGCTAGAACTATTGCTCCCACTAGAGCCACTAGAAGTATTATTCCAGCAACCTCAAAAGGAAGAATATAGTTTCGAAAGAGCAAAATTCCTAAATCACCCGTATTTTTCAATGGAGCAGTAAATTCGTAGACCCAGAGAGTTCTGAACAGGATAAATCCAATCGCCGCTAAAAGACTTCCTGCAATAACCAGAGCTGACAGTGAAAAACCTTCCTTCCATGCTTTCTGAGGTAAAATTCTAGTCGCAGTAAGCATAATTACGAAAAGAATCATAACCGTTACTGCTCCCGCATATATGAAGATTTGCACTGCAGCCAGAAACTCAGCATTAAGCAGGACATAAAAACCGGCTACACTAAGCATACTTAAGAGAAGAAAAATAGCACTGTGAACTACATCGCGTGCAAAGACCACCATAAGTGCAAATCCTAAAATCAAAGTCGTAAAGATATAAAAAGCAATAATTTCTGAAAGGTCGGTCATACAACTCTCCTTTTACCGCCGGAAGATTTCCTTGTAGAAATCTTTCCGGTTGCGCTGCGCTTTTTATAACTGAAAGTCTTGGTTTGTTTTAAATTTATAAACTCCTCTGTGTGTTTATAACCTATCCTGTCAATTTGTGTACTCACAAGCGGGGGAATAAATTCTGTTGCTAGTTCATAAAGATGACTCATATAAAGGGCGCCGTGAGGGCAACTCTCCACACAGAGTCCACAAAAGTAGCACCTGCCTACGTCTACTAGCCATACATTAGTGATCTTCTTCCCTTCTGATGATACTCCAGTAATGACTTCAATGAGATTATCCGGGCAAGCTATTGGGCACAACTTACAACCTGAGCACCTATTTATATCCACCTTTAGCATGCCTCGAAAGCGTGGCGTCATCTGCCGCTTCTCTTTTGGATACTGTACAGTAACTGCTTTGGTAAACAAATACCTCACCGTTAACGCGAGACCTTTAGCTATTCCTATCATTTGCCACCCCATAGAATAAGATATAACCCGGTAAGTCCAATATTAAGAAGCGATAAAGGAAGGAGAATCTTCCATCCCAAATCCATTAACTGATCAACTCTTATACGCGGCAAAGTACCCCTAACCCAGATAATGAAAAGCACTAGAAGATACGTTTTTATAAGAAACCAGACCAGGGGAGGTAGAAACGGACCTTGCCAGCCACCTAAAAAGAGAATTACTGCGATCGCTGAAACCAGGAACATGTTAGAATACTCAGCAAGAAAGAATAGCGCCCAGCGCATTCCGGAATATTCCACATTAAAACCCGCAACAAGTTCAGATTCCGCCTCAGGCATATCAAAAGGAATTCGGTTTAGCTCAGCTACCATAGTGATAGCATATATGAGGAAACCCAAAGGTTGAAGCAGAATAAACCAGACATTCTTCTGGGCTTCAATAATAGAAATAGTACTTAGAGTACCGGCCACCATCACCACACCTAATACCGATAAAAGCATGGGAACTTCATAGCTGATCTGTTGTGCAGCCGCCCGCATTCCTCCCAGAAGTGAATACTTGTTGTTAGAAGCCCAACCCGCAATAACTATCCCTATGGGAAAAAGAGCAGCTATTGCGAAAATATAGAAAATGCCGATATCCAGGTTCTTAACTATCAGAGTTTTGGAAAAAGGTATAACCAAATAAACAATGAAGGCGGGAATAAAAACTATAAAAGGTGCAACAATGAAAAGTCGTCTATCAGCCTTCAAAGGAATAATGTCTTCCTTAATAAGCAGCTTCAATGCATCGGCAATGGTTTGTAAGAGCCCATGGCTACCCACGCGCATAGGACCGAGACGAACCTGAATATGTCCTAAAATCTTTCGTTCTAACCAAACAAGAAAAAGGGCATTTACAAGTACGAAAAGCAAAAGGAAAATACTTTTAACGATGGTTAAAAAGAATACCAACTAACCAGTCCTTTCTATCACTATGCCTGTGAAACGACCTCCATGGTTCAGCAAAGATGCTGCTTCTTTGCTGAATACTGGAAGAACAGCAATCCCCTTAGATATCTTCTCATTTATTCTTATCTTTACCTTAGTTGTACCTTTTGGTGAGGCAACCTTTACCCAGTCGCCTTCTTTAAGATTCAATTGTTCTGTGTCCTCTTTGCTCAACTCAAGTCTTGTCTCTGAATAAATTTCCTTTAAGGCCCTTGCCTTTTGCGACAAACCTCCTGAATGAAAGAGAACATTTTCTACAATCAGCTTCAGTGGATATTCTGGAATACCATTTTTTTCACAGCCCAATATAAATCGGGCTTTACCTCTGGGATAGAGATGCTGGTAAAGAATTGTACTATCATCCTCGGAAAGCGAGTAAGGCCAAACAATACCTCCTTCTTTCAAGCGTTCGTAGTTTATCCCCTGGTAAATTTCCACCGTTTGGGCAATCTCATTCATGACCTCTTCTGGATTTTCATAGTTGAATTCAGCGTCCATCATTCGAGCTAGCGAGGTAATTATCCACCAGTCAGGTTGTGCCTTTCCTGGAGCTGAAACCGCCTTTCTTATAAGCTGAACTCTTCTTTCTCCATTAGTATATGTACCATCTTTCTCGGCGAAACTTGCTGCTGGAAAAACCACATGAGCTAATTCAGCAGTTTCATTAAGGAAGAGGTCTTGCACAACCAGGAACTCTATCTGATTTAACGCTTCAGCTGCTTTGGGATATATGGCCGGATTGCTGCCCATTATATATAAGGCTTTAAGCGTTCCCTTTTGAATGGCATCCCACATTTCATTAGCAGATAAACCAGGCTGAGAAAGTTTTTGATATCCCGGCAACAAGTTTGGCACAATACCCATATCCCAGCTTCCCTGTAAGTTATTTCTTTCCACTAAGGGATAAACACCGCTCCCTCCCTGCTCAATGTTGCCCGTTAAAAGTGCAAGGTTAATCACAGCACCAGCAAGATAGTAATCAGCTCGTGCACCCAAAAAGATACTCAAAGTATCACTGCACGCAAGAATCTTTGCCGCTTTAGTTAATTCCTCTGCAGATAGCCCTATATTTTTTATAAAACTTTCTCCGTTCTGCTCAAGATAAGAAATCAACTCTTCATAATTTTCAGCGTGCAGCCTGAGATATTCTTCATCCACCCAGCCATTTTCAATAATTACATTCATTAAAGAATAGAGGAAAGCTGTTTCAACCCCTGGCTCCAGTTTGAACCAGCTATGGGCAAATTTTGCCAGTTTAACCTTATTGGGATGAACCAGAATCAGCTTTGCTCCTTTTCTGTTTATTGCTTCCTGAATTTTAAGCCCCACAATGGGCATAGCAGTAGAGAGATCTCCTCCCAGAACCAAGATTGCCCGGCTATTTTTAATATTGTTATAAGAATTAGTAGCTGCCGCCACACCCAGCGCATCCATGCTTGCTGTGATATACCCCCGATAATCTATATTGCCTGTTGAGTCAATGTTGTTGGTACCTAACACTTGCCGTACAAATTTCTGCAAGAGATAATTTTCTTCATTGCTACAGCGAGGTGATCCCAATGCAGCAATGCTATCTGCTCCCCTCTGTTCCTTTATTTCAGCTAACTTTTGAGCAACTAGAGAAAGTGCTTCTTCCCAGCTTACTTCTTCGAACCTGCCTTGCTTTTTAATTAAAGGATTAGTTATTCTTTCCCTGTTGTCTACAAATTCGTAGCCAAATCGGCCTTTTACGCAAAGCAGACCTTCGTTAGTACCTCTTTCCTCCTTAGGGATTACCCTATATATCTTGTCATTTCTGGTATTAAGCTCAATTGTGCATCCGCATCCACAATAAGGACATATAGTTTCAACCTTTTCCAGCTCCCAACAGCGGGCAGAGTAAAGAAAAAGTTTATCATTAAGAGCTCCTACAAGACAACCAGAGAGACAGTTTCCGCAAAATTCGCAGTCAAGTACTTCGCTAAAAGAAGTCCCAACTTCAGTCCTTATTCCCCTCTTAGTAAAATCAATAGCAGCAACACCCTGTACTTCATTGCATATACGTACACACCTTCCACATAAAGTACACCGATTAGTGTTACGTTCAATAAAGGGATTAGAGTTTTGCGAAGGACGATTAAGTCGTTCCGCTTGAAATCTATTTTCGATCGCCCCTATATTAAAAACTGCATCCTGGAGCTCGCACTCTCCCGCTTTGTCACAGAACTCGCAATCCAGAGGGTGATGCACAAGCAAAAGCTCTAAAAGAGTTTTCCGTGCTTTCTTAAGAGCAGGTGTTTCTGTATGGACAACCATCCCCTCCCAAACCGGCGTTGAGCAAGCAGTCGATAACCCTCTCTTTTTCTCTATCTCAACCACGCAGAGCCGACACGCACCAAACGGCTTTAGTTTAGGGTGATTGCAGAGATTGGGAATATGAATACCCTTCTGCCTTGCTGCTTCCAGGATAGTCGTTCCTTCTTCTACTTCTATATCTTTGTCGTCAATTTTTAGGCTTATCATCTGCATCACTTTATGGCCAAAAATGGACAGGCCTCAATACAGGCCCGACATTTAATGCACTTTTCCTTATCTATGTAAGCAAGCTGCTTTACTCCTCCCGTAATAGCATCAACCGGACATGCTTTAACGCAAAGCCCACATTTCTTACACAGATCAGATACTACCTCAAACTTTGTTAGAGCAACGCAAACTGCTGTTTTGCAGGACTTATCATAGATATGAGCTTCATACTCCTCCCGAAAATAGCGAATAGTAGAAAGAACAGGATTGGGAGCTGATTCTCCTAAACCGCATAGCGATAGCCGCTTAATGTCCACCGCCAAATCTTCTAAAAGCTCAATATCTCCGTCCCTTCCCTCTCCTCTGGTTATACGGTCAAGTATGTCCAACATTACTTGTGTACCAATACGACAGGGCACACACTTTCCGCAAGACTCATTAACAGTGAATTGCAGAAAGAAACGAGCCATTTCCACCATGCATGTGGTTTCATCCATTACTACTAAACTGCCTGAACCCATCATCGCTCCTGCTTCTAGAAGGGATTCGTAGTCAATAGGAGAATCAAGAAGCGATTCAGGAAGACATCCACCTGAGGGCCCTCCGATCTGTACACCTTTAAAACTGCGGCGCTTCGGTATACCTCCTCCAATATCAAATACGATCTTACGAATAGTAACACCCATAGGAACTTCAATAAGTCCCGTGCTCTTCACCCTTCCAGCTAGGGCAAAAATCTTCGTACCTTTGCTATTCTCTGTCCCTATCGAGGAGTACCATCCTGATCCTTTAAGAATAATGTCAGGAACATTAGCAAAGGTCTCAACATTATTAAGAGTAGTTGGCTTGTTCCATAGTCCGGCTTCAACTGATTGAGGTGGCCTAGTTCGTGGCATTCCTCTCTTACCCTCAATAGAAAACATGAGAGCTGTTGATTCCCCACATACAAAAGCACCAGCTCCTTCTTTGATATGGATATCTAAATCATAACCGCTTCCGAGAATATTCTTGCCTATAAATCCCCTCTTTCCAGCTTGCTCAATAGCCATTTTCAAGCGCTTTATTGCTAGTGGGTATTCTGCACGTACATAAATGTATCCGCCTGTCGCTCCTATGGCATAACCACCAATTATCATTCCCTCAAGTACTCTGTGAGGATCTCCTTCTAGAACAGCCCTATCCATAAAGGCCCCGGGGTCACCTTCGTCAGCGTTGCAGACGATGAATCGCTCATCAGATTGGACTTGACGGCAGGATTTCCATTTCCGCCCAGTAGGAAAGCCTGCTCCTCCTCTTCCCCTTAAGCCTGATTGAGAGATTGTCTCAATTACCTCTTCTGGCTCCATCTCTTTAAGCACCTTTTTCAATGCTTGATAACCACCTGTTGCAATGTAATCTTCTATGCTTTCGGGATCTATCTCGCCGCAGTTCTTAAGAACTATTTTTTGCTGACGTTCTCTAAACTCGAAATAGTCTGGACGGGCCAGCCATTCTTTAACCGGATTGCCTTCAATAATATGCTCCCTAACTATGCGGGGAACCATATCTGTAGCTACTTTCTGATAAGTAACTTTGCCCAACTCTGGAGTAGTTACATCTACTAAAACATCACAAGCGCAGGGACCTCTGCATCCAGTTTTGGTAACCTTGCATCTTCGACCAATTAGTGCCTTAAGATCGTTCTTGGTTATCTCTTCCTCGAAGGCAGCCATAACTTCCTTTCCACCTGAAGCTAGCCCCGCTGGTCCCATGCAAATAGAAATAAGCGAAGTGTCTTTCTTTGTAATTGACGTTTGCCTTCTTCCTTTAACTGTACTCATTAGCCTATTTTGAGCCTAGAGAGTCAAGCTTAGGAAAATCTTTATTCTTTCTCTTCGCTCTCTGCTCTCTGCTCTCTATCGTTATCTTTCATCCTATACTTATTAATACTCTTTTCTACTTTTCCAGAATCAAGCTCTCCAAAGGTATGGTCATCTATCATCATCGCTGGAGCCATACTGCAAGCTCCAATACAAGCTACCTGCTCATAGGTAAACAATCTATCCTTGGTGGTCTCGCTGGGGTGTACTTCCAATATCTCTTCGACCTTATCAGTTATCTGCTTAGCACCTTTAACATGACAGGCTGTTCCACAACATACTCTCAATATGTGCTTTCCTCTTGGCTCAAGATGAAATTGCGCATAAAAGGTAATAACTCCAAAGACTTGATGAGGAGTTACACCTAGATGCTCAGCAATCAATTCAACTACTGGTCTAGGTAGATACCCATAGGCATCCTGAATCTTTTGCAGAACAGGAATTAACGGTCCTCTTATCTCCCTATATTGATCCAGAATCTCTTCTGCCTTAGTTAGATCTATTTTCTCTTCTACTGCTTGATATGACATTCTTTCGTTCTCCGTTCACTGTTTACTTTTATTCTTGTTTACTGCTCTCCTCTAGCTATTCATATTTGACTTTTCTCTTCTCACCCTTCACTCTTCACTCTTCACTTTCCACTATCTATCAATCTCTCCTAGTACAATATCCAAGCTCCCAATTATGGCTACTACATCACCGATCATCATGCCCTTAATCAATTTGGAAAGGGCTTGAAGATTAACAAAGGAGGGAGCCCTAATTTTCACACGGTAAGGTCTGGGTGAGCCATCGCTTATCAAATAAAAACCCAGTTCGCCTCGAGGAGCCTCTATGCTGCTATATACCTCTCCTGCTGGTGGTTTGAATCCTTTCACAATCAGCTCGAAATGGTGAATAAGAGCCTCCATACTGGACTTGAGCTCATCCTTAGGGGGTAGAATAAATTTAAAATCTCTCATTATATAAGGCCCTGACGGCAAACCTTCTAATGCCTGTTGTATTATCTTTGCACTTTCACGCATTTCTCTTATGCGCACCAGGTAACGGTCATAGCAATCACCCATAGTGCCAGTCGGAATTTCAAAATCAAAATTGGTATATACAGAATATGGCTTGTTTTTACGTAGATCCCAGGAAAAACCGGAAGCCCGCAATATAGGACCAGTCACTCCAAGATCAATAGCATCACCCTTGGAGATAATACCAATTCCTTTAGTACGTACTAAGAATATCTCATTAGTGGTTAACAGCTGCTCATATTCATCAACACGCTTCCCGAATTCATCGAGGAACTTGTAAGCTTCACCAAAGAAATCAGCTGGTAAGTCTATCCTTACACCACCGAAGCGATTATAGTTTGACATCATGCGGGAACCAGTAACCATTTCTATCAAATCCAGAGCCTTTTCTCTTTCTCGAAAAGCATATAGAAATGGAGTAATAGCCCCTAGGTCTAGTCCGAAAGTTCCCAGCCAAAGCAAATGGCTAGCAATTCTTGCAAGCTCAGCCATAATCACACGAATGTATTCTGCTCTCAACGGAACCTCGAAGCCAAGAAGTTCCTCTACAGCTCTAACAAACCCAAATTCGTTGCTAAGGGAGGCTAGGTAATCAAGGCGGTTTATTAGCGGCATACATTGGTAATATTGACGATTTTCTAGAATTTTCTCAATGCCCCGGTGAATATATCCTATAGAAGGTTCAACCCCCACCACTACCTCTCCATCCAGTTCTAAAAGAACGTGGAGAACTCCGTGTGTGCTTGGGTGCTGGGGTCCCATATTAAGAATAAGCTCTTCGGTTCTAATTGCCATTTAAACCTGATACCCCTCAGCATTAAATTCTTTACGCATAGGAAAACCATCAAAATCGTCTGTCAGCAGTATACGTCTTAGCCTAGGGTGTCCAGTAAAGATTATGCCGAAGAGATCATAAGCTTCTCTCTCATGCCAATTCGCTGTTTGCCATAAAGAAGTGAGTGAGGGAATCTTTGGTTTTTTTCTATCCACCTTAACCTTGAGTACCAAGGCGTGTTGATGAACATAAGAGAAGAAATGGTAAACCACCTCAAAATTGCTTAAATAATCAACTGCTGAAAGACAATTAAGAAAGTCAAAAGCAAGCTCGGGTGTTTCTCTGAGGAAATGCGCAACTTCTTCAAGCATCTCCACAGATATATGTATGGTTGGCAGTCGAGTCCCCTCTTCAAAATGCAAATCAGGGAATCTCTTTATAATCACGTCAAGATTACTATTCATCTTTGCGCTCCCTTGACGATTATTTGCCTTTCGATCTTTTCCTGGAGTTTGATTACCCCATGCATTAAGGCTTCTGGCCTGGGCGGACAACCAGGAACATAGACATCCACGGGTACAATTCTATTTACTCCTCTTACCACATTATAAGAACTATAGAAGATCCCGCCACTTATAGCACAACTCCCCATAGCAATGACATATTTGGGACTGGGCATCTGCTCGTATAATCTTTTGATTACCGGAACCATTTTTCGGCAGACTGGTCCCGCAACTATCATCAAATCAGACTGTCGGGGCGAACCCCTAGGTATTACTCCAAAACGTTCTAAATCGTAGCGGGGAGAAGCTGTTGTCATCATTTCAATAGCACAGCATTTAATACCAAAAGTAAGGAACCATAACGAGGATTTCCTGGCCCAATTAAAAAGAAAATCGACAGTTGTAGTTATGATGTTTTCTTGAGGAAAAACCTCATCTAAACCCAATCTAGAACTCCTTTACGCCAGGCATAAGCCAATCCCAAAGCTAATATTGCAATAAAGATCATCATTTCAACAAAACCAAAGAGCCCCAATCTTCTAAAGACAACCGCCCAGGGATAAAGAAAGACAGCTTCAATATCAAAGATCACAAAAATAAGGGCGAATACATAGTAGCGGATGTGAAATTGGATCCAGGGATCGCCAACAGGAACCTCGCCACATTCATAAGTTGAAAGCTTCTTATCTGATGGCTCTGCAGGTTGAACCACTCGAGATAGGGTAAGACTAATCCACACAAAGCCTAAACCTATAAGAGAAAATATTGCAACAGGAAGATAGTCTTCCAAATAATAAGAAATAAACATAACTTCTAACCACCATATAAAAAAACCCCACCCAGGGCATTATTACTTATTCTTGTTTTGCTTCAATTATCTGCCTTCAAGTTTTTCATTTTGCTATGATTGCTGTCAATTTTAACCATTTGAGCGGCCATTTTACGGCTTAACTGGTATTCTCCTTAAGTAAGAGGCTCCTAAGTTGCAATATCGATTTATCTATATTTTTGCCTTTTCATCGCAGAAATAAAAGTGAAAACCGCCGAAAAATGGTACTTCAGGATTTCCTGAACTATAAATTTTGAATCTGATCTATAAACTATATTTCACTAGAAAGTACTACTTGGAAAAGATCATAGCTCCATACGACATCAACCAAAAAAGCATTTTTGCGTAGTCAATCAACCAATCCTTTGCTTCATCAATGCTCTCAAAGTACGGGAAATTACCTCCTGCAAGTTTTACAGCTGCATCATAAATGATTCTTTGAGGCCCAGCCGCTCCAATAACAGCACCTTTTTAAAAAACGCTTTATGTAAAGCACGAAATTCTTTACTTCCTGAGCTGTCTTCGAATCAAAATGCCCATCTGCTATATTCGCTAAAGTTAAAAGCGAATTTTCCGGTTGCACTCCTATTATCCTTTTGCTTTCCTTTATAGTTCTGCGCGCCTCTTCCATAGAGTAATTCAAGAAATCCAGATATAGAACCTGTTTTTCCTTGTGAGTTGTAAGTTTTACCCTCTCTGTTTCTCCGATATCAACTAGCCAATCCTTTGCCTTATCAAAATCATCAAACCTTGGCAAAACCCTCCTTGAAAACTTCAAAATGGCATCATATATAATTTTCTGAAGCCCTTTAACCCCAATGACAGCGCCTTTTCTGACATAAGGTTTATTATGAACTACAAAATCTTTCATAGCATCGACTACCTTATAATTGAAGCGAGCGTCTTTCACATTTGTCAGAGTCAGTAATGTATCTTCCGGTTGCCCCCTTATCAACCCCTTGCTCTCCTCAATGATTTCGAGGACCTCTTCAGCTGTACAATTAGAGAAATCTATATATAAAATCTTTTTCCCTTCGTGATTTATAAACTTTATTCCTGCTATTTCTCCTATTCTCTATTATATAGGGTAGTTTCCAGCTTTAAGCATCTGGTAGTTTGTCCCAAATAATTCTTTTACAATATTGAAAACTTTTTTTCTTCTAGTTTAGCCTCTTTAAAAACATACTCATATAAAACTGGACAATAACAGAGTGCTTTTTGAGAGTGTGTCGTCAGAAAAAAGAGGTAACACCACTGACCTGCTCATTGTTTACGTACTCGACCAGCAAAAGATTGAGCTGCTCGCCGCTCGTCACCACTTGCAGCAGCAGTATCATTGAAGCCGCGCCGGGGTCGAACTGAAGACCTACACATAACGAATATGCTAGTCCCTGCATAGCAGTGCATATTTTGAATACTACAAATCCTATGGAGCCCACTGCTAGATTCGAACTGGCGGCCTGCTCATTACGAGTGAGCTGCTCCCCGCTTGCCTAATCCTAAGAATAGCATACCAGTGGAGCCGGATGCCGGAGTCGAACCGGCGACCTACGCATTACGAATGCGTTGCTCTTCCAGCTGAGCTAATCCGGCAAGATAACGCTCTTTACTAATATTTCAGCGACATCCATCAGTTGGCGGGCAGGTACCATTTGAGCCAAGTGGGCAATTCATTGCTGAAAGCTTTGGGCTCAAGGCTCTAGATTTTGTATTTGGTCCCCTCAACCTTGAGTTTCCAACCTTAAGCTATCAACTATGAGCTTCGAGTTCGCTTAAAGGTATTTGAATTCGCCTTCCTTCTGGAAGTTCTATTACAACTAGCCCCTTTGGAATATTATATTCAACCACCTTCCCTCTACCTTCTTCTGTTTCAACCTCTGAGCCTTTCTTTGGGGCTTTCTTCTTGAATTCTTCATATATCTCGTACTCATATTTAAGACAACACATTAGACGACCACAGATTCCCGAAATTTTTATAGGATTAAGAGGGAGTTCCTGGTCTTTAGCCATCCTTATTGATACCGGTTCAAAATCACTTAAGAATTGAGTACAGCACATTCTTCTTCCGCACGGTCCTAAACCGCCAATCATCTTTGCTTCATCTCGTACGCCTACCTGTCGCAGTTCTATTCTGGTCTTAAAAACTGCTGCAAGATCTTTAACCAGCCCCCTAAAATCTACTCTGTCCTCAGCAGTGAAGTAGAAAATGATCTTGCTGCCGTCAAATGTATAATCAACTCCGATAAGCTTCATGGGCAGCTTATGCTCAGCAATTTTTTCAATGCAAGTATCGAAAGCTTCTCTCTCCTTGGTCCTGTTTTTCGCAGCCTGTTCTATATCCTCAGGAGTGGCCCTCCTTATAACCTTTTTAAGAGGCTGAGAAATGTTTTCCTTCGAAACTTCGTGAGGGACCAACACAACTTCCCCCATTTCTACCCCTCTCGAGGTCTTAACAATAACCCTGTCGCCAACTTTAAGGTTCAATTTATCAGGATTGAAGTAATATGTTTTACCAGCTCGTTTAAATAACACACCGGTTACTATAGGCATTAGTTAAACCTCCGTCTATAAGCTTGGGAACAAAATCTAAAAACCTCTTTTCCAATTATAACAAGCCTTCCTCCTCTGTTAAAACTTATTTGTTCACTGTCTATAAATAGATAGGATAGCGTTTTGCACAAATAGGTAAGGCAGATTTCCAGCAGACAGATGTCTATAGTTCTAAATTCTGAAGTTGTATCAACATAGTCTCAAGGGCAAGCTGGGGATTAACGTTACGTTGAACCATCTCCCTGATATGGGAGATAATATCCAAAGCTTCTAAAACACTCTCTTCCTTAAGAAAGTTGCTTCTCTTTCTCAATATGTCCAGATAATCAATGTTCTGTACAAATTTTTCCTCTAGGCCTTGTTTGAGGAGTAGAATATCTGCATACCAGGAAGAACAGTAACTGAAGATTTCATTTAAAACATTTTGTTCTCTGCGACTCAATTCCCGTTTATGAAGCATCGTATATCTTTTTTTAATATAAGTGGCGTGGGGACTACTTACAGCAAATTCCAAAGCCTCCTTCAACTCCTCCTCCTGTCTTTCCTTAATTGAAGATAGAGGGTCTCTGATTTTTGAAATTAATAAAGTCGCTGAATCTAGTAATTTAACAATATTTACCTGATTCAGCCCATAAAGTATAGAAAGCAGTAACTCTCTCTGGCCCTTTGCTTCTTCTGACTCTACCAGTGAAAAAGCTCGTTCTACAATTCCGCCGCTTATTTTAGAGATCAACTCCGCCTCCTTATCCTCTATTCCTTTCTCCTTTACCATAAGAGACTTTATTTGGTCCATAGAAATGGGACGAAAGCGGATATTCTGACAGCGACTTATGATAGTCGGAAGCATATCATCGAGCTGCGAGGCTATTAATATAAAAAAAGTCGAAGGCGGAGGCTCTTCAAGCGTTTTAAGAAAAGCATTTGCAGCTTCTCTCCTCATACAGTCAACTTCTTCCAAAATAAAAACCTTTGCTCTTCCTTCGGAAAGCTTAAGATTAGTTAAGTCCTGCAGGAACCTGATCTGGTCTATAGTAATGGTGCTTCCTTCAGGAGAAATCTGATAGACATCTGGGTGAATTTCCTCAAAGATTTTTTGACAGTCAATACAGGACCCGCATCCCCTTTTTGGACAATTTAGCGCAGCAGCCAGTATCTTTGCCGCTCTCTTCTTACCGGCCCCTGGTGGCCCCCAGAAAAGAAAGGCGTGGCTTACCGTCCCTTTATCTACAGCCACTCTTAGCTGCGCAACTACTTCTGTTTGTCCAATAATTCTATCCCATATCACTTTTTATTCCTAAACTATAAACTCTGAGTTGTGCCTGTTCGGGTTCCTAACCTGAATCTAAACAGCTCTATTCATACAAAAAAGGGGTCAACTACACTCTTTGTGCTTTTCTTTATAGCAGCTCTTGAACTATTTTTACTATTTCTTGATGGATTTGGTCCACATCCCTAGTGGCATCTATTATCTTTATTCTTTGGGGAAATTTCTTTGCAATCTTCAAAAAGCCCTTTGATACTCTATCGTGGAAACCAATATCCTCCTGCTCAATACGATCAGCTAAGCTGCTCTCAGTTCTTCTTAATCCTTCGTCTGCTGGAATATTTAGCAGTATAGTAAGGTCTGCCTTCAAATCATCGGTTGCCCAGTTGTTCAACGTCTCAATTTTTTTCTTATCCAGCCCGCGTCCATAGCTTTGGTAGGCAAAGGAAGAATCAACATACCTATCAGAGAGAATTACCTTTCCCTCTGCCAGAGCAGGCTTTATCACTTCTTCAATATGCTGAGCCCGATTTGCAGCATAAAGCAACGCTTCTGTTTTGAAATCCATCTCGGAAAAATCAGGATTAAGCACAATCTTTCTGATTTTATCCCCAATAGGAGTCCCGCCTGGTTCCCTTGTTCGTATCACTTCGTATCCGTTTTCATTAAGAAACCCAGCAAGCAGATCTATTTGAGTTGATTTCCCTGAACCCTCAACTCCTTCAAAAGTAATAAATATTCCTCTCCGTTTCCTTATATCTACCATTACTACCTGTTTTTGGCTCTAGTCAGCCTGACTCTCCTTCCTCCATTTATCGGTTTCTTCTTCAAACAGATCCCTTCCTCTACAATCAATAGCTACAACAAGGGGCAAATTTTCAACCCTCAGATGATATACTGCCTCGGGACCTAATTCCTCATAGGCAAATATCACTGCCTCTTTTACAAAACTTGAAAGGAAAGCAGCCGCTCCTCCAGTAGCTATCATATAGACTGCTCCGTATTTCTTTATTGCTTCCTTAACCTTATATGACCGCTCACCCTTTCCAATCATTCCTTTTAAGCCTCGTTCCAAAAGCTGAGGAGTGCAAAAGTCCATCCTGTAACTTGTGGTAGGCCCGATAGAACCAATAATTCTTCCCGGCTTAGCTGGAGCAGGACCTGCATAATAAATAATCTGATCCTTAGGCTCAAAGGGTAGCTTTTTCCCTTCCCTCAAGTTTCTGCAAAACCTAAGATGAGCAGTGTCCCTTGCTGTGTAAACCCAGCCGCTTAAACGGACTCTATCTCCAGTCCTTAACTGATTAACCTTGTCTTGAGTCAGAGGAGTGATTATCTCTTTCATAGTACAACTACAGAACGCCGGGTTGCATAGCAACTAATATCTACTGCAGCCGGCAAACAGGCAATATGAGTACCTGCAGTTTCTATATTTACACCGAGAGCGGTAACTATTCCTCCTAATCCCGAAGGTCCAATTCCCAAACTGTTTATTTCTTCCAAAAGCTCTCTTTCAAGTTCCCTTATCTTTGAGTTACCGCTATTCGTACTTAATGGTCTAAGCAGCGCTTTATGGGCCAGGAAGGCTACCTGACTGAAGCTTCCCCCTGTTCCTACTCCTACAACAACAGGAGGACATGGTTTACCTCCCGCCTTCCTAACCGAATCAACCACAAACTGTTTCACGCCTTCTATCCCGGATGCAACTTCAAGCATTCTCAAGGAAGAACTATTCTCACTGCCGCCACCCTTAGGGGCGACCGTAATCCTCACTTTATCTCCTGAAACAATTTGTTGGTAGACCACAGCGGGAGTATTGTTACCAGTATTTTCTCTTTTGAATAAGGGTTCTGCTACAACAGATTTTCTTAAGAAACCTTCTTTATACCCCTTACTAACCCCTTCATCAACTGCCGTTTTGAGGTTTCCTCCTTTAAACAATACGCCTTGCCCTATCTCCAGAAAAACTACAGCCAAACCACAATCTTGGCAAAGTGGAATTCTCTCTGATGAAGCTATTTTTGCATTCTCAATAAGCTGAGAAAGCACTTCCCTGCCCAGCTCTGATTTTTCTTTATTGTGAGCTTGCTCTAGCGCTTCAAAAATGTCTGAAGGCAGAAAGAAATTTGCTTCCTGGCAAAGCCTAGCAACCTCTTCCTTTATTAAATTAACGTGAACCTCTCTCATTTATATCCCAATTAATAGGCTATATCTAATTTTCTAATCCATTTTTATAAGCGTCTTAAGTTCTCTTATTCCTTCCCTTACCAACTCTGCCGACTTTTCTAGAGCCTCTCTCTCCTTCTCGGAGAGATCAAGCTCAATAATTCTTTCCACTCCTTCGGTTCCTAACTGAACAGGTACATTAAGACAAAGATCCTTAAACCCATATTGACCATCAAGATAAATGCAAGTGGAAAAGACTCTTTTTTCATCCCTAAAAACGCTTTCAATCATTCTAACTATTGAAGCTGCCGGAGCATAGAAAGCACTTCCTGTTTTTAGAAAAGAGACTATCTCTGCTCCCGCTTGCTTTGTTCGATCAATAATGTTGTCAATAGCTTTTTCATCCATGAGATCTGTTAGCTTCTGCCCTTTTACTTGTGATAATCGGGTAAGTGGCAGCATTGCATCTGAATGGCTCCCGATAACAAAAACTTCAACATCTTCTACGGGAACGGAGAGAGTCGAGGCAATAAAATAGGCCATGCGGGAGCTGTCAAGAGTGCCGCCCATCCCAAAAACCTTGGTAGAAATAAATCTGCTCTGCCGGTAAGTTAGATAGGTCATGATGTCAACAGGATTAGTTACTACGAGAATCATAGTTTGAGGTGCATACTCAACTATATTTTTAACTACCGATGATATGACTTTGACATTATCAGCTAAAAGATCAGAACGCGACATTCCAGGGCGGCGAGCCTGGCCAGCAGTTACGACGACAAGGTCAGAACCAGCAATATCTGCAAAAGAGTTGCTTCCTTTAATATCTTCTTTGAAATTAAGCAATGGAGCAGATTCCATCATATCAAGAGCTGTTCCCTGGGGGAGACCTTCCACAACATCCAGTAAAAGAATGGATGCGGTTCCTCTTAAGGCCAGCAAATAAGCTGTTATGGCTCCGACATGACCGCTTCCAATAATGCTTACTTTCTTCATCCTCGGAAATTCCTACGTGTCATCTCCAGATACTTTTTCTTCCGGGGAAGCTTTTATTTTGTAATTATTATTCTTACTAGGACACTCCGGATTTACACAAAGTACCCAAGGGCGCGACCTTTTATTTATCACTTTAATCTTAGCAGAACCGCAGACTTCGCATGTCTCCTCCAAAGGTATAACAGCGCCTTGTTGGGGTAAGGGGTATGACTGGTTGCATTCAGGATAATTGCTGCAGCCAATAAATCTCTTTTTAGACTTCTTTGAACGAACAATCCTTAGATCATTGCCGCACTTTGGGCACTTTCCTATTATCCTTCCCTCTCTAATCCCAACTCTAATTTCACCAGCAACTTCTTGTTTGCGACTTTCCAGCACCTTCATCACATCTGTTAGTATCTTTCGCGATCGGTCAACAACTTCTTCTCTTTTCATATTTCCCTCAACAATCGCGTCCATCTCCCTTTCTAGTTCTGCCGTCATCTGTGGGGTAGAAATCGCCTCTGCGTACTTACTTAAAGATTCTGCAACGGCCATGCCCATCTCTGTTGGGATAATTGGGTCACCGTGAATATAACCACGGTCGTATAAGTTTTGAATCATCGTATGCCTTGTAGCTTTAGTCCCCAGTCCTAATTCTTCCATAATTTGAATTAGCCGTCCTTGTCCATAGCGAGGAGGAGGTTGAGTCTCTTTTTCATCTGCAATCGATTTAACCAACTCTAGCTCCATCCCTTGCTTAAGAGGAGGTATCTCTTTGTCTTTCTTGCGGCTATAGTGATAATATTTCAACCATCCTACCTGTGTTATATGGCTTCCCTTCACATAGAATAATTCACCATTAGCATCAATCTCTGCTCTCACACTCTCTATAGCCGCCTGCGGTGCTAAGGTTGCTAGAAAACGTCTTACAATTAGTTCATAAATTCGCCAGGCTTTAGGTTCCAGCTTATCTTTTTCAGCTACATCAGTAGGGTGGATGGGAGGATGGTCTGTTGCAAAACGCTTACCCTTAGTTGGCTTGATTACTTTCTGTTTTAATATATCTTTACTAAGTTCTCCCAGGTCTCCTCGGTTAAGAGTCTTCAGGATTTGCTTTAGATCTAAAGACTCAGGATAGACAGTATTATCGACTCTGGGATAGCTGATCAAACCATTCATGTAAAGATTCTCAGCTATACGCATAGCATTGGGGGCAGAAATTCCCAAGGAGGTGGCAGCCGCACTTAAAAAAGCAGTTGTGTTGAAGGGAGCCGGTGGAGTAAGATTTCGGTCACGCCTGGTAAGTGCCTGCACTACTGCTGTCGATCCTAACCGGGAGAGTACTGTATCTGCTTCTTCCTTATTCCAGAATCTTTCTTTTTTATGTTGAGCTTCAAACATCTGTGAGTTGAACCGAAAAACAGCCTTAATCTGCCAATAAGGTTTGGGTTTAAAAGCAAGACGTTCCTTTTCTCTCATATTTATTAATACCAGAGTTGGGCTCTGAACTCTTCCCACCGAGAGAAACTGTTTGCCAAGTCTTGAAGAAGCCAGCGATAAAAAGCGGGTAAGGGTAGCTCCCCATATAAGGTCAATATCCTGTCGAGCTTCTCCAGCAGAAGCAAGATTGTAATAAACATCCTCTAGATCTTTAAAGGCTTTCTCAATTTCACTTTTGGTTAGGGCAGAGAATCTTGCACGATTAACTTTAACATTAGAGTTTACCTCTCTTATCTTTGTTACTGCATCGGCTCCTATTAACTCACCTTCACGATCAAAGTCAGTAGCAACAATAACCTCTCCCGCTCCTTTAGCCATTTTCTGGAGCGCTCTGATTAAAGTTTTCTGCGTTGGGATTTTGATTATCTTGGCATCAATTAACTTGATCGGTTCAACCTTCTGCCAGTTATTGTATTCTTCTGGATAGTCAACTTTTAGAATATGGCCCTTGAGGCCAATACATTGATACTCTGAACCTTCTCCATCTTTAAAAAAATATGCAGGAATATTGTAAGCCTTTTCTTCTTTAACCTTTCCCTTTGCCAGAATATTAGCTATTCTCTTTGCAGTTGTGTCTTTTTCCGTAACAATAAGTCTAATCATTTGTCCTTGATCTTATCTATTTACATGTCTCACCTATTTCTACAAACCTAATCTATCGGCAATTTCCTTCATTGCCTCAAGCCCTGTTGCCATAAAATCCCGAAGGGTTAGATTCAGATCTTCACAGGTGCGGATTTGACTGCGATTTGCCCCCTTTGCAAACAACTTTTCTTTAAATCTGTTCTCAAGAAATTGAACATCTATAGCAGAAAGCTTTTTATCCGGATGTATCAAAGCACTAGCTACAATAAGCCCAGTTAGTGGATCAACTGCATACAGGGCTTTTTCTAAAAGAGTATTCCTGGGAGCATGACCTGCATGTGCCTTCACAGCCTCAACTATCTCGTCAGGAAATCCTTCATCCCTCAGCATCTCAGCACCGACTATTCCATGGATCTTCATGTCACCTTGTGTGACTCCCAAATCAATATCGTGTGTTATACCTGCAAGTCCCCAGAGTTCTTCATCCTGGTAAAATAGCCTGGCTAACGCTCGCATTATTGCTTCAGTTGCCAGCATATGCTTGACTAGATTCTCATTTTCTACTTTGCTCCTAATCAGGAGCTCTGCCTCTTCCCTTTTCAGCTCAAACACCTCTACATATATTGAGCTAAATCCTATCTTCCGTCAAGTTTCTCAACTTTTCGCAAAAGAAAACAAGTCTTCAACTCCCTATAGTTGAGACAAAACTGAGGTGCAACAGTGCTAGATTGAAACACGCTATATGAATTGTATTTTTGTGTTTTATCCTTTTGCATAATATTCCACAGTATTTCACAATATTTGGTCTAAAACCTTGACAATTTTAACAATATTTATAAAAAGAGCCAATATTTATATCCATTTTATTGTCTATTCCAAAATACTGAACAATCTCTCCTCCTTTCTTATAAATTGTACCGGGCTCCATCGTGCATAATTCTACCGCTTATACCATCTCTTTCCTTGTAAATATGCAAAACCTTTCACGCTTTGTGAACCGGGATTCAGCCGTCTGTTGGAGTTAAACCGCCCATAGATCCCCCCCTATCCCAAGCTAAATCATATTTTTGCTTTTATTATATGGTATTTTAAGAATATCTGTTGTCCACTGTTCTTAAGTAGAAAAAGACCTTTTGTGACAGTTTAGTATCTTATTAAAAATCAAGAAGTTGTTACCTTCCATAATGGAATTATGAGAAATCGTAAATAGAACTAATGCGCAATTATCCAGCATTACTCTATCTCTCATCGAATTGTTCTTCCCCTACAGAATGATTTACAGCGAAAAAGGTTATTTCATTCTTCCTATAGAGATTGGACAATAAAGGGCATCAATAAGATTCCTGAACTTATGGAATCAATTATTTTAAGAACAAAAATGTTCTTGAGCCAGGTAGCAGGAATGATGATATTAGAGCATTTTTAGGCGAACTTGGTACTAAGGTTTTAAGCTTAGACGGAAGAGTACAGAGCGTAAATTTTGCAAACTTGAAGCACCGCTAAGTCAAGAACTTTGAATGTTAAAAGTTTGACCGGGGCATATTGTTCTGAATTTGGTAAAAATTCGACTCAATTATCAATTTGGGACTTCCCATATCATGTAAAGAAGGTTAGGGACAGCTAAATTGATGATTGAAAATGTTGAAGGATATTGTACTCAAAAGTGTCGTCTACGATTCGACAGATCCTTGCAAATATTTGTTGTGACGAGGATAACGATGGTGATGAATTTGCATTAGGGGAACGAGGAGCTCTCCTTCGCCCTTTCATACTGAAATGACTGTTTAGGAGAACAACTTTGAGATTATTCGCTGTTTCTATTAGGATTTAAATAGTAAATATTTAAACTCTTGGATCTCTAACCTATTTACGATTGGCAATACCAGACTTACAAGCGAGTCGGTTTGGTGTCAAAGCGCTTTTGGCGTTTTAAGAAAATCAATACACCAACTTGTAATCAGCCAAAAAATAGGGATCAGACCTTATAACAAAAAAATCCTGCCCGAAATACTCGACCTAGAAATACAAACTCCTCCATTAATGGTCAGCGAATTTGCATCAATTGGAGGAAGTAATATTACAAGCATAAACTCTTTAATCGTTACACCAAGAAGCTAAAAACTTACGTAAGCTCTCCTTTAATCCAGTCTATCCATTCAGGAATTCCCTCTTTGGAAGTACACGAGACCTCAAAGATTTTAATATCCGGGTTCATTGCAAAAACTACTTCCCTGAGTTTGCCCACATTAAAATCGGTCATTGGGAGAAGGTCAACCTTGTTCACCACCAGCACATCCGATTCTGAAAACATCAGTGGATACTTTAAGGGTTTATCGTGACCTTCCGGTACACTCAAGATCATAAGCTTTCTGGTCTCACCAAGCTTAAATTCCGCAGGACATACCAGGTTTCCTACATTCTCAATAATCAAAAGGCTAGTATCATCGAGATCAAGGAGTTCTGAAGCATTTTTTATCATATTTGCATCCAGATGGCAGGCTCCTCCAGTATTTATCTGTATAGCCGTTACTCTCTCCTCTTGAACCTTTTCCGCATCTACTTTTGAAGCTATATCACCCTCAATTACTGCAATTTTACAGTTACCTTTTAAACCCTTAATAGTCTCTAAAATGAAACTCGTCTTTCCAGCTCCAGGAGAAGCCATAATATTCAAAACATATATATCCTTCTCCTTAAACATTTTTTTATTCTCTGCTGCAATTACATCGTTAGCCGCTAAAATATTTTGCAGGACTTTAACCTCTTTAGCCTCCATTATCCTTCTCTCCATCCTCAATTATGATACTAGTAACATCAAGCTCCTTACCAGATACAATATCACTGATCATAGATTGGCATTCTGGACAAATTAAAATAGGATCTTGGCTTTCATAAACTTTATTGCATTGAGCACACTTAATCCTCACGGGTACATCAATAATTTCCAGTTCTGCGCCTTCCGCCAAGGTATTTTTACTTATGATGTCAAAATAAAAGCGCACACAGTCACCCACCACCATCGACATAGCTCCGAACGTTAGTACAATTTTGGAAACCCGTTTTGCCCCGTTCTGATTCGCGTGACTGAGTACAATATCCAGAATGCTCTGGGTAATAGCCATTTCATGCATCTTGATCTCTGTTCCTCAATCTTGAGTCTTGCCCTTTATCTCCTCCAATACAAGATTTACAAGAGCAGGAACTTTTTCCTTAATCTCATCTGAGAGCCCTTCCCCCCAGTCAATGTCCTTAGGCTCAATACCAAGTATTACAGTATGCGGTTTGCTCCCCATCATTTCTGCCAATTTCAATACCTCAAGGAGTGTAATTTGGTGCAGCGACATCCTCGGTGCATCTGAAGAGCTCTCCACATCATTAGGCTCAAACCTAAAAATGGTACCCGGATCGCTCTCTGTCCTAACTGCATCAACCACAATAAGTAAATCGGCCTTTTCTATGTAAGGTAGAAGACTAAGCCCCAAAGTGGCACCGTCCACTAGTTTAACATTAGAAGGCAGATCGAGTTTTTTCAGCTCCTCTACTACTCTTACTCCTACGCCTTCATCCTTAAGTAATATATTGCCAACGCCCAAAACTACAATTTTTTCCTCTCCAGAGGGTTCTAACGAGTGCATAGAAAGTTACCTGATCTCATATATATTTTGCGACTAACACACTTATCTCATAAAGCAGAATCATAGGAACTGCCATTATTGCCATAGTGACTGGGCTCCAATCTGGGGTTATGGCTGCAGATATTACCAGAATGATAAGATAAGCAATCCGCCAGTTATTCCTCAAAGCCTTGGGAGAAACCGCACCTAATTTTACTAAAAAAATGATAACTAGGGGTGTCTCAAAGGCGATACCAAAAGCTAATAAAAACATAAAAGCAAAAGAGATATACATATTAGCAGTAAGGTTCGCGCGCAAAACGTCACCCGCTTGACCAAAGAGCCATTTAATTCCAGCTGGCATTACTGCCTCATATCCAAAAAACACTCCCAGTGCAAAAAGAAGTATCATAGCTATCACAACTGGATATACAATCTTTCTTTCTGTCTTTCTGAGAGCAGGAGCTAAGAAGGCTATGAATTGATACAAAATAATCGGCATAGCTAAAAAAAGCCCCGACCAAATTGCAATTTTAAACTTGGCCATAAAAGGCTCAAGAGGGCTAAGATATACCAGCTCAACTTTACCTGCTGGCCTGGTTAGTAGGCGGAGGATTGGGAAAGCAAAGAAGAAACAAACTGACGCACTAACTGTAACTGCAATTAGGGCAACGATAATGCGCACACGCAATTCTTCCAGATGTTCTATAAAGGACATCTTCTTGTCTACCACTGATAGCCATCACCATTCTTTATTATATTATCTCTGTGAGCTACTCTTTCTTTTCGGATTCTTCCGAAGGTTCTGACTTGGTAGACTCTTGAGAAGATTCTTTCGAAGATTCTTTAGCGGCAGGTTCAGAGAAATCCTGCTTCACTTGACTTTCAATTTCCGAAGTTGATTTCTTAAACTCCCGGATACCCTTTCCCAGAGCTTGACCAATCTCGGGAAGCTTACGGGGCCCAAAAATAACCAAAGCTATAATCAGAATAATCACTAGCTCCGGGACACCTAGTCCAAACAAAATCTCCACCCCCAAACAGTTTTTCTTAAGTATAATCCAACTTATTAAAAAATTCTACAGTTTTTGAATATTGAATGCGATAGCCTCCAACACTAAACAATATACCATATATTGCCATAAATCAGTACTAAAAAAGATGGTATGCAACAGATACCTGCCTTCTACCATCTATAACAATGCTGCTTCAACAGCCCTACCCCAAACGATAGGTTAAATTATGTCAAATATTTGGTTAATGTCAACCTTGTACCTATTTTTGCATCGTGGGAAAATTCTACTTTGTCCATCAAAGCCCTCATAATACAAAGCCCAAGTCCTCCTTGTGTTGGATCAGGACTAAATGTCTCTTCTTCAAACTTTCTCGCACTCATTCCCTTACCCTGATCAGCTACCTCAATTGATAGCTTTTTATTCTCTAATTCACATAAAATCATTATAAGATTATTTTCTTGGCTTTGGACATCATAGGCATGTCTCACAATATTGGTACACGCCTCAGAAGTAGCCAAACGTATATCCTCTACAGCCTCCTCGTTAAAATCCATCTCTCTCGCAACGCCTGCAACTATCAATCGAGCTATACCAACATATTCAGGCTTTGCTGGTAAAGTAAGACCTACCTTTCGTTTACGCTCTTTCAATCTTTGAACCCCTCACTCAGAAATACTTGCCAGTGCTTTCTTTTCCGTTTCAAAAATGGGAAAGACTTTATTAAGACCAGTTATTTCGAAGATTTTCATAATTCTTTCTTCGTTCATTACTAAAAGTATTGAACCATTGTGAGGTTTTACACGTTTTAGTCCCCCAACCAGCACACCCAGTCCTGAACTATCTAAAAAATCTACCTTTTGCAAATCTATGACTATTTTATACTTACCCTGATCAATAAAATCTATTATCCTGCTTCTTACCCTAGGAGCAGTATATATGTCCACTTCTCCTTCTACTTTTATAATGGGAACCGACCTTAACTCTTTAGTTTCTATGTTAAAATCTACCAATATTTCTCCTTTCAATATTAGTAAATTTTTACCCTAATTGTTTAAAAATAAACCTATAATCTAAAATTCTCCAATATAACAGGCAAATTATTAATTCTACTTTACTGTCATTTTATCCGCAATTATAGCACATTTTGAACACAAGAATGAAAATTTTCTATCAGTATCAGCCAGAGAATTGGAAAAATACATTACACATTTATCATCGGAGCAGTGACCAAGACCCAGCATATGACCAACTTCATGAACAGCCTCCTTGAGGACTCTTTGAAAGAATAGTCCTGCATCTCCCATATGATTGTAAAATTCTTGTCTGAGTCTTGTGACAGAAATTACGGCACCTTGTCCTCCCAGATCTGCTTCACCAAATACAAAATTAAGTCCTGGCGCATACAAATCAACATCAGCTATGCCTAAAGCCTTTTCAGCATCCGTAGGGAGATGTTCGATTATATATTTTAGAATTAAAGTCGAGTGATACTGCTGCCTACGCTGATCAAATGCTTTTGATGGAACCGATACTCTCTCGGTAATACTAACATTAAACTTAAACCGTTCCTCCAATCCCCTTCTCAGATAAGAGAGAAGTGTGGCATCTATTTCATTTAATGGTATAAGGAATAAAATATCCATTGAACCTTCCTCTTCTCTCTTATATCTTAGATAAAAAGAAGAAAATATCAACATGTAGGCTACAAGGATTTTCCCTACAAGAATTTACTCAAGTAGATATATCTAAGCTAATCGTTTAGAATTTTCAAATACCAATAAAATACTCGGTTAACTGTATTGCTGCTGAAAATATGAATTCCAAATTTGAAATCCTAAACATATGCAAACCAAAATTCAAAATGCTAAAACCTGCATATTTTGAAATATTAAATTATATAATTTAATATTTTTAGAGTTTAGTGCTTCGGATTTAGGATTTGAATTGAAACAGTCTTTTCAGTAAGTATTACACATTGATAGATGCTTATGGTTAGCCAATCAAGTCATATATTTATAAGATAGGTGTTATATGCCAGAGATTTTTATAGGAACCTCAGGTTGGAGCTACCCGCACTGGGAAGAAATTTTCTATCCTAAAAAACTTGCATCTGTAGAATGGCTTTCCTATTATAGCTGCTTTTTTTCTACAGTTGAAATTAACAACTCATTCTACCATCTTCCCCGGAAAGAAACTTTTAAAAATTGGAAAAGACGAGTACCAAAGGATTTCATCTTCACCGTTAAGGCTAGCCGTTTCATTACTCATATCAAAAAGCTTAATGATGTAGGAGAAGCTTTTAATAGACTGTGGGAGAACTGTCAAGGTCTATCTGAAAAACTTGGCCCGTTACTTTTTCAATTCCCACCAAATTGGAAAAAGAACCAAGAGCGATTAAGGAAGTTTTTAGAAATGCTACCCGATCACTACTATGCTTTTGAATTCAGAAACGAATCGTGGTTCAGTCCTGATATATTCAGACTTCTAAGAAATGAAGGTGCAGCTCTGTGCATTACAAGCTCACCCAGCTTTCCTAGTACCAGAGAAATAACCGCACCTTATACTTTTATCAGGATGCACGGGGGAAAGGAGCTATACGGATCTAATTACTCCGAAGGGGAACTCAAAGAGTGGTCTAAGTTCATTTCTGATTTGAACAAAAAGAAGATAGATGTATATGTTTATTTTAATAATGACGCACATGGTTATGCAGTGCAGAATGCAATGAAATTGAAAGAGTTTCTAAATCTTAAAAATAACTTATTTTAGTGAGTCTAGACTTTGCTTAGCAGCTTTGCCTATGTCGGCTTCAGGAGCTAGTTTCACTACTTTGCCCCAATATTCCTGAGCTTTACTTTCATCCCCCTGTCTAATTGAAACCACACCCATATTGTATAGTGCTACCAGGTGATTCGGGTCCTTATCAATTACCAATTCAAATTGTTGCTTTGCTTCGTGTAATTTATCAAGATAAGAATAGGAAGAACCCAAATCTACTCTGACATTAAGGTTTTCAGGATTTAACTCAAGTGCTTTGGTGTAAACCTCTACAGCTTTACCATAATCTTTATTATCAAAGTGTAAATTTCCTAATTCAACCCAAAGATTTTCATCCTTAGGATTCTGAGATATTAGCGCTTCAATCCTTGCCTGTTCCTGTCCATATATTTCCCTTTGCTGATCCTCAGACTGTTTTTTGGTATTACCACTATAACCACCTTGAAATGAAGGTATCAATACTGCTATAAAATAACCAGCAAAAGTGACGGCAAGGAACAACGCGCCAATCTTGACAAACAACGATGCTCGCCTTTTATCTAATAACATTTAACAATCATCTCCAACCTCATTATGTTGACACAGAAATTTGCCAAACTAAATTAAAGAGTAAAAATCTATACTATTCAAGGATTCTTGGATTTAAGGACTCAAGTGAATATTTATTTAAACGCTTCTTTAACTAAATCCCTTACCCCTCGGCTCCCTGGATCCTTTTACCTGAATAACTATTCCACTATCTCCCTTATAATGGGTTTAAATTCCTTGCTAGCCTTTGCACGTCGGTCAATCAGTCGAATAAACAAAAAGGAAAATCCAAATGCAATGAATGCCAGAATGACTCCTATCGTCTCGCTAATATTGCGTAATTGAGTTATTGCCAGCGATAGAAAAAAACCAGCTATATAGCCTAATATAAAAAATATCACTGGGATAGTATAAATAATAAAAGCGGCAGTAAGGATGCTCTTCGGTTCTACTTCAACTCTTACTTTGTCGCCTATGCTTGCCTTAATTTCATTTCTAGCCTCAGTCAACATAAGCTCTTTGCTGGGAGCTGCCAAATAACAAACATTGCAATTCTTGCAAATAGGACTGCGTTTAAATTGCACTAATGCAAGATTAGCTTCTCGCAATTCTACAACTTCGCCCATCTCTTCCATAGTCATCTCCTATGAACCACTAAGTTTTCGACGTACTGGTTCTGCTTGTTGTACTATTCTGTCTCTATCAAGAGTTTTGAACTCGCCCTTATAGTATAGAATCTTACCACCAATCATAGTAAAGAACACATCTTCTTGATTTGCATTATAAACCAAGGAGGAATAAGGGTCTTTAAGCGGCATTTGATGACTATGGGAAATATCTACCGCTATAATATCGGCCAGCTTCCCTTTTTCCAATGAACCAATCAGGTTATCAATTCTAAGAGCCCTTGCTCCTCCAAAAGTAGCTATTGTCATATAGTCCTCTGCATTTAGACCATTAACTGACTTTATGTGACCTCGCTGCAGTAACAGCGCAATCCTCATCTCATCAAAAAAGTCCATAGTGTTACTGCTTGCCAGACTGTCAGTGCCCAAGCCTACTTTGAGTTTGCGTCGTATAAATGTGGGCAGGGGCGCAATTCCCGTACCTAATTTGGCATTGCTTCTCGGACAATGGGCAATAGCAACATCATACTTGTGCAAAAGGTCAATATCCATCGGTTCCAGCTCTACACAATGCGCAGCTAAAACTTCTCCCTCAAAGACATCCCATTGTTCAAGATATTTTACTGGGCTTGCTCCCGTAGGTTGCCAGAGAAGGTGGCTCCATCCGACCACATCTCTAAAATCATTTGCCAGCATACTGGCTCCATACTTCACAAATTGGTACTCGTCAGGTGACTCCGCAAGATGAAGCGAAAGAGGAAGATTATCTCTTCTCGCCCACTTCGCAACCTCGCAAAAAAGCTTTGGGCTTACTGTATAGCAAGAATGCGGGGATATCCCAACCTTAATATTGCTCCCAGAAGCCTTCTCCTTCCATTTAGTTACTCTACTTTTTGCCTCATTTATGGTCTTTTCAATAAAGGTGTCATCCATCCCAAAGACTTCACTAAAGACTACACCTCGTATTCCACTCTTGAGAGCAGCTTCAAAGCCAGCTCCCGTTCTGCTAATCTCCCCAATTGTTGTTATGCCTGAGTGAATTGCCTCCAAAACTCCTAACTCTGCTGAAATCTGCCAATCTGTCATATTTAACTTGCTGCTCTTCTTTATTAACTGAATGATCCATGGAGCAAAGGGAAGATCATCACACACACCCCTTAATATACTGTACTCTAGATGAGTATGAGTGTTTACAAAGCCAGGCAGTAAAATAGAGTAGCCCAGATCAAGAATCTCCTCCTCGGGATAAAGTGACCGAACCTTCTTCTTTGGTCCGACAGCATCTATCCTTTCTCCCTTTATGGCTACGGCTCCCTCAAATATTGGTTTGCTGCTTATAGGTAATACCCATCGGGCTGTTAAGAGCAAGCGCTCCTCCTCATAACTAGTTATGCCTTCCTACTACAAATTCTCCTACCTGCTTTAATTCTTCTCTTATCGATGGTTTTGAAATTACTTTCAAAACCTCCAGTCCTTCCTTTAGATACTTATTCGCCGTATTCTCACTTTTCTCCCGGGCCTGGGTTAATGATATAAGCTCAATAGCTTTCTTAACCTCACTATTAGAATTCTCCCTCTTCGCCAGGGTCTCTTCAATGAACTCCCTTTCCTCAGACTCATCAAGTGCATAGAGAACCGGCATAGTGGCAATTCCTTCTTTTAGATCTGATCCTACCGGTTTACCTAGAATACTTTCATCACCCCATATATCTAACAAATCATCATAAATTTGAAAAGCCATTCCCAAATTTTCACCATACTTAGCCAGCGCTTCAACCTCTTGATCATTAGCTCCGCTTAGAAGGGCTCCCACTTTACAACATGCAGAAAAAAGTGAAGCTGTTTTATTCCTTATTCTTAAAAGATAGTTCTCTAGGGTCTGCTGTCTCTGGTAGGCTGTCTCTAATTCTAACCACTCACCCTGGCTTAAAGAAAGGGATGCTTCTGCTATGATATCAATAATATGTGCATTCCCCGATTCCGCTAATCTAATAAAGCTAGCTGCGAATATATAGTCACCCACTGCAATAGCAGTATTTTTATCCCATTGGAAGTTAATTGTTGGAACACCCCGTCTATTTGTTGCGTCATCCAAGATATCATCATGGATAAGGGAGGCGGTGTGAATAAGTTCAACTGCCAGTGCAACAGGCATCAGTTTATTAAAATCATAAGTTCCTGTTCTCCCACATATTAGTACCAAAGCTGGTCTAAGCCGTTTTCCACCTGCATTGAATATAAGAGAAGCTGCTTCCTTTATGCGCGCGCTTCTCGGCTCTATGTAGGAATCAATAGTCCGATCTATCAACATTAGATCCTCTTTTATTATGGTAGGCAGAGGATAGCTGTAAGCCAAAATAAACCTCCCAGATTAGATCACATTCGAGAACAATTTCACTGGTTAATAGTTAAGGGTTCTGGTTTTGTGTTGCTGGTGCTGTTGGAGCTGCAGGCGTCGTTGATTCCCCTCCGACAGAAGGATGACCAGCCGGCATCTCTCCTTGCTGCAGTTGTTCTTCAGTCAAGGGAGGAGCCATCCCAGGAGTAGGCGAGCCCTCGAACTGTGGAATACCGGTAGACTGCTCAGATGAGGGAAGAACAAATCCTCTAACAGCAAATCCCAGTAGAAAGGCAGCAACAACCAGAGCAGTAACCCAAACAATTCCAATTTTGGGAATCTCATTCAGTGCATTTCTTTTGTCTTTAGACTTATTTTCCTTGTTGTCCTGCATCGTATTTTGAAGCTTTAAGAAGCTCTCATAACCTCCCTTCTTTGTCTAGCTAAAATCTAAAAGCTTTTCTAACATTTGGTGATATTGCTCTTGCGGAAGCTTGTGTATTTTTTCTTTGGCAATTTTGAAAAAATGCGTCCTCGTTTCCTCGCCCGCCTCATAAAAAAGACCAAGATTTAAACAAAAATCTTTCAGAATTCTGGCGTGAGAAGGCATCACCTCGCTCAATAATGCTCCCAGAGATGCTGAAGTAACATAAAGAGACGCTAATTTTCTAAACTTTACAACTATATCCTGAATTGACATCCCTGATATTGGTGCTTTCTCTACATTGGCTTCCGAAATATCAGCAATTGCCTGGGATAAAAACCTTACTACCTGGCAATCACCTAAGGCTGAAACTAATTTAAGAGCACGCGCATATAAATAATCTCCTCTAATCAGGGCAAAATGTTTGTCATTATTTTGCCTTACTCTATTCTCGGTTCTAACCTTTTTATAATGTTCATACAGTGCAATATCTAAAAGCTCAACAGCGACAGCTACAGGCTTAAGCCCGGTAAAATCATAATTTCCTAGTTTTCCAGATAGAAGGACCAATCGTGATTGAATAAACCAATGATTGTTAGAATACTCTGGGGAAAAATTATTATTTAGGGACATTTCGTCCCAAAATTGTAACTTTACCTGTTGCAGGTCTTCAAGAATAGGAGAGAATAGCAACAAACATACCCCTAAAAGTAAAGATTAAGCATTTATAGTATATGTTACAAAGTTGTTATTTGCAATAAACGGAAAGAGCTTGGAGTTTCTTTTCCTTTTGATAGCAAGGATAGACTCTATAGAATATCCATATTGTGGCAGTTCAGGCAAAGGTTATCATTATTTTCCTGTTGAAGCATTGATTCATACTCGGAGCCATGAGGTTCGTGGCAACTGCTAGTACAAGTGAGTATTCCTCCTTTTTTAGGATCAATGTAGTTGTCTCCTACCGGATGATTCTGAATGCTCTCACCCAAGTAATGGCAACCTAAACAAAGAGCAACAGGATCTTTTCTAAGGAGTGATACATTGCCAGATGAGTGGTTAGAATGGCATTTGAGACAGGACGCGGAATTGTCATTAAGTAGGCGATGAGCATCCTCGATAATAGCTCGTCTTTCTTTTATGTGACAACTTACGCATAAGGTTTGCGGATCTTCTTTGAGTAAGTGCTCATGGAGCGGTGTATGAATTTTATGGCAACCCAAACATTGACCACTCGCAAACAGCGGGTGAACAAATGAGTCTGTCATCTGGGCTTGTTCTTCAAAATGACAGGTCAAGCACAGCTTAGATGCAGAGCTTTTCAACTGAGGAATAGTTTTGTCGTCTTCTTTAAGATGACATGTTGAACAATTGCTAGAGTGATACCTGGTGGGGAAATAATCCATTGTATCAGAGGTACTGAAAGCCCCTGTTATTTGCAGCGCTAACAACTTGCTTCCAAATAAGCCAATACTCAAGATTGTCATAGCAAAAATAGAAATAAGAGCTGCTCGCCAAAGAAGAGAATTAACTCCGTAGCGCCTATTGTCATTGTAAGCTATCTTCCCCATATCCATCTCAACCAGGTAATCCAGCCATTCGTTTACTTTTGATCTTTAGCTTTGCTCGCGCCTGCCAATCATCCGTATCTGCTGTCCGTTTTTAACCAGATTACCTTTTGCCTATCGCTTGACAGACTAGTTCTCCACGATTTGCGAGATGGGTTCTATCGCTGTTTTAGCACTATCACTGGTTTTTTTTGAAAGAGGTGCGATAAGGCCTGCTCTTGCGTACAAGTTCCTTCGTACATTTTTTGCAGACCCACCATCTTTGTCCGTTTTGCTCCATAACTGGGAGGGTTAGGCACTCTGAATCTTTGCTACATTGTTTGCCGCAATACTTGCATTTCATCGTCGATTCCTCGCTCTCGGGATTGTGTCTCCTATATCCCTAATATCGGAAGGGAGAGATTACTCTTTAGGAGAGAGGAATACCAATATATGCCATTAATTGTAATAGCTGCATGGGCAAGGCTTGACACTATCTAGTGGTGTAGTTATGCTTGGATCAAGAGGCTTCCAGGAGGAAAAAATGAAGTTTATCGACGCAATAAAGAACTTCATAAAAAAAGAAGATCCAATTGTATGGAAAAGTTTTATTATTGCCGCCATGCTGACTCTCGCATTTTATATCTTTGTACTTATTTACACTCGATAGACAATTATTTTCTGGATGCACTTCGTTGACATACCCTATTGTTCTGCTATATTCTCCGTAGTTATAAACTGGCCAGTCTTTTTGAGGTAAGTTTTTGAGAATAGTTACGAAACTATACCAAATCTTCGGGGATGCTATTCTATTAGCACTAGCTCTTTTAATTGCTTTTGGGCTGCGCTTCGGTTTTATTCTCCCATCTGAGTATTTGGATTTTCTAAAAGTCTTTGCAGTTCCCATCATTTTGATTAAACTGAGCTTTCTTATCTCTTTTGGGATCTATCAGCGATTCTGGCGTTATGCTAGTATAGGTACGCTCAATATTCTGCTTAGGGCAATCACGCTAAGCTCTTTATCTATAGTCTTCCTTCTATACTTTATCCAGACCCTGGCTCTACCGCGTTCCGTTTTTGTAATCGACTGGCTTCTCTCCATCATATTTTTAGGAGGAACCCGCTTTTTCTCGCGCAGTATAAATGAGCTCAAACTTATCGCTACTATGCCCACCAGTACTACACGAATTCTCATAGCTGGAGCTGGCGATGCTGGTGAGATGTTAGTCAGGGAAATGCTAAAAAACCGTTCAGTTGGTTATTTGCCCGTCGGTTTTATAGATAGTGACCAAAATAAGCAAAGGATGCTTATTCATGGAATAAGAGTTCTGGGGACTCTAGATCAACTGACTCAAATAGCCAAAAGTAGACAAATTGATGAATTAATAATTGCTATGCCATCAGCCCCTAAAGAAATCAAAAAGAAAATCGCTTTGGACTGTGAGAGTATGGGAATTAAGTGCAAAACACTGCCCGGGGTTTACGAAATCTTAGATGAGAAAGTGACCTTGAGCCAGATTAGAGATGTTGGGGTTGAGGACATTCTGGGCCGCGAACCAGTAAAGATAAATCTTGAGGAAGTTTCAGCCTATATTACCAATGAGAAAATTATGGTTACAGGAGCGGGGGGCTCAATCGGATCTGAATTATGCCGGCAAATCATTAAACTTAAGCCATCCCGTTTAGTTGCTGTTGACCAGTCAGAAAACAACCTCTTCGAGATTGAACAGGAACTAACAGGCAAAACAGCTACTCCTTTCACTCCAGTGGTTCTAGATATTAAGGAGGAAGATAAGCTTAGTCTTATCTTCGAAAGACATAAACCCGGGGTTGTGTTTCACGCTGCTGCTTACAAACATGTCCCTATGATGGAAAAAAATCCTGAAGCAGCTCTTCTCAACAACTTCGTAGGAACTTGGGTTGTAGCGAACGCTTGCTTAGAATTTGGAAGCAAGAAATTCGTGCTTATCTCCACAGATAAAGCAGTAAATCCTCAAAATTTTATGGGTATCTCAAAAGCCTTAGCGGAACAAATTGTGCAGATGCTATCTGATAAAAATTCAACTCAATTCATTACTGTACGATTCGGAAACGTACTTGCAAGTAGGGGTAGCGTAGTTCCTCTCTTTAAAGAACAAATTATCAAAGGGGGACCTTTGACAGTAACACATCCAGAGATGAAACGATATTTTATGACTATCTCCGAAGCAGTGCAACTAGTCATACAGGCAGGGGCCTTGGGAACCGGGAAAGAAATATTTGTTTTGGATATGGGAGAGCAAATCAAGATTGACGATCTCGCGAGAAACATGATTCGCTTGTCAGGGTTCGAGCCTGGTAAAGATATTGCCATATACTATATAGGAGCAAGACCAGGTGAGAAACTGGAGGAAGAACTTTTTGCTGCCAATGAAAAAAAGCTTCCAACCTCTCATCCTAAAATTTTTAAGGCCATTCAAAACGTTCAAGAAAAAATAGCACTGGAAAATAATCTTATCGAGATAAGGACACTCTTGGAACAAGGAAAAGTTAATTTCGCCCTAGAAAAAATCTATCAACTGATTCCTTCCTACCATCCTATACCTAAAAATTGATCAGGGAGGCAATGTGGAGATAAAAGGAAGAATCATCTCAAGGGAATCAAAAATAGGGATAGTTGGTCTGGGGTACGTAGGTCTACCCTTGGCAATTGAAGTAGTTAAAAATGGCTTCACCCTCATTGGTTTTGATACTAACTCTGAAAAGATTGATTCTATCAGAAAAGGCGAATACTCGATTGAGAACATTGAATCTACGCCTCTCATTAAAGCTCTAAATGAAAAGAAGTTTGTCGCTACCACCGACTTTAACCTTCTTGATCAGACTGAAGTCATCTGCATATGTGTTCCAACTCCCCTAACCTCAACCAAAGAGCCAGATATCTCTGCTATAATTTCAGCTTCGAAAGAGATACGTCAGCGGCTTAACACCGCTAAATTAATTATTCTCGAAAGCACTACCTATCCTGGAACCACCGAAGAGGTTGTCCTGCCCCTCCTGCTAAGCAATGAGAAAAAGGTAGGGGAAGATTTCTACTTAGCTTACTCCCCAGAAAGAATAGACCCTGGAAACAAAAACTACACCATAAGAAATACACCACGTATAATCAGTGGTATTACCCCTCAATGCCAAGAGGCTGCTTATACCTTCTATCAAAACATCGTCGAAAGTGAAATCAAGACCGTCTCTTCAATTAAGGTTGCAGAAATGACTAAGCTTCTGGAGAATATCTTCCGTGGTGTAAATATTGCTCTAGTGAATGAACTTATGATGCTTTGCGACCGCATGAAAATTAATATATGGGAGGTAGTAGAATCCGCCTCCACTAAGCCTTATGGATTTATGCCTTTTTATCCAGGGCCGGGCATAGGTGGCCATTGTATTCCCATTGATCCTTTCTATCTTTCCTGGAAAGCCAGAGAATACGATTTTCACACCGAGTTTATTGAATTAGCCGGAAAGGTAAATGAAAACGTTCCTTATTACGTTGTCCAAAAGATCGGTCAAGCTCTCAATAAAAAAGAAAAGAGCTTTAAAGGTTCCCGCATCTTATTAATTGGTGCTGCTTACAAAAAGAATGTATCCGATACGCGTAATTCTGCAGCGTTTAAAATAATCGAGCTCCTTAAAGAACAAGAAGCATTAGTAACGTATCATGACCCTTTTGTGCCCAAGATAAAAGTTGAAGAACTAATGCTTTCTTCTGAACCTCTAACAGCTGAAAAGATCAGCAATAGTAACTGCGTAGTTATTTTAACCAATCATGATGACATCGATTACCAGATGATCGCCCAAAAAGCTTCTTTAGTGTTAGATACCAGAAATATCCTAAAAAGTTCTCAAAATATATTTAAGATTTGAGTTTGAGCATTCAAGAATTCGATTTTGCTTAGGTTTCGTAGTTTTGGATTTAGAATTTTGTAAAAAACTTAACTAAAGATACATAATGACTTTTCGGAACTATGACCAAGATATAACAAATACGTTAAAATAAGGAGCAGATTTGGCAGTTAGAATTGGAATCGTGGGTTTTGGCTATTGGGGACCGAACCTCGCACGAAACTTCGACCAGCTTCCTCAAGCTGAACTTGCTGTATGTTGCGATCTGAACCCATCCATCTTCGAAAAGTTGAAAAAAGAGTATCCTCATACCAAGATTACTTCTGATTATAAAGAGTTGATAAATGACGATAAACTTGATGCTATAGTCATTGCCACTTCAGCGGCCACCCACTATCCATTCGCCAAAGATGCTCTTGAGAAAGGAAAGCACGTATTTGTCGAGAAACCTCTGAGTCTAAAATACGAAGAGGGAGAAGAGCTCGTAAGGCTCGCAGGAGAAAAAGGATTAACCCTAATGGTAGGTCATCTTCTCCTCTATCACCCTGCGATTCTCACTATTAAAGACTATATTAAAAAGGGGGAGATAGGTAGAATTCTCTACGTATATACACAGAGGTTAAATCTTGGCAAGCTTCGTATCGATGAGAACTGCTTATGGAGTTTAGGGCCTCATGACGTCTCGGTAATTCTATTCTTGCTAGACGAAGAACCTTTGGAGGTGAGTGCCCGAGGAGAATCTTATGTGCGTCAGGATATCGAAGATGTAGTATTTTTAACACTGTCTTTTCAAAATAAAGTAATTGCCAATATCCATATAAGCTGGCTTGATCCTCACAAAATCAGGAAACTCACTATAGTAGGAAGTGAAAAGATGATCGTTTTTGATGACATGGAAAGCGCAGAAAAAATCCGCATCTATGATAAAGGAGTTGATCTCCATCCAGGTTATAAATCATACGGAGAAGATCTTACCCTTCGCTTCGGTGATATAACAATTCCCAGTCTTAAGATGGAAGAGCCACTGCGGACTGAGTGTGCACATTTTCTAGAATGTATTGAGATGAAAAGGCAACCAAGAAGTGATGGTCATGATGGACTGCGTGTGCTAAAGGTACTGGAAGCAGCTCAAAAGTCTTTAGACAACGAAGGGATACCAGTGGAGATTCGCAGCTCGTAGCTCGAGGCTCTAGGCTGGAGACTGAGGCTCCAAAAATGGAACAATACATAAGCAAATCAGCAAAGATCGGAAAAAATTTCAAATCAGGATATGGCACTATCATCCATAACAATGTTGTCATCGGAGACAATGTAAATGTCGGTAACAACGTAGTTATCCATCCCTCAACTCAAATTGGAGATAATACTGTTATTCAGGATTTTTCTATTTTGGGAAAATCTCCGCAGTTAAGTCCAACAAGCACACTCAAAACAAAAAGAACCCTGCTCCCGCTTTTTATAGGCAGGAACTGCAATATCGGAACTTCGGTCATTATCTTTGAAGGAGCCTCCTTAACCAATAATATAACTGTGGGGGATACCGCCTTTATCAGAGAGGAATGCCACATAGGCGATTTTGTTCTTATTGGCAAAGGAGTCATTCTTGAAAACGGAACCGTGGTTGGTCCCTATACTAAAATTCAAACAAATGCCTATATAACTGCAGGCACAACCATCGAAGACAAGGTTTTCATAGCACCCCTGGTTATAACCACTAACGACAATTTTATGGGAAGAACTGAGAGGCGGTTTGCTCTTAAGAAAGGGCCACTTATAAAGAAAGGAGCAAGAGTAGGAGCAGGAGCTATTATTCTCCCTGGCCTTACTATAGGGAGAGAAGTATTTATTGCTGCTGGTTCGGTAGTTACTAAAAATGTGCCAGATTTTAAACTGGTTATGGGTGTTCCCGCCAGAGTGATAAGAGACGTACCTAAAGAAGAATTGCTGAAAAACCAGTAATAGGATAACTAAGTAATTTGGTAATGGAGGACAATGATCAGAGATTTCGACGATCTTGAAGTGTGGCACAAGGCAAACGAATTCTTAATGAAAATTTACGACATTTGTGAAGGCTTCCCAAAAGAAGAGAAATATTTATTAAAAAGACAGCTTATTGACTCGGCTAGTTCCATTGGAGCAAATATTGCTGAAGGTTTTGGCAGATATCATTATCAGGAAAATATTCAATTTTTACGAATTGCACGGGGTTCAGCTGCAGAAAGTAAAAATCATATTATTGTAGCCAGGAATAGGGCGTATATAACAACGCAAGAGTTTGAGTCTTTGGTTGAAGATTCGAGAATTATTAGAGTTATGCTTAATAAGCTAATCAAGGCTACCCAAAAGCAATTATCAAAGGATAAAGGATCTTGATATAAATTACACTATTACCTTATTACTCTATTACAACACCTGAAATGATTCCTTTAATTGATCTTAAAGCTCAATATTATTCAATAAAAGACGAGATAGACAAAGCTGTCTTTGAAGTTATAAGCAGCGGTCAATTTATCCTGGGCGAAAATGTGAAAGCTCTGGAAAAAGAGATTGCATCTTACTGTGGGGCACAATACGCTATAGGTGTAGCGTCAGGAACTGATGCTCTTCTTCTTTCACTTCTTGCATTGGGGATTGGAAGAGGCGACAAGGTCATAACCACACCTTTTACTTTTATAGCAACAGCTGAAGCAGTTTCCCATACTGGAGCAACACCTATCTTTATCGATATTGACCCTTTGACTTATAACATTGATCCCTTTCATATTGAAGAAACGATAGATTCCCAGACCAAAGCAATTATACCCGTCCATCTTTATGGACAGCCTGCCGATATGGACAAGATTATGGAGATTGCAAAGCGCTATGATCTCTTGGTCGTCGAAGATTGTGCTCAAGCTACAGGGGCCGAATATAAAGGAAGGAAAGTAGGCTCTTTTGGTAATGCAGGATGTCTCAGCTTTTTTCCCAGTAAAAACCTCGGTGCTTATGGCGATGGAGGAATAGTTTTAACTAATAATTCTGATACTGCCGAAAAGATAAGAATGCTTCGCACCCATGGCAGTAAAGAGAAATACTATCATTCGCTTCTAGGATTCAACAGCAGATTAGATGAGCTGCAGGCTGCTATTTTGAGAGTTAAGCTTAAATATCTTGACCAATGGATAGCAGAGCGGCAACATAATGCTGAAATATACAATCAGATGCTCACAGACCTACCACTGGTTACCCCACATGTCGCTAAAGACCGTATCCATACATACAACTTATATACTATACGAAGTCAAGAGAGAAACCTTTTTCAGGAAAAGCTAAGAGAAAATCAGGTTTCCTCAGCTATTTATTATCCTCTACCACTTCATTTACAGAAAATATATACATCTCTAGGCTATGGTACCAATAGCCTTCCAGAGAGTAAGAAAGCAAGTCAGGAAGTACTCTCGCTTCCAATATATCCTGAACTTAGATATGAGGATATTGAATATATAACTACCATAGTCAAACGCATTCTATGAGAAGGAGAGGAATTTTATCAAGATCTCAATACTCAGCATTTTGTAAAAGTAGCCTTTGATACAGCAGATCTTAATCTAAATTCACAATGATAAAACCTGAAATGCTGGATAAGGAAAACAAATTTATCAATTCTTGGTCAAACTATGAAAATTATTTCCATTGTGGGTGCCAGGCCTCAATTCATAAAGTTGGCACCCTTGGACAAACGAATTAGAAAAAAGCATCAACATCTTATTATACATACAGGTCAACATTATGACTATGAGATGTCTAAGGGCTTATTCGAACAATTGGAAATACCTGAACCTGATTATAATCTGGAGATTGGCTCAGGCTCTCATGCCTGGCAGACTGGTCAAATGTTATACAAATTAGGAGAGACACTTGAGAATTTGAAGATAGATCTGGTACTAGTTTATGGAGATACGAACTCAACCCTTGCTGGAGCTCTCGCAGCAATAAAATTGCATATACCCGTTGGACACGTGGAAGCCGGTTACCGCAGTGGGGATATAAGTATGCCCGAGGAAGTAAATAGGATTATTGTTGATAGAATTGCTCAAATTCTCTTCGCACCATCTTCACACGAAGTAGAGAACCTCCTGCATGAAGGAATTTCTTCAGAACGAATAATATTAACCGGGAACATTATGGCCGAGTCTTTATTCAAAAACATAAGCAAACTAAAGGAAAGTTCAATTATTCAAGATCTGGTTCTCGAACCCCGCAGATATGGCCTTCTCACAGTTCATAGACCGGAGAATACAAACAGTAAAGAAAGACTAACAAACATCGTAAAAGGTTTGGCTCAGTCCTCCTTTCCTATAATCTTTCCAGCACATCCCAGGACAATTAAATACTTGGAAGAATATGGGTTGCTTGATATTCTAAGTTCTGGCAGGATAAAATTGCTACCGCCTTTAAAATACTTGGATTTTTTAAAACTGGAATCTGACGCTAGGTTCATTATTACTGACTCTGGCGGTATTCAGGAGGAGGCTATGATCTTCAAGGTTCCGTGTCTTACTCTTAGATATAATACTGAACGTTCAATTACTCTAAGGGTAGGGGCAAACAGACTGGTAGGTACAGATACTGAAAAGATTTCTCAAGGAATCCAATCGATATTGGAGTGGCCGGATACCGATTGGGAGATTCCTTCATTGTGGGACACTAATGTCTCGGATAGAATTATTAAATCTATTGAAATCAATAAATCATTGTTTTGTATTCAACCTCAAAAGCTTGAACTATAGGTAGCCTTTTTGAAACTAAAAAACGGGTTACAATATTCTCTTAAAAAACTTCAGTGTGGGTTAAGATCTTCCTGGAACATACATTCAATCGCAAATTGTCATTTCTCGTTTGTAGGTGTATATACCTGTAACAGCCATTTGTTGAAATGATATTACAGCCCAGACCTGAAAATTTTGTAAAATAGCTAAAGATATGGCTAGAAAACTTTTTGATTAAACAGGACCGAGTAAAGACAACAAGAGCACAAAACAAGACAGATTTCTTACACGATTAATTACTGACAGTATTTAAATATTTAGATATCTTACATTTAATAATAGTGTATTTTATATAATGTCCGTAATGAATTCGTATCGAAACTCTATTCAAGACAATATTGTTTTGCACTTAACCGTTCTGGTTATCCTTGGTGTAGCTATTTGGTCTCTATACTACTCACAGATATTTCATGGTTTGATAAGTGGAGACGCCCTAGATTATGCTGGTATTGCTAGAAATGTTTACCGAGGTCAAGGATTTATATCTGGCGAAATTACACCTCTTCAGCTTGCCTTCAAAGAAGGTCTTCCCCAGCCAAACTTATGGCGTGCCCCTCTGCACATATTGGTAATTGCTGCCGCTTTCCATCTCTTTGGTCTTTCGGATCTCTCCGTTATTATCACCTCAACTTTATTCTTTTTTCTATCAATACCCGCTGTCTATATGCTAATAAAGAAACTATTCCCATCAATGATCGCCTTCTTTGGAACTCTTTTTTTTATTTCCAGCCCCAGTGTTCTTTACTACAGCATTTCAGGTCTAAGAGAGTCTATGGCACTCTTTTGGATGACTCTACTCTTGACCCTATTTCTAATAGACAAAGAAGAAAAAACGTGGCTATACTTTATTGCAGGAAGCGTAGCTGGCTTACTTTATTTAACGCGTTATAACGCTATTTTTTTCTTGGCTCCTATACTAATCTATATCTACTTGACCCAAAAGAATGAAAAGTTCCTATGTCTTGCCCGATTTTTTATATCTTTCGCAATCATTGTTACCCCTTGGTTATGGCGCAATTATCTACTGGTAGGCAACCCTTTTTTCTCCCTCCAGAAATTCGAGGTAGCTATGTTTACCTCAACTTATCCAGGTTACTCCCTTTATATGATCCCTGAGCTGTTATCGGTCCCTAAGTTCGTGCTCTCCCATTTCAAAGATATATTTATCAAAGCTATCCGGGGATTCGGGACCTTTTACATAACCTTTCCTACACCAGGATTCGGTGGAATTGGACGGTACGTAATGATTTTTTTTATAGCTTCCATTTTCCACCGCTTTGATAAAGAACAGGAAAAATTCAGATGGCTAGTCTATTCAATGATTCTCCTGCAGATGTTCGCTCTTGCCTTCATCCACCATTTGCCACGATTATTCTTTATCTTCGTACCCTTTTTCGCTGCTTTCGGAGTTGCATTTTTTGTGCACCTCATTGAGAATCTAAAAGCTTCCGCGCTTAAAGAAACTCTGATATATATTTTAACTCTGACAGTATTAATCCTGGCACCCCTTGTGCAAGCTATTAATCCCTTCGACCGAGGCTCAGATATGCTCTACTATACGCAGGACCAAATCAAATATATTAAAAGTGTATCAAGCAGAAATGGTGTGATAGTCACAGATATCCCTGACGTCGTCAGCTGGCACGCTGATAGAGTAGCTGTTGATATACCGGTAAAACCAGCAATGATGGAAATAATCGAAGATAAGGTTCCTGTCCAGGCAATCTACCTTTCCTCCATTCTTCATCAGTGGGAAGAAGTTGGAAAAGGTTGGCTGAAGATTCGTGATAAGAAACCAACAAGATTTAGGGAATATACCTTGCAACACCAATTTCCAGACGGCTCCCTTCTTTACGTGAAAGAGAAACTTTGATCAACAGAGATAGGTGATAAAAATAACCAAGAGGTCACTAAATGAAAATAACGTCTGTTCCGGCTGCCCTAAATATTGCTGTATCGGCCTTGGACGTATGCTAATTAATCGAGAAGAACTAAATCGTCTTGGTAAATTCTCTGAACTAAAAATCGAAAAAGAAGGACACCTCTACCGAATAGCTGTCATACATGAAGAAGACCACTGTCCTTATTTGGAGGATGGCCGCTGCACTAATTATGAATTACGGCCTTTTGACTGCCGTCTTTATCCTGTAATAATTGAGGAAACTAAAGAGACAAATGGAAAGATCATTGCATTTTACAAATTTCACCGGCGCTGTCCGCAGATTAAGTTTTTTAAATCAATATTTACAAAACGCGATCTAGAAAAGATAAAAGAGTGGTTTAGAGAAGCCTACCCAGATAAAGAAATAAAGTTAGTCTATCGACGGGATGGTTTTATAAAAAGAAATTTTATCCGCCTTAAAAGAATTATTGCTTCTATTTTTGGTAGGGCTTACTAGTTTTGTGCTGCCTTAATTATTGCCCTATGGTCTTGGATCTCATTTTCCGAAACCATCCAAGGGGTTCTCCTAGATCCACTCTAAAATCTCTTAGGGTCAACCGCACAAAGTCAACGAACTCCTTCAGCGCTTTGCCAAAAACAATCTTAAAAATGATCAGATAAATTGCAGCTCCTAAAAATATTGAAATGATTAAAGTAGCAAGCGTCGTAAAATTTAACCTAAACATAAAAATCTTGCTAAGATACACCAGACCTGCCATTGCCAGGGAACTAAGAAAAGCAGGAAATACGGACTCCCAAAGGCCCCTATACCTCCACTTCATCAACCGGAAGACCATCATCAACCAAAGAATACCGCCTCCACCCAGAATCAATGCTACAGCAGCTGCAACACCAACTAATCCAAATCTGGAACCAACCCAAACCCCAACTATTACTAACGGCAAAAGAGCCAGATCCCATTTGAAACCTACGTCAGGTCTCCCTGTTACAAGGGGTATCGATTCGCTGATTCGAGAGATTGAACGGACGACTCCATAGACCAAAAGAAGTTGTAAAGGTAAAACTGAAAGACTCCACTTCGCACCATAGACCAAAGGTAAAAACTCTGAGGATACAGCTAATAATCCTAAAGCAGCAGGAAAAGCTAGAATTGAAGTATATCTGGCTGTCTTAAGAAAAGCATTATACATCTGAATTTTATCTTTTTGCAGCTTCGCAAAAGCAGGGAAGGTTGATTCTGATATTGTATGAGCAATAATTGTCTCTACCCACTTGGCAATATTGAATGCTAATACATATAATCCGAGCGAAGTTGCTCCCAGGATTTTACCTATCAATAAATAATCGGTATTCTGAATCAGATATTCCAAAACGTCCCATCCGAGCGAATGCTTTCCGTAGTCGAATATTCTTCTCCAGTATGGGAGGAGGAGTTTAAGTGAAGGACGCCAGGGGCAAAGCATCCAGTTTATGACTACGGTAATAGGACTTATAGCTAAGGTAGAAAGAACAAAACTCCAGACTCCGAAACCAAACAATGCCAATATAATCGTAATAATACTACCAATTATGGTTAGTAAAATATTCGGTAAGACTGTCTTTTTGAATTCCATCTCCTTCGTGAGAAGGATGGCATGCACACCTCCCAAGGGACCGATTAGATATCCGATCGCCGAAACCATTAAAATAGGGGCAACAATAGGTGTGCTATAGAATGCTGCTGCAAATGGCGCTATCAATACTTGGACTGCAGCCATTGCAGCTCCGACTAGGATGTTCATCCAAAAGGCGGCATTGGCAAATTTATCGATATCTTCTTGTTGATGGATAAGAAAAGATCCAATTCCCAATCCTCCGAATAATGTGACCAGTCCGGATAAAACTGCTGCCATTCCCATAAGTCCAAAAATAGTAGGACCAAGCAAGCGAGCTAAGACAATATTAGCCAGAAAACCAATGATCTTCGTGCCGCCGTATCCAAGAGTAAACCACACTGTCCCACGTCTCGCACGCTGCCCTATAGAGGGGGCTACATACGGCTGTTCTGTATTCTCTTCCATATCCCATCCTTAGAATAAAGGTTTAACATCGAGGTGTTAGGTTGTAGGTAAATATTCAAGATGCTATTATTGAATTACTTTTTTTCATAGTAATATTCAAACTATCTAATCCATATTATGGTAAATTAACAGCAGTATATAGTAGGAGTACTTAAAGGATACAGCTAAAGTGCGGGTTATATCAAACGTTTCCCAAAAGAAATGGGATGAAATTGTAAGATATTCAACAAACTCAACCTTCTTTCAGACCTGGACATGGGCCAACATACTGAAAAATAGCTTCGGCTTTGAAATCGCCACAAAATTGTATCTTTTTGACGACGGTGTTGAAATTCTACTCCCGTTGATGAAGACTTTCAGCAAATTTGGGATTTTTGTTGAGTATGTCTCTATACCCCTTGCATATGGGGGTTTTGTATCAAATCCGACAATAGATAAAGAAAGAGTCCAAGAAATATTGACAACTTTTGGTTCAAATGAAGCTGTTGTAATCGGTCCTCATCCACTTACATCAAACTTATGTAGCGAGAACCTACAAAAGCTAGACTTCTACACTCATATTCTTTGGCTTGAGGGAAACTTCGACGAGGTATGGAACCACAAGGTGAAGAAAAAAAGGAGAAACCGTTGCCGGAAGGCTAGGGAGCTGGGAGTCGTAATCACTGAAGACTGCTCTCTCAATGCCTTCGAGGAATATTATTCAATCTACCACATGGCCTCTCTTGCTAGAAGGCAAGCAAATATTTACCCAAAATCGCTTTTTGAGGAAATGGCTCGTAGTAAATCCAGAAACATTAAACTATGGTTGGCCAAACTGGACCATAAGACGATAGCTGGAAGTATTGTTTTTTATAATCATGAAGGTCTTTTCAATTGGTCAGAATCAACCATAGCTGACTTTGCTCACGATCACCCTGCAAGCGCACTTGTAGAACGAATCATTGAAGATGCTTGCAATCGAGGATACAAATATGTTGATTTTGGAGGCAGCCTAGGAGAAGATGGCCGTGAACTGGAAGGTGTACGCCAACATAAAGAAAGTTTTGGAGCACAAAGGGTGAACTATTCAGCATATCGTTGGGAAGGAAAGCTCTTCCAGTTTGGACGTCAGATATCGCGTCTGGCCAGAAGAACATGGAGCGGAAATGGCCGGCAGTAAGCTCGGTCGGTTCCAGCCAAAATTGTGGGAAGAAGCTGCCTCAGAGGGTAATCTAAGAGCCGTACTAGACAAAGCGGATATCCGGGGCCGTAAAAACCGGTATATAGATACACTACACAAACAACAGTTATCAAGAGCACTAATGCTCAAAGGAAACGAAACCGTTCTCGACTTCGGCAGTGGCTTAGGGCGTATCTCCTCCTGGCTAGCACCGCAATGCACAAAGGTGATTGGTATCGATGTCACACCAGCGATGATTCGCAAAGCAGAGGACACCAACATTTACAGCAATGTCGAATATATTCTATATGACGGTCTTAACATTCCAGTCGATAATGAATATTTCGACCGGATTATCTCTGTATATGTTCTGCAGCACATTACAGATGCTGAAGACTTTATCAAAATCATAATTGAATTTTATCGCACTCTGAGAATAGGAGGAAAAGTCTGTTTGATTGAGCAAGTATCAGCCGAGCAAACTCATGAAGAAGGGATGCCCAAAGATTTCAATCTACGAAGAAAGCCTCTAGAATATGTTGACGCTTTTAGCCAAAGTGGATTTTACTGTACGGACTGGAGGTTGATTAGAACTTCCTCGGCTTTTACATGGTTAGCCGAACAATCACTTTTCCCCCCGCCAATTTTCCCCTGCCTTGCCCTAGCGGAATCATTGATTTCACGTCGCCGGAATCTTTCTTATTTGACATATGCTGATTGTCTCTTCGTCTTCACCAAGAAGCAAGGTGATAGTAATTGAAACTATGCTTTTTGACGAGTCCGAATAGCATTCACGATCAGAGATTATTGGGCTCCCTCGCGGAGCGAGGACACGAGATTCACGTAATCACTTTACATCCGCCGAAAGCTATCGCGGGCGTATACCTACACTTTCTCGCAGCACCCATAATGAGATATAAAGACGTAAGCTTTCTTTTTAATTATGGTCAGATCAAACATCTCCTTGAGAAAATCAATCCTGATGTTGTTGGCGGCCTAGGTCTTTCTAACTATGGTTTCTATGCTGCTGTCTGCGGCAGACGGCCCCTGGTGGTCGCTGCTTACGGGTCAGATGTGCTCAGGGCACCGGAGGAGTCCCTGAGATTGAAATGGATGGTCCAATATGCAATTCGCAGAGCGGATCTGATTACTGTCGATGCGGAAATTTTAAAAAAGAAGGTAATAGAGCTGGGGGGCACGGAGGAAAAAATTGTTGTCTTCCCCCTGGGAGTCGATGAAGCCCTTCTTTCCCTAATTACAAAACGAGATTTCAAACAAAAAGACCAATTTACATTATTGAGCTACCGGAGTCTTGAGCCTTTGTACAACATCGAACTAATTCTGCACTCTCTTCCCTTAGTCCTGAAGCATACTGATAAAATTAAATTAGTTGTTGGGGGTGATGGCACCCAGAGAAACAAATTAGAAAAACTTGCTTCGCAAATCGGAATAATAAATCGAATACAGTTCATCGGTGCTATCCCACATGAGAGGATACCATCACAACTTGAATCAGCTGATGTTTATCTCTCAACATCTCTATCTGATAGTACTTCTGTCTCTCTTCTTGAAGCCATGGCGGCAGGAGTCTTTCCAATCGTTTCAGACATCCCAGGGAATAGGGAGTGGATTGAAAACGGCGTAAATGGGTTCATCGTCCCCTTAGATGATCCACAAATATTAGCTGACAAAATTGTCGAAATTTTAAATAAACCCAATCTCAGGAAAAGCGTGGCAAAGAAAAATGAAGAAATTATTAAACAAAGGGCTCTGTGGAGGAATACTTTAAATACTTTGGAATATACTTATGAACAACTTTTAAAGAAAGGAAATAGATCTTAACAAGAGTGGCTGCGTCTTGCATCGAGAACCGTTAAAGTCAAACCTGCCAGGTAAAAATTTCGAAAAGGAGCAGTTGAGAGCAGTTCTTGACTCAGCAGATATCCATGGAGTCAAAAACAAATATATTGATCTGCTCCACAAAATGGCAATTTCCAAAAACTTAAAACTTACAGGAAAGGAACTCATGCTGGATTTCGGCTGTGGAAATGGCCGACTCGCCCTTTGGTTCACAGAAAAAGTAGAAAGCATTGTTGGCCTTGATGTAAACTATGAGCTGTTAAAACAAGCCAAAATGTTCTGTCAGGAAAAAAACATTAAATTCCTCCAATCAGATGGAATAGGGATCCCGCTTTTAAGCAATTCCTTCGATTTTATCCTATCGGTTGCAGCACTCCAAGCTATTTCCGACGCAATAATTTTTGAGAAAAATGTGGGAGAACTCGCCCGTGTTTGCAAGCCGAATGGAACAATTTTTGCAATAGAACAGGTCGCAAAAAACGTTGACGATAGGAGACGCACTCCGGAGGAATATACCCAAACATTTCAACAACACGGTCTTAGTCCCGTTGTAAACTACCCTATCAGATACGGACGTTCATTTTTTATAAAAGCTGTGTCTTTAGGTATCATACCTCAGTTTCTATTAAAAAATTTTGCGTGGTTTGAGCTAAATTGCACTATGTTCAAAAAGACGCCTAAAATTAGCTACCATGAGCAAATGATGATTTTTGTGAAACAATGAAAGTAAGCATTAAAAGTACAAACGACATTGAAACTGGAAAATGGAATGAGCTGTTGACATCTGCTCCAAATGCAACTGTCTTTCACACTAAGGAATGGACCGATATAATCACAAAAACTTATCCCGATAGAAAAATGTTTTGTATTGTAGCGCAGGACGATGAGGAGAGAATTGTAGGAATGATGCCCCTAGTTGAACTGGTCAAATACGGTCTTCACCATTACATTTCTCTCCCTTTTGGAACGTACGGAGGACTGGTAACAATTAATAATGAGAATGACAATCTAAAAGAGGAAATGTTATCTCATTTCTTAAACCTGGGTAAGGATTGGAAATACGGGCTCCTTCAAGTAGTAGATTTCTCACAACAGTGCAAGATGTTGAAAAAATATGGCTTTCAAAGTCGCCAGTGTTTTGCCCATATCCTTAATCTGAGTGGTTCTTTCGAATTTGTATGGAAAAATAAATTTACAAGAAATATTCGCAAAATGGTGCATCAAGCTCAGAGGAAAGCAGTAAGGATTGAGGAAGTACGGAGTTTGGATGACGTTAAGGCGTACTATGAGATTGCAGTTCATACCTTTAAAAGAAGAGGAAGTACTGCCTATCCATTTGAAATTTATGAAAATGTTTTTAAATATATGCGAAATCATGGCTTGCTCAAATGGCACCTAGCAAAATACAATGACTCTCCCATAGCCGGCACCATTCACTTCGTTTTCAAAGATGCAATTTTTAGCTGGCTTAATGCTTCATACCAACATTTCTGGCATCTAAGACCCAATAATTTGTTAGTCTCATCAATGATCGAATGGGGATGTAAAAATGGAATGCAAACATACAATTTCGGCGCATCTCCACCATCAGCAACTGAGTTAATTCGCTTTAAGGAAAGCTGGGGTGCATATAAAAAATACTACGATATATACGAAAAAAAGTCACTTATCTTCAAATTACTTTATCCAATTAAAATGGGATTAGATAAATTCAAAACAGGTTTCAAATGAGCTCACTAAAAATTCTCGAAATTTCAACCGGTTTATGGTCCATGGGTGAAAAAAAAGGTACGCCCTCAGTCTACTATCTTCAAAAGGGTCTAATAAATGCCGGGCATGAGGTGCACTTAGTGATCCCTGCAAAAGAAAATCATAAAGTTCAGACATTGGACAATATTGATTTTCATTATTTCAAAGCGCCCTTTACCTCATTCCATCCTAAAAATATTTTACTGCGTCGACTATTAGCCAAGATAAATTGGCTCTTTTTTATTTTATATGGCTGGTTAAAAGCCAGAGCCTTAGCCAACAAAATCAAACCAGACGTAGTTTACGGACACACATCCTACGGTGCCCCCATCGCGTACCTCGTCGCAAAAAAATTGAGAATACCAAACATCACCAGGCTTTATGGCACCTTTCTCTACCCACACCTCTCAAGCTTTTGGCAAAGATTAAAGAAGATTGAAGAAGTAATTGCTTTCAAGATTCCATCAAACTTGTTAATTATCACTGACGACGGGACAAAAGGCAACGAAGTAGCCAAATACTTAAAAGTGCCGGCAAAAAGAATGAGATTTTGGATGAATGGTGTTGATAAAAATATATTTGACTCAGACTTTGATATCACTGCCTTCAAGAGACAGCTGAATATTGATCCAAATGTCAAAATAATCCTTTCTGCTTCCCGGCTAGCGCACTGGAAACGCGTGGATAGACTTGTAAAGGCGATTCCTGAAATCACAAAAGAAAGAAACGACGTAGTTTTTCTGGTTGCTGGTGATGGACCAGAGAAAGAAACTCTGGTCGAAGTGGCTCGTGCGCTAGCAGTCAGCAGTTTTGTTAGATTTTTGGGTGCAATTCCGTCCATTGAGGTAGTAAAGTTTATGAATGCTGCAGATATTTTTATTTCTCTTCAGGACTATACTAATATTGGTAACCCGCTACTTGAAGCTATGACCTGCGGTAGATGTATCCTTGCTCTGGACACCGGTGATACAGCAAGAATAATCCAATCAGGTAAAACAGGTGTCCTGCTCAACTCAGGACAACTAGAAGAGCTACCAAAGCAGATCCTGCATCTACTGGAGGACAATAACCTGAGAAAAGAGTTAGGAAAAAACGCAAGACAGTATGCACTTAACAATTTTCTAAGCTGGGATGAAAGAATAAAAATGGAAGTAGCAGAAATAGAAAAATTGTGTTCAAACTATAAGCAGAACGAACAACAGTAGAAAGAAAAGAGCTATTAATTAAATAATATATGAAAAATACATTAGTAAATGCGAACAAAATCGGTAAAATGAAAATCTGTTATTTAGCCGATGGACAAAGTATACATACTCAAAAATGGGTGAAATATTTTTCGGAACATGGGCACGAGGTGCATCTTATAAGTTTTCGCCCATTTAAAAATGGTAAGGTCTTTATCCATATGCTCAGAAGAAAATTACCGATACAGGATTTGGACTATTTTCTCCAAATTCCGGCAATTAGAAACCTTCTTGCAGAGATTAAACCAGATATACTTCATGCTCATTACATTACCAGCTTCGGTTTCCTTGGTGCCTGTAGCAACTTGCACCCCTTTATTGTGAGTGCCTTGGGAACTGACATACTAATTACTCCATTTAGATCATTTTTGCACAAAATGCTCACCCGCTTTGTTCTCAAAAGAGCTGAATTAATCATTGCTGATGCACAAATTTCAGTATCAAGAATGGTGGAGCTCGGAATCCCTGCGGAGAAAATACACATTATACCCAGTGGGATTGATCCTCTAATATTTTATCCGAGCTCAAGGCAAGATTATCTTCCAATTCTCGTAAGCGTACGGCAGCACAAACCTTTATATAATCTCGATATCATTCTGAGAGCTCTCAAAATACTTAGAGCTAACGGCCATGATGTAAAACTACTTCTGGCGGGAGACGGTCCGCTGCGCCAAGAGCTTGAAAAGCTTGCTAGGAAACTGGATATCAAGCAATCTGTTGAGTTCCTAGGGAATGTCCCCCCTGAAAAACTAGGAGATTTATACAGGCAATCGTCTATATACATTTCTATACCCCGTTCAGATGCTACATCAATTTCGCTTTTAGAAGCTATGGCTTGTGGTGCTTTCCCCATTGTTTCCAATATACCGGCAAACCGAGAATGGATAACGGAAGGAGAAAACGGATTGCTTGTTCCACCCGATAACCCCAGCATTCTTGCGCAGAAAATTACTCAAGCTCTCGATGATCCGGATCTTAGAATAAAAGCAGTGACGGTTAACCAGAAAACCATCAAGGAAAGAGGATTATGGGAAAAGAATATGGAGATAGCTGCAAAGCTCTATTTTCAGCTTTTGAAAGATAAACAGACTCGAATCTGGTAGAATTACTAAAAGCTAGACGAATAAATGAAAATGCAGGATTCCACAATAGAATAAAGATAACCTGCGAGGTAGAACTGCGGATGAGAAAAACATTCTTACCTTTTTCAATTCCACTTATAGAAAAAGATGAGTGTGAAGAGGTGGTCAAAACTCTAAATTCTGGCTGGATAACCACTGGTCCTCAAGCACAACACTTTGAAGAGGAATTCAAAGAGTACATCGGTACAAAACATGCAATTGCAGTTAACTCTTGCAGCGCAGGCCTCCATCTAAGTCTGGTAGCATCAGGCATAAAAGCAGGAGACGAAGTTATAACATCCCCTTTTACTTTCTGTTCAACTGCTCATGCCATTGTACATCTTAGCGCTATACCCACCTTCGCTGATATAGAGATAGATACTCGAAACATGGATCCGGGCGAAATACGTAAGAAAATCACGTCAAAGACGAAAGCAATTCTGGTTGTCCATTATGCAGGACACCCGTGCGAGATGGACGAAATTGAGCAGATAGCACGGGACTATAATCTAAAAATAATCGAAGATGCTGCTCATGCTGTAGCTTCTGATTATAGAGGCAAAAAAGCCGGTGCACTGGGAGACATAGCATCCTTTAGTTTTTACGCAACTAAAAATCTAACTACAGGAGAAGGGGGCATGGTTACAACAAATGATGGCAAACTGGCGGAAAAGGTACGCCTGCTGAGTCTTCATGGAATAAACCGCGATGCCTGGCGACGCTATGAACGAGGTGGTTCCTGGTATTATGAAATACTCTATCCAGGTTTTAAGTATAATATGAGTGATATTCAAGCCGCATTAGGCCTACATCAATTAGCAAAATTGGAGCGTTTTCAAGAAATTAGGGAAAAGTATGTCCGGAGATATAATGAGGCATTCGCTGAAATGCCAGAAATAGATATCCCATCCGCGAGAAATCATGTTAGGCATGCATGGCACCTCTATACAATCTTGATAAAACCTGAAAGATTAACAATTGACCGGGCTCAATTTATAGAACTCTTGCACAGCAACAATATTGGGACAAGCGTACACTTTATACCACTGCACCTTCAACCTTACTATAGAGACACTTTTCACTTTAAGCAGGGAGATTTTCCAAGAGCAGAATATGTGTATAACCGCATTATTTCTCTTCCACTATATCCAAAAATGACCGATGAAGATGTTACTGATGTTATCCAGGCAGTTAAGAATGTAGTTAATGATCATAAGATTTAAGAACTCGTATTATATAGCAACATTTTGTAATGTACACCACGCCATCCCTTAAGTTTGAAAAAGAGAATATAATTCCCTTCGTTTCCATCGTCATTCCGATGCGAAATGAATCCAAGCATATCCGAAAATGTCTTGATTCGTTAATTGATCAAGACTATCCCCTCGAAAATTACGAAATTTTGGTTACCGATGGTATGTCAGAAGATGGTTCAAGGGAAATCGTCGCACAATATAGAGATAAATTTAAATATATTAAACTGCTGGATAATCCTAGGAAGATTACACCGGTTAGCAAAAATATAGGCATCAAGAACGCCCGCGGTGACATTATAATAATCTTAAGTGCACACAGTTCGGTGGCTCCAAATTTTGTCTCGCAAAACGTTGATCTCTTAAAAAAAACTGATGCTGACTGCGTAGGAGGTCCAATACAAACAGTCGGAGAGGGATATACCGGAAAAGGAATAGCTCTGGTTTTGAGTTCACCCTTCGGTGTCGGGAACGCACGCTTCCGGTATACTCAAAAAGAGCAGTATGTAGATACTGTTGCATTTGGCGCTTACCGGCGTGAGGTCTTTGATAGAATAGGCTTTTTCAATGAAGAACTGATAAGAAATCAGGACAACGACCTCCATTTCCGCTTGCGAAAAAGTGGGGGAAAGATATACCTTTCCCCCTCCATAAAATCATTTTATTATGCTCGTTCATCGTTGAGAGATTTATGGAAGCAAGGTTTTAAAACCGGGACTTGGAACATTTTAACCGTCAGGCGCAGCCCGGGTTCATTGTCGGTTCGACATTTCGTACCTCTCTTTTTTGTCCTGAGTCTTATAATCAGCCTTTTTCTCTTGAGTACGACGATATGGGGATTGATAATCCTTTCTTCAATATTGCTCACCTATTTTTTGTGTGCTATATTTTTTTCGGCAGCGATTGCCGCTAAAGCGGGAATTTTGTATCTTCCAATTTTACCTCTAATCTTTTTCTCATATCATGTAAGCTATGGATTGGGTTCTATTTGGGGCTTGATACGATCTGTACCATTTCCCAGAAAACAGTAAAACTACCCGCCATGATTTTTGTCCTATTGAAAGATAAATTATGAAAATTGCATTCATACAACCTCGCACATTTCATACCTGGGAAGCTCTTAATATAGGTTATATTGCTTCTTTCCTGAGGCTTCACGGGTACAATAATATTAAATTCTACAGTGGCTTTTTCGACTCAGATAGTGAAATCGTTAATGGCTGCATGGACGCTGATATAATTGGTTTTTCTTGCACATCCCCTCAACTTAAACACGGACTACAGCTTGCACAAAGAATTAAGACTCCCAGTAACTACATCGTTTTTGGCGGCGTCCACCCTTCTGCCCTACCTGAAGATACCCTAAAAAATGAAGCAGTCGACGCAGTGGTTGTAGGTGAAGGCGAGGAAGCATTCTTGGATATAGTCAAAGGCAATAGAGAACCCATTGTAGAGAAACCCCTTGTCCCTAACCTAGACATTCTTCCCTTTCCAGATCGCCAACTCATCAAACAAGAACGGAATATTGAGGAAGCATACAAAGATAACGGGATTAGAATAGCCAGTATCTTTAGCAGTCGTGGGTGCCCATATAAATGCACATTTTGTGCCAGCCATACGGTCTGGACGCGAAAGTGCCGCTTCCGTACCTCAGCAAATATTTTAGACGAATTTCAGCAAGTAGTTGATGAATTCAAAATTGATTTTATAAAATTCAGCGATGATACTTTTACCGTAAGAAGAAATCTAATCATTGATTTTTGCAGCCAAAAGATGAAACGTCAAATCCCTACGTATTGGGGCTGCAATGTCCACATTGCCACCCTCGATGAAGAGATGTTATCTTACATGTTCCGGGCCGGATGTCGCGAGGTATGGATGGGCGTTGAGAGCGGCTCACCCCAAATCCTGAAAGATATGAACAAGGGTATCACGGTAGAAAAAGCGGTGTGGGCTTTTAGGGTGACGAAAGAGATGGGATTCTTCCGACGCGCCTATGTCCTCTTAGGGATGCCTAATGAGAGCTATGAAGATATAAAGCTCACTGAAAATTTAATTGACAAAATCCAACCCGATGCCGTTGGTTTTACTATCCTTGCACCTTATCCAGGGACATCATTCTACGATCCTGCTTTACATAAAGATGTTGATTGGTCAGCAGTGGATGAATATAAGAACCTCTTGACAAAGACGAAATATCTTAGCAATCTCGACCTACAGCGCGAACAAGAAAGATTAGCAAATAAGTACAAGGAAATCATAGTCCCTCGGCTAAAATATTTAACGGAGGATGGAACAAATCTGGTACCTTAAAGCAAAACGCTTCTTCGACATAACCTTTTCCATTATAGGAATTGTTTGCCTGCTCCCTCTTTTTGCTGTCATTGCCCTTATGATTAAATTTACAAGCAAAGGACCAATCATTTATCGGCAAATGAGACTTGGAAAAGGGAAAACGCCTTTTAACCTTTATAAATTCCGAACTATGTCCATCCTTGATGGGGAAGGACCAAAGTTTACCACTCTTGAAGATCCACGAGTTACGAGGATTGGACGATATCTTAGAAAATTCAAATTGGACGAATTGCCTCAACTCATTAATGTTTTTAAGGGTGATATGAGTTTCGTAGGACCAAGGCCAGAATTGCCCGAATTTACTGAGCGTTTTCCTGACGCCTTTGACAAAATTCTTAAAGTTAGACCAGGGATCACAGATTTAGCCTCAATAGAATTTAGAGATGAGTCAGCACTGATAAAAAGCGGAGCCAACGTAGAAGAAATCTATCTGGAAAAAATCTTACCCCAAAAAATAGCATACAATATGGAGTACTTAGAAAAATGCGGATTTCTGTATGATCTATCTCTTGTTTTCAAAACGTTATACTACATAATATTTAAATAGCAGGCTCATAAAAATTGTTGACACTATTGTTAGTTTGGGATGTGCTGAACAGGCACTGGTAACTTGTGCCCGCAAGCTTCAAAGAACTCACATATTTTGAACCTCATAACTAAGTTACTCTGCTAATTCAATGAACAGTACAATGAATGCTGATAGCAATTTGTTTATAACCAACTGCTCAGATTAAATACCAGGATTATTAGAACTTCAATAAGTAAAAAGTACTCGAAGATGGTTTGACACTGTCATCGCTTTTTAGGATTATTAGCAATGGAGATAATTTGAATGAAGAAAACCTGTCTTTCCAAGAGACATTTTAGAAAAAGAGAAATAAGTTTTTGATAAGTTTGTTTATGTATATGAGAAATGTGTAAAAATCTTGTGGAGGTTAAAATTTGATTAGCAAACCGGCCATCTTGAGCGGTAAACCCATTTTTAAAACAATAGTCCCTATTACGCAACCTACACTATTTACTCCTGATGATATTTCTGCGCAGTTTTCGGAAATATTCTCAACAAGGCAAATAACCAATGCCAAATACGTTAAAATCTTTGAAGAAAAAGCTGCAAACTATCTAGGAGCCAAGTATGGAATTGCTTTATCAAGCTGCACATCAGGTTTAATATTAGTTATCCAAGCTCTTGGTATCCGTGGTAAAGTAATTCTTCCCAGCTTTACCTTTTGTGCAACCGCACATTCACTTCTTTGGAATAACCTTAAGCCGGTATTTGTAGATTGTGAGAGTGATACCTATAACATTGACTGCAAAAAAGTTGAAGAGGCAATTACATCGCAAACATCTGCAATTCTTGCCGTTGATATTTTTGGAAATCCGTGCAATAGAAAAGCGCTCCAAGAAATTGCAGATAGAAGAAATTTAAAGCTGATAATAGACGCTGCTCATTCCTTCGGTGCATTGTATGGAGGCAAAAAAGTCTGTGGTTATGCTGATGCTCAGGTTTTCAGTTTAAGCCCAACCAAGGTCGTTACGGCTGGAGAAGGTGGAATTGTAACCACTAATAATGAAAGTCTAGCGAAGAGACTTCAACTGGCAAGAAACTATGGCAATCCAGATGACTATAATTGCGAATTCCCAGGACTCAGCGCACGAATGATGGAAATCAGTGCCGTTATAGGCTTGAAAAGTCTTGGTATGGTTGAAGAAAATGTGACCAGAAGAAACAGACTTGTTGAACGCTATAAATCCAGACTATCAACTGTTCCAGGACTATTGTTTCAGAAAATTAATCCAGGGGACAGAAGTACTTACAAGGATTTTTCAATACTCATAGAGCCAAATGCTTTTGGCTTAGACAGAAATAAAGTCGCCCGGGCTCTGGCAGCCGAAAATATCCAGACTAGAGCATATTTTCACCCTCCTGTCCACCTCCAAAAGGCATACCAAGAGTTCGTCCAAGAATCCAGAGAAAAACTCCCCATAACCGAAGATTTATCGTCCAAAGTACTGAGCATACCCCTCTATTCCCATATTCCTGAAGAATTTGTGGATAGAATCTGTGATGCTATTGAAAGCATTTATAAGTATGCAAGAGAAGTGAAGGAAGCTGTGAACAAAGAGCGTAGAGCAGAGAGTAAGAAGCAAGTTTGATACGGATAGCCACGCTTAAAACGAGGCGGCGGGTAACATCCTCGCAAAAGATTAATGCAATAAAATACAAGGATAGCTATGATGGTCATCTCTATATTAATAAATACTTGTAGAGAAGGGATTGTTCTCTTCCGGGAGCATGGGGCTTGTATGCTCCGTTTGGGTTTGTTTGCAAGATATACTCCCCAGGTTTTTCTTTAGGAGCCTCTCTAACGAGAAGCGTATATTTACCTTCCTACTGTCTATAGAGCTCTTCAACCGTCCCTTCAGCCCAGAGCCTTGAACGCTTTTGCTCAGATTCTACAGAAATAAATTCTGTCAATATCAACTATACCTGCATTAGAATCCGAAAGGCCAAGCCTGAAATTATCGTTATTTCCATTTAGAGTAAAGAATCCAAGATCGATAATCTGCCAGGTATCGGCCTCAGGAATTGGCGCCTCTGAACCTACTGTATCATTGATTGCTACCTTCAGTTGAGCTGTACTGGTGGAACTTTTGACACGGGCTCGTATTATGTAACTATAGTTGCCAATATTCAAATATTCACCAGTTGCTCCATAGTAATCAAGGATTACCTCTATTGCACTTGTAGAAGCGGTATGAGTAACTACGTATCCAGCATTTGCAGTGTTATCCTCCATATCCAGACCTAAAATATTTGTATCCTCAGCCTCAGGCGCTTTTACAACCACAGTGGGACTATGAGCTGCTTCAGCATCTCCTATATTTGCATGACATTTCTTACAGTAGGTTGAATCGGTCATGTCATGACTAATGTCCTGATCAGTCGTGATATGCGAAATTGTTATTCCTGCTACCTTAGTCATTGGTTTAGATACATCATTCTCGTGACATATAATGCATACATCTCTAAGATCTCGGGTTGGATTTGGCGGTAGAGATTTAGTTGAACCATCATGGTTTAAATAGACTTTATTCATTAAGAACTTATTGTCACTTATTGCATAATGTGGATCATGACAATACCCGCACTGCAACTGTGTACCGGGGCGATGCATACCGGGAGTTTGGGTTTTATGACCAGCATAAGTATCCGTTGCTGTATACATAATCTGAATATCATTTGGGGCACCTGTCCCATCATGGCATACAAAACAAGTCTCTTCTACAGTCGACCGCCGCTCAATCTTAAAGAATCCTTCAGCACGATGTGAACTGTGACAAACTACACACATATTAGTGGCATTTGAAAATACAATATGAGGGTTCTCGGTTCCCGGAACAGTTGCCTCTGGACTATTTGAAAGAGGGCTCTCAAATTCCTTTCCCTCAACTATATCAATAGAGGTTATAGCATAGTAATAGGTCTCACCGGGAATGCCCGTACCATCAGCATAGCTGGTGCTAGAACCAATAAGATGTGAAGCTATCACTTCAACCAGTGGTTTATTCTCTTCGTTGATGGGATAAATGTAACGATAAACGTTGTAGTAATCAGGTTCACCTGCTGGAGGAAGCGACCAATTCAGTATTATGTTACGGCTAGGTTCAGGCTCAGCCGTTGCTGTTAGATTTTGGGGAGCTGCTGAAGCCGGTGGTAGACCTACGAAATTTGCAGAGTTGGGCATGGCTAGATTGTTCCCCGCTCGATCCTTAACTCCACTAACGGTAACGGTATAGGTGGTAGCATCTTGAATATCTGTTAAGAGCCTTACAGTTCTTCCATCTTCCTTAAACACAGCTCGTGATATTCCCAAGCTGGGAGTAATAGCATAATGGGTAACATCCTCTGCGCTTTTAGTTTCAAGGCTATTTGCTTCGTTGAACAGAATTTCAAATGCCATATAGCCAATACTCGCTGCTCCACTAACTGTAGGTGGCGTATTATCTACAGTAACAATCCTCGTTGTTATTGTTTCGTTTCCTGATTCATCAGCTACATTTAACCTTAAGGTATAAATACTATCTAAAACTGCACCTGTATCCCACGCTTCCAATTCTGCATGGTCAACTTGAGAAGGATGAGGATTTGCACCAATATCGTGCCACGTCGGGGGAGAAGTTCCTGCTCCATAATAAATGCTAAAGTTCTTAAAGTTATTATCCTTTGCCGATCCTATTATTCTTACTGTCTGCCTTATATGTTCTCCTCCCGCAGGTATTTTGATTTCCGCTGTTGGTTTTTCTGAATCTACTTTTATTATTTGGCTCTTCGTTGGACTCTCTATATTTCCGTAGGTATCAGAAGAGTAGTAATACAGGGTATGAGTTCCTTCCAGTGCCTTAAAAGGAGAGAGATAGGTTGTCCAGGGACCGGTAGTTGCATCCCACTGGTAGTAGGTAGTAGCCGGCTCATCAGCAGTTAAACTTATGGTGGGAGCTGTTCTAAACCAGCCTCCCTCTCCGTCAGGGATGGTAGGTTCAGTGGTGAGGGTGGTAGTGGGAGCTATGGCATCTATGGTAGCAAAGGAGAAGATCTTGT
>JABAOF010012380.1_pt1 | contig 60408 bp, 56 predicted proteins | sample 7062171 | NCBI WGS metagenome assembly JABAOF01 (sample SAMN14538628, study PRJNA623070) | marine sediment metagenome | biome: marine biome [ENVO:00000428]; feature: marine pelagic biome [ENVO:01000023]; material: deep marine sediment [ENVO:00002113] | place: India: Gulf of Khambhat ...
TCCATTTAAAATAATCGGATTTTAAAATCGCGTAAGGCAGCAGAGATTTTCGCAAACGCTTGGCGAATCCATTTGAAAAGTGTTTTTCAAATTTATAGGCAAACGTTTTATAGGGTGACAGCAGTTTTCCCATCTCCAGTTGTACTCTTGAATAATAAGTAAAGGGTTCATCTTTGAATTCGTTGATAATTTGAAGTGCGCGCCTGCCGCCGCCGCCGATATTTCCTTCCAACAAGTAACGTGTAAAATAGATAATCATGGCTCCTTTATTCTCCTTTTACCTATTCTTTTACCTTATACCCGGCCAGTTGACACAATTTCGCGTAAATTTGCCGCGCCTTTGGGGAGTGCTTTCCCCCGGAGTTGGCCGGGTTCGTTTTAGTTGTTTATCCACAAAATCACTGCTCAGCGAAACACCCAAAGCCTCGGACAACCGGTCCAATACAGAGCCATCAAACACCTGGTCATAGTGTAAAAAAATAAAATCAAATTGATCGAACCTGGCGAGATGCTTTTCCAGGATATGGGAATACATATTGATCCAGACTTCGTAAGCTTTTTTTCTGTCGATTTTTAAATATTCCAGGTAATCGACAGAGCGACATTCTTTTAATATGCTTTCAACGGTCACGTCGGGTTCCCGAAAAATGCAGATCAGAACGGTTCCTTTGTCCAGGAACTTTGCCCATATTGGTAGGGTATAGCTAAACCTGGGGTCTTTGTAAGCAAAAGGCTTCCTGGAGACGGCTGCTTTCATTCGATTTTCGATTTCCGGGTGCGGGCCAATATCGCTGATATCGGTTTCGCCTGACAGGGAACTAAGCCATCCCTGGCCTTTTCCCGGAGAGTAAACCGTGGTTCTCACGGCGGGAACCACTTGTTTGAGGTATTTCACTTTTTTTAGCCGCTTTAAGATTTTTTTTAACAAATGCAGGAGGGAGGAGTCCTTTTTGTTATATTTTTCTAAGATTTTTTCGTTGATTTCGTTTATTTCCCAATTTTCGAAAAATCCTTTGGGATTGCTGTGGCGCGGCGAATATAGGTTATCCCTCATAAAATACCCTGCCTTATGCAGTATCCCCGCGATCATGCTGGTGCCGCTTCGGCCGCTCCCCAGGATCAGGCAATTTTTCATATTTTTCCACCTTCTCCTTTTTATTCCTTATTACCTTTCAATTGGGATCAACAGTCTAGAACCATCCTGGTCTGCTTTGTATTTATGATTCCCCTGGATCTTTAAACTAATCGTTTTGGGAGGACCGACAAGCGCATTCACCCGGACACCCAGGTGGTCCGCTTTTTTAAATCTCTCCATCGGTATTTTAACATAGCCGAAAATATAATCGCCGGGATTCAATTCCATGCCGGATGAACAGAATTTTGGCCATTTGCCCCAAACATTTCTATGATTTTTTACCAGGGTTATTGCTAATGCATGCTTTTTAATTTTTTGTTTTTCCAAACTTTTCCATAATAGGTAGAGGAATTTGAATTTACCGGCTTTACCATTTTCCTGGGCAGATTCATCCGAATATGATAACAACAACTGGAATTTGTCCCCAAAGTACATATCGGTGGTAATAGGTTTAATAACACTTGAAGTGAATAGAAACTGTTTAGCCTGGTTTGCCTGGTTTGGTTTTATTTTTTTAAATTTAAGTGGAGGTTCATAAAAGCCAAAATGGAAATATATCGGCTCCAATTCCACCCGTTCTAATCGTTGCAGTTCTTTCTTTGTCGGTGGTCCTCCCCATAATATATTTGATTGAGAAATGCCTTTTTTCCCCAGCTTCTTTATCGTTGATAAATATTCCTCCATACCTATTCCAGACATGAATGGCGAGATGACCCCAGTGGTTTTATTGGCATGAAAAATTGTCCAGGGAGCAATTTTTGACTCTCCTTTCCATTGAAGCGCATATTCGTAGTGTTTAAGTTGGTCATTTTCCTGTTCAAATAAAAATAGCGGCCGGCGGATATTGAGCCCTTGCATCTTACGCATATAATATCGGCTATCTCTGTTAAAATGATCGTAAAAGTTGAAGTAATAAAGCTTTTTATCACCGATTAGGCCATCGATATCATCTCTTTTTAGCGTATATTTCAAATAGCCGCAGGATTGAATCCATTTACCAAAAAAATTGTTATAGCCCCTCTTAAGGTATATAACAATTTGGGAATCCAGGGAAAATTTAAACACCTCTAAATTTTTAATAATCAGCGATTGGTTGGCGTTGAGCCGATTATAATGATTTTTTAACTCAATGTGCCTGGATATCCCCGAAATGACTATCAATAGAATGAATACGGAATATATTAACAGTTTCCTTTTCTTAAATATCTTTTTTATAATCGGATATAAAGATAATAATAACAAGGCAATTAATCCATAAGCAGAGATATAAAAATATCTTACATTTTTCGTAGAGACAAAGGCAATAAATAACGCTATGTTTGCCGCAGTCCAGAGCAACAGGAAAGCGTAAACATAAAGGACATATAGTTTGGGAGATAAGTGCGAGAAAGAGCTTGTTATATGAAATCCAGCGGCCCGGTTTTTTATATAGAAAATTAAACCAGTGATGACAACACCAATAAATAGTAGTAGCAGTAAATAACTCGATTCTCTTAACCATTGAGGGAAAGGTAACATTGATGAAAAAAAGAATTTGGTGCGCTTGAGAATTATCCGATATGGTATATTTATGATATCGACTCCTTGCCGGGTATTCAATAAAATCCATGCGACTTTGAATAAAAATACCAGGGAAAGTGAAGCAATTAAATAGATATGTTTTTTATTGAATTTGGTATAACCTAGAAATGCAAATACAAGCACCGGGAAGAAAAAAACAGATTGCTCCATTGATTGTGTGGATAATAAGTAAATGATTGCAGCAGTCAGCAACCTTATCCAATTTTTTTTATCTTGTCTATCCAAATAATTGAAACCAGCATAAAAGCACCCCATGATTAACAGTAAACCGAAAAGCACATACGAGCCATTTGTGAAAGCCGGGATGAGATATTGCCCGGGTAAAATATTCGGAAGAACAGCCGCTGTATAGGCAGCGATTTTTGGAAAGCCGAACCTTTCCCGGAATAAGCGATAAATAACCCAGGAGAGGGGGGCCATTAAAACAAGGATATAAGTCATCCGGATCAGTTGTGGGGAGACGGCCATTATATTCCAGGCTGTCCACTCTGTTAGTGAAGCCAGAAAAAGACCTTTTTGCCAGTAAAAATAAGGGAACTTCCCCTTTAAAACAAAGTTATACATGGAAGCGTCATCCATCAGTAAAACATCAGGGCCAAATACGGCAATGCAATTAAACAGCACCACCGGGATGGCGATGAACAGATAAATGCGATAATTGGCCAGTTTTCCAGGCAAATTTGAAAGGAATTGTTTCATTTTCTCAAAGTTCTTTCTTGGTTTTGCTTGTTTCTCTAAAAAACCGGGGGATAGCATCTGCAATGTATCTAACATCACTTTCCGATATATTGTAATACAACGGTAAGCGCAGAAGTGTTTCGCTTACCCATTCCGTTACCAGCAAATTTATATTATCGTATTTTCTCTTCCAGTAAGGAGCTCTATGAAGGGGGACATAATGAAAGATAGCCATAATACCTTGATCGTCCAAATACTCTATTATCTTTTTCCGTTGGTTTGCATTCTCCAAAAGTATGTAAAATAAATGGCCGTTATGTTCCACGTTGGTGGGTTAATAGGTAATCTTTTTTCGGATAAATGCTCCTGCAATAACCGATAATAAAGATTCCACGTGTTCAGGCGATTGCAAGTAATTTCTCTGGTTTCCAGTAATTGCGGATAAAGAAACGCGGCTTGCAATTCAGACAGTAAAAAACTAGACCCCAATTCCACCCAGGTGTATTTATCCACGATGCCCTGGTTAAAGTGAATCCGGTTGGTGCCTTTATCCCGTATGAATTGGGCGCGTTCCACCATGTCAGGATTGTTGACCAGCAAAGCACCCCCTTCGCCGCATTGTATGTTTTTGGTCTCATGAAAACTTAAAGCCCCCAGGTCACCAAATCCCCCCAAAGGTTCACCCTTATAAAAGCAATCGATGGCTTGTGCAGCATCTTCAATCAAAAAAAGATTGTTACGTTTGCATATATCCACAATTGTATCCATTTCACAGGCAACCCCAGCATAATGAACAACAACAACGGCTTTTGTTTTTGAAGAAATCAAGGATTCGATTTTGGTTTCATCGATATTTTTTGTATCTGCCCGGATATCACACCAAACCAATTCTGCCCCCCGGAGAGCAAAGGCACTGGCGGTGGTAACAAAGGTAAAAGAAGGCAGAATGACCTCATCACCATGCTGAAGATTGCATAAAAGCCCGGCCATTTCCAGTGCGTCAGTACAGGAGGATGTCATAATGGCTTTGGCGCAGCCAATCTTTAGTTCAAGAATTTCACTGCATTTTTGGGTAAATTCACCGTTACCGGAAAATTTATTGTTTTCCATGACTTTGTTTAAATATTCTTGCTCTTTTCCTATTATTAGCGGTTTGTTGAAGGGTATCATTTTTCTCTTTTAGCTTGAATTTACGGGAATATCAAATTTCCTTTCTTTTTTTTTATAAATATCTCCCACCCCCCGACATATTTATAAGACTGTGGGAAAAACCTCCAGGCGAATTTTAACAAATAAGCAAGGGTGGCCTTGGGAACACTTTCCCGGAAGGTGGTTTCCACCAGGGATGGTTGAGCTTTAATGGCAAAATTGCCTTTGATGCCTAATTTCAGGATGGCATTATTCCAAAACCCGGGGCCCAAATCATGGATATGGGAAGGACGTGTAAAATCCAGTGATAATCCGAAGCGGTGGGCTGCTTTTATTATGGGCAGCACATAAGTGTACCACAGGGGATCATCGTGTAAAAGAACATCGTAGCCAAAAATTGCAATAAGATTAAAGAAAATAACCGTCAAGGCAATAAAAATATAAGGGCCCCAACTGTGAAAAGAGAGTTTGTCCGGGATTGTCATGTTATTGATCGAGCCAACAATGCAAAGTAATAAATGAATCGACGATCCTGAATCCTACCTTGGTAAAGGAACGATTGGAAGGAAAATTTGTTGTCAGGACGTTATGTTCTTCCCATTTGAGGTTTAATTCAGCACCCCAAAGCAGTCCTATTTTCACCAGGGAAGGGAAAACATCCTGCTCCCTGAATTTTTTTGACACCGCACCGATTACACCGGCAGCATAATCAATCCCTTCTGAAGCGAAGATTTTGAAAGATAAATACCCCATTATAGTATTGTCTTTTTCAGCAAGAAAAAATTTGTCTGCAATGTCTTTATTAAGACAACTTCTCCTGGTCCAATCTTTGTATATCTCAAGACATTTTGTCTTATCCAGGCGATGGTTGGCGAAATAATGACCATAATCCATAAATGACTCTTCTGCAATAGATACCAATTGAGCGACATCATGGGGGGTGGCTTCCCGCAGGTTAAAATTTTTGGGCAATTGCTCATAAGTAAAATCCAACTGGTGAATATCATACCTGTATTTGACCTGCATATCTTTTATCCTGAAGCCAAGCTCTTCTAAAGCATTAATGGTATGGATTTCGCTGCTGCTAATCTTTGAGATAATTAACTTCACATCCATTTTTTTCATCTCCTTATAAAGTATCCCGGGGTTTTCATTGAAATTGTTGATTTTGGCAATCTTAAAACCAAATCTCTCAGTATCCAATTGGCTGATATAGTTAATCATTTTTTACCTCCGGCAGCCCGGGGGGTCCCACTATATCGTCGATCACATAGAGCGGCCGATTCTTTACTTCATCAAATATTTTACCGATGTACAGTCCCAAAATGCCGGCCATTGAAAGCAGAAGTCCGCCTAAAAAGTAAATGGAGACCATCATACTGGTCCATCCCAGCACAGGAATACCCCACCCCAGGTATCTAATCACAAGGATCAAACCGTATAAGAAAGAAATAAGAGCGATAATAAATCCTAATTTAATTGACAAACTCAAAGGTTTATTGGACATGGAGATAATGGTATCCAGTGCCAGCTTGATTTTCTTGGAAAAGTTGTAGGCCGATTTGCCGGAGGTTCTCTCTCCATGCTTCACAACCACATACGCGGTTTTGAACCCCAACCAGCGGATGAAGAGTGGAAATAAACGACTGCGTTCCCTCATTTTTTTGAAATAATCGACGACTTTCCGGGAGTAAATCCCAAAATTGGCCACTGTAGGGTCGGTTCGTCCGTCCACCAGGCGATCGAGAATCTTATAGAATAATTTCGATGTGATTTTTTTAAAAAATTTGTCCTTTCGTACCTGCCTCCTGGCAAACACCACATCATAACCTTCCCTGGCTTTTTGGTACAACTTTGTTATTTCTTCGGGTCGATCCTGTAAATCCCCGTCCATCACCACCAGCCAATGGCCGGAACAATAATCCACACCAGCAGTAATGGCGGTATGTTGTCCAAAATTGCGGGCAAAACGAATCCCGGTTACCCGGGGGTCATTGACCGCATTCCCTTTGATGAGTTCCCAGGAATTGTCAGGACTGCCATCGTTGACAAAAATGATCTCGAAGTCATTGGTGATAGTAGTCAACGTCACCTGCAACCGTGAAACCAATTCATCTATAAAACGTTCATTTTTATAAACAGGGATGACCACGGAAATATCAATTTTGTCTTCATTCATAATGATAAAACCTCCTCAATTAATCCTTCTTCGCTGCAATTAAACAACTGCTTCCAAAGGGGATTGTTTTTTTGTTTCTTATCCGCTAATAGTATCCTCATGCTTTTAAGGGTATACCGTTTAAAGTGACCGGCATAATCGTTGTCTGTGGACCAGAGAAAACGGAATGCAGGGACTGTAATATAAAGTTTTCCCCCAGATTCCAGAAGATAGGATACGGTTTTTAAGAAAGCCCAGTCATCTCGGATATGTTCGCCCACATCGAAAAGGGGGCCGCCGGGTGGAAATTGTTTGACCATCTCAATAATGCAGTTGTTCCTATGGCGGAACCAGAAACTATCTTCTTCGAGACGGGAACATAATTCATTTCCTTCGTTGAAGTAGGAAATGTCTGACCTGACGGTGGAGCCCCAGGTACCATCGTCCAATTCCAGATTATTGGCAATTAATTTAAAGTCAATGTTTGTCATTTCGATTGTTTCGTACATCTCATGATAAAGTGCGTATAAGGAATCCTGAGCATATCAGTAAGGGTTGTTGTCTCAATTCTAGAAAAACATTCCCGTGCCAAATCTTCATATTCTTCTGGCATCCTAACGTATTTCCCTCTATCTTTAGAGATAAAATACCTGGCTATGGCCGACTGATTAGGAGTATAAACATTATCAAAGGTAATCAAAACAGCACCTTCTTTTAAGTGATTATGTGAGCTTTTAAATAGATATTTTGCTTCATCGTCATTGAGATGGTGCAAAACTGATATTGCCAAGGCAATATCGAATTGATCTGCTAATGGAAGATTCGATGCTTCACTAATATGAGAACAGAAAAATTGCCCACGGCCTTTATATTTTTTTTTTGCATATGCGATGTATCTGGCATTTAAATCGTAACCAACATATTCGACTGTATCAGAAATATAATCAAGATGGCTTCCCAGGCCACAACCGATATCTAATATTTTTGCCCCAGGGAAAGGCCTAATGAATTCATTAACAAGACGCCTTTCAACAGCACAACCTCCAACTATTTTCTTAAATAGCTTAAAAATAGTCGGGGATTCGAGAATTCGCTGAATACCAGTTCTAATATAGTCCATCGATAGCCTCATCGCCGGTTGATTTCCCATCTTCTGAGCAAATATATTGCAGTCATCTTGCTCTGTCTTAGATCTTCTTATTTACACTATGGAATTAAACTTTACCCTTATTCATATTATTTCACCCAACCATCTCTTTTATGGGAAACAATTAAACAACTACCTCCAAAAGGTATCTTTTTTTTGTTCTTTATTCGCTTTAACTCCGTATTCCAAATCTTTTCAAGCAGTTTTCCTGAAATACCTTTTCTTCGAGAATGCTCGCTTTTATGCCTGCTCTCCCAATTTGGTTTTTTAATAAACCCTAATTTGTGAGGCAAAGACCGAAATAAAAATATCGGAAACGACAAAATTGAAAAAATATAGGTGGCATATTCAACATGGAAACCGATCTCAACCAACATCTTTCGTAGACTTTTGATGGTATATCGCCTGAAATGGCCGGCATATTCATCCTCTTCAGACCAAAGAAAATTGAAAGCAGGAACGGTGATGTAAAGCCTTCCCCGTGGTTTTAGAAGATGAAACACTGATTTTAAAAACCTTTCATCATCTTCAATATGTTCAATCACATCAAACAGTCCCACCGCAGGCAATGTATTGTATTTAAATCCTGTATTTTCAAGAGTTGAACAAATAATATTTTTTAATCCTTTTTTTTTGGCGTTAGCTACTCCTTTTTCACCGGGTTCTAATAAGACAGTCTCGATTCCTTTTTCTTCCAACCCTTTTGAGACAAAGCCGTTCCCACCGCCAATATCGAAAAAAATACCTCCGAGAGGAAACAGTTTTACAACTTCGATTATACAATTGTTCCTGTGTCTAAACCAAAAACTGTTTTCTTCCATTTTAAAGCAAAATTCATGTCCCTGTTCCGGGTAAGACACGTTTGACTTTGATTTTGTAACCCAAATATCATCGTCCAATTCCAGGTTATCGGAAATGGACCGGAAGTCAATCTTTGTCATTTTCTTAATTTTGATTTTTGCTTTCTTACCTGTTCTTCGATCCAGGGATAGGTTTTTTCCAGGCCTTCTTTGAGGGGCCGGGAGGGTTTCCAGCCGAGTTTTTCAAAAATAAGGGTGTTATCCGATTTCCTGCCGCGTACTCCCTGAGGGCCGTCGATATGCCGGATAGAGAGTTCCTTGCCAGCAATCTCCATCACCATTGCTGCCAGTTGGTTAATGGTTACCATTTCCTCCGAGCCGATATTGACAGGCCCGGTAAAAGTGGAATCCATAAGTTTGCGGAGGCCTTCCAGGCACTCATCGATATAAAGAAATGACCGGGTTTGTAGGCCGTCTCCCCACATCTCGATTTCGCCGTGATTTAGTGCTTCGGCTATTTTGCGGCACATGGCTGCCGGGGCTTTTTCCCTGCCGCCGGTCCAGGTGCCGTCAGGGCCGAATATATTGTGGAAGCGCGCAATACGAACTTCCAGCCCGAAATTCCGGTAATAACTGAGGTAAAGGCGTTCGCTGAACAACTTTTCCCATCCGTATTCGCTGTCCGGGTGTGCCGGGTAAGCAGAATCCTCTGGCAGCCCCGGGTTATCTGGGTCTTCCTGGATATGCTGGGGATACACACAGGCAGAAGACGAATAAAATATCTTCTTAACCCCGACGTCTTTTGCGATATCCACGATATTTAGATTGATGGCGGCAGAGTTGTGCATGACCACGGCATCATTATCGCCGGTAAAGATATAACCGGCCCCGCCCATATCTGCGGCTAATTGGTAGACTTCATCAAAGGGTTCGTCGAGGACTTTTTTACATACCAACGGGTCCCGGAGATCACCGATGACAAATTCATCCGCCGCGGTTTCACAGAATTCGTGGTGTTTCAGGTCCACGCCGCGAACCCAGAAATCTTCTTTTTTCAAGCGCTTTACCAGGTGGCCGCCGATAAAACCACCGGCTCCACATACAAGTGCTTTTTTCATCTTTCCTCCTTCATCTGTTTTTAGCCGCAAAGTTACACCAGGGAATACAAAGGGGGTGTTTCTTTGCGGCTTCTTTTCATCTTAAGTTACCAAAGATGATCATATTTTTCAGGACAGTTGATTAATTTGTCCAATTCAATTGGAATACATCCTGCACCCTTTAGTTCTGAGGATGATTTTTTTAGAGCCAGTCCAGTAATAAATGGCGTATCAACAAAGGTCTGTTGTCTGGCATCAGCAAATACTATATTATACTCTCTTTGAGTTAGTAGATCAACTACTTTTATTATTTGAGCATTTTTGTTTACCCTTAGTCCTTTCTCTTTGGAATATTGCTTCCACGGAAAAGTAATTCGCATCTGGGGATTCTGCTCCATTAGCCTCGAAGCACCTTCTAATGCACTGTATTCAAAGCCATTAATGGTAATATTAAGGAAATCAACTTTGCTGTCGATTAAGTCATCTAATGTGTTTGCAGGGATTTTATATTTGCACCATTTCCCTCCCCATCTATTAACAACTCGTTGAAAATGCTGCTCGTTCTTAAGAATCCGGGAGTTGCCAGGAATATCTAGACAATGGCCAAAAGTAATTGTTGTATGCTGATTATAAACAGCTGAATGTATGAGATTTATATTATTTATATTTTGCTCATCTATATATTTTTTAATAAATTCAATGTTTATTGGAGACGCCTCAATCAATGTAACATACCCTTTTTCCCCGGTAACCGAAGAAAAAATAAAAGCTTGAGCTGTTTCCTTAGGTATACGGGTATGAACACAGCTAACCTGGACAACATGATCAGCTTGATTTACATAATTATAGGGGAATAATTTGGAATAAAGCCCACTTAGTAAGGCATACCGATTAAGATAGTCGTAACTATTTTTGTTTAGTATTGAGAGAGTCTTTGCTTCAGGATTTTTTTGCTGCTTAAAACGATAATATGCTCTTTGTAATTCTGATAATTTAAAAATAAAATACATATTACCTCCTTTTCCTATGCTCTGAAAGTAATTTGCCTGGTACGAATGTCGCATACGCACCAAAAACAACTACATTTAATTTTAAAGTTTTTCCTCTGTGTTTCTTTGTGTATCTTTGTGGCTTCTTTTAATCTGCTGAATTTTATTCAGTGATATACCCCAGTGTTTTTAATGCCTCTAACGTCTCTTTGTTCCTGGCTGCCAGGTCTACATCTTTTCGTATTTTCGCTAAATTTTTTTTGAGTCTCTTTTGATTTTCTTTTCTTATACTGAGGAGTTTTGCGAACATTTTTTTCACTATATCCGGCTTTATTTTAGATAAATCTTTTGTTTCCCCGGGGTCTTCGGAGAGGTTGTAAAGAATCAACCTTCATCGGAAACGATGATTAGAAGGTTATATTTCTTGGAACCACTGCCTGTATGTTCCTTATTCCCCCGGAATAATGAAAAAATGCTGATGGCCATTATGATCCCAACAACCGATAACACCGGTATTATAATTCTTCGTTTTTTCATTTTAACCTCCGGTTGAATTTGGTTATTGGTTAATATATTTTATTTCCTGAATTTTTTCATGAGTTTGGTGAATACCGTGTTTTTCTGGCCGGTATTATTTTGAGAGGCTGTTTTGTTTCTGCTTTCCCTATCTTTTTCTATCATGTACTCCCGGGTAAACAATTCTTCCCGGACGTCCCCGGGGTCTACTTTAAGGTTATACCAGTTGTCAAAGACTTTATCGAGTTTATACTTTTTTATGGCATTTTCCAATTGTTTTTCCAGGTCAGCCGGTAATTCCTGGTTTTTCGCGGGATCGTGCCCCTGGTAGGCGCGCGTTAACAGGTATTTTGCCCGGTAATTGGTAATGGTTTTCTGGGTTTCCCACACCGGGAAACCCGCGGCATTTAAGGGGTGCCAGGGGTGATACAACAGTAATTCCGGGTGCCACATGACCTGGAGCCCCAGGTTCTTAAACCGGGTGAACACATCAATGCCGTTGGCATGAAACCCGGACCCGAATACCGGATGCTGCTCATACCCGTTGATTTCTTCCAGCCATTTTTTTCGCACCGATAAGCAGCCGCCGTAGTTAGAGGGGTTTTTAAATTTGCACACCTTTTTTAAATATTCAAGGGTAAAATGATCCCGGTGGTCTTTCTTTTCTTCTTCTTTGCGGTAGAAGTACATCACCAGTTTGTGATTTTTCTCATGCTCTTTTAACGCCTCTTCAAGAAAATAGGGCTCCACAGCTATATCTGCATCGGGGATAAAAATGATATCCCCGCTGCTTTCTTTTATACCGGCGTTAAAACAAAGGGAGGAATGATAAATTTCATCCTTATGATCAAGGGTAACAACCCTGGCATTGGGATATTGGGATATCTTTTTTTCGAGTTCGGGGTTAACTCTGTCGTAGAACTCCACCCAAATGAGTTCATAACCCTCTATTGCCAGGGTTTGTTGACAGAAAAAATCAACCGCATGAAAACTCTCCCTGAAAGATCCATCAATCATGACTACGCTTATTTTAGGATTGTTTTTGTTCAGTGACATCTTTTCTCCTTTGGTCTTAATTTCATGGTCCTGTGGGTTTTCCCTTTTCGTTTTTACCATCTTTTTTTTATCCAGTCCCCAAATATAAGGTTCCCGGGGTTCTTTTTTCAGATCGGCGACTTTGCACCAATAAACGCCCACCCCGGGTTTTGGCCCCGTTCTCAGCCGTTCCACCCGCCAGATTTTTAACTTCTGTTCAATCGAGTAATCCTTACTTTTTCTTAATTTAACTTCCTCCCAGTCTTTGTGCAGATGACAGGCCTGAACATCAAAGCAAGGATTATATACGTTCAAACCGCTTTTAAAGAGTTGGGAATTCAAAAAACTGTCGCAGAACATGGTTCCCAGCCGGTAATCACAGGTAAAGTTAATATTTAGCGGTGTTTTGAAAATCCAGGCATCGGCAGACATATAATTAAAATCATTAAACCTATCATGAATTAACCGGGCTTTCTCACCGGAAACAACATCCCACCGCGATAATACAAGAAATGTGTTTACCAGGTCAACATCATTCAATAAAACCAGGGTTTCATTGAAATAAATATCCGCATTACAGATGATTATTCTACTTTCCGGGAATTTGGAATTGGCATAATTGAACATCTCTTCATAGGTGGGTCTGCCCTTTATATATACTTTTTCTATTCCCGGATTCTTTTCCAGGAATTTTAACAGCCTGGATTTGCGCCCGGCGTCGTCTTTGTTGGTATCGTAAAGCACATGGATTTCGTCGATCAATGCATGATTGTAATTTATCTTAAGGCATTTGCTATATTCTTTTATTCTTTTTCGCTTTTTTTCATTATAAAGGGTAGTAATAAGTTTATATTTATTTTTATGGGGGGATGGCTTCCCCAAAAAAACGAGATCGTCAAAGTTATCTTTTTTTTCCCCTTTTGAAATCCCGATTTTTTTGCTTCGAACCTGGGATAGGGGCGTTAACAACCGGGTCTTTTTCTTATCGGCTTCCCCTCCCTCGACCGTTAAAGCGGCTTCTCCGGGAATTACCAGGCGTAACCCCAAATTCTGAGATTTTCGAACATCCCATACAGATACTTCAATCATCCCGAAAACAAGGTCACCTTTTTTTATTTTGGTTTTCAGTTTTCCCAGGGGAAGTCGAATCCAGAACTTGTTTTGGTTTTCTGCATCGATAAGGGTTGCTGTCGCATGATGCAGAATCTCCTGGCTTTTCAAACTTTCCCATACAATACCCACATAAAGAAAATTCTTGTTGAGTTCATCGACGAGGAAAAACAGACTCAATAATCGATAATTATCTCCATATTTAATGTGTGTTAGCATGGAATCAGAAGTTGAAACGACGATTTTTTTCATCCCTCTCCTGTTAATCACAGAAAAGGAATTCAAGTATTTTTTTTTAATGATTTTCTTTATGGGTTTTTTCCCCAAGTGTTTCATAGAAAATACCACCGGGTTGTTTATGATATTATCCACTAACATATTACTTTTCTTCCGTTTTTGATTTTTTATCCGGATTCCGGTTTTTCTCCTTTCAGTAAGCCGTACATATAACCGGATCGTTTAATGGCCCAGATTTTTTTCTCCACATCGGAAGCCTCTTCGGTTTCGGTTAGCATATGCCGTAGCCAACCTACGGGATTAAATTGTTTAGACGCATAATTGGCAGCGGCTCGCAGCCGGTCCTCCGTGCTCAATTGCTCCAGGTCGGTTTTTATAATGGCCTCGGAAACCCCCTGCCAGAACGACCGTTTATAGAACCATTCCTTTTGCAGCCTTTCTTTGGGGATAAAATGCCTGACGTGAATGGCCGGATCATAAAATGACTTGAGCCCCATCTTTTTCATTTGCATGGCGATATAATTCTCCAGGCTGCAAAGCAGTACATCGCCCTTTCGTCCCAACCTGGGGTTAAAGCCCTGGAGCCGTTCGATGACGCTTTTGCGATGCGCGATATTTGCCGCGGCCAGCCATTCGTTTTCTTTTAACACATGGGGGGTGTCCGACCAATCCACTATGGTTAAGGAGCGTTTCATCCCCAGGGTTAACCAGGCCGGCGGCGGTACTTCCCATATGGGGTCAATCTTGCCACCTACATCGCCCACTGTCTCATCCAGGCTGTCAAATCGCTTGACAATCATTTCCAGCCAGTTGGGAGAAGCAATGGCATCGTCATCCAACCAGGCAATGTATTGCCCCTTTGCCAACGGCCACCCCTTATTCCTGGCCGCGGCAATACCCAGCGTGGGCTCAAACACATAGATTAAGTTCGCATGATCACGGGCCAGCTTTTTAATGATTTTTTTTGTGCCGTCGCTGGAATTGTTATCCACCACCAGGATTTCATACAAATCTTTATCCAGTGTTTGATCAAGCAAACTTTTTGCGGCTTTTTCAACAAGATGCTGCCGGTTTCGTGTACAAATGATAGCTGAGATAATAATATCCATTCTGCCTCTCCTTTTTAATCGAGTTTTTCTTTTGCTTCGATAACCTTGTCGATGACGTAGTCGACTTCCCTGTCTTCCAGTCTGGGATAGAGAGGGATGCTGAGGGTACGCTCCCCGATTTCTTCGGCAATGGGGAAATCACTCGGTTTAAACCCGAAGGTTTCGCGGTAATAGGTGCGCAAATGAACCGCCCGGTAATTCACTGCCACCCCGATTTCTTGCTGCTGTAAATATTCCAGGAAGGCATCTCTTTTGCCCTGGGGGGCCCAGATGGTAAACAAATGCCTGGCACTTTTAACCCCAGGTAATGTCCTGGGGAAATCAATACCCACTTTATCAAAAGCGTTTTCATATTGGCGGCAGATTTTCTCCCGCCGCTGCCATTGGCGTTCGATTTTGGGCAGTTGGGGAAGCAGTAAAGCTGCCTCGATATCATACATATTTCCTTTATAACCCAGGACTTCCATGTCCCAGTGATTGTATTTTACATGCCGGTCGATGGCGGATTTACTCATGCCGTGCAGCCGGAGGATTCTTAACCGGTCGGTCAATTGGGTGTCATTGGAAACCACTGCCCCTCCTTCTCCGCAGGTAACATTCTTGGTGGCGTAGAAACTAAAGGCCGCTGCATCGCCAAGATGACCCGGCTTAATCCCATCTCTCTCGCCTTCGATACAGTGAGCGGAATCCTCCAATATCTTTACATGATACCTGTCTGCCAGTTCCCTTAGTGATTTCATGTCCACCATTTGACCGTAAAGGTGAACCGGGAGCACCACTTTAACCTTTTGGTTCCACTTCAACAGGTCTTCCACCATGTTTAAATCGATCAGCGCAGTCTCTTTATCTACATCGCAAAACATGACCTCCGCACCCCCGATTAATACGGCATTGGCGGTGGCAATGAAGGTCATGGCCGGAACAATCACCTGATCTCCCGCTCCGATACCCCAGGCTTTTAACGTGAAAAAAAGCCCGGTGGAACAGGAAGACAGGCCAACCGTATGGTTTACCCCCAGGTAATGGGAAAATTCTTTTTCAAACTGCCTGGTTTTGGGACCAGTGGTTAGAAAAAGACCATCCAATGTTTCCAGCAGCGAATCTTTTTCATCTTTTCCCAGACTGTGCCGAAAAAACTCAACTTTCATTCTATTTCTCCTTTTTTTAGTCCTGGTACAGTTCTTTTTGCCAGCTTTCATCGGTTTCATATCCATATCTTACCAGGTAATCCTGGAGGTCCGGGTATTTCTCCAGTTGTCCCCGGATGCGCTGCCTGTCCAGCTTCCACTTACCGATGGCCCGTTTATCAAAAGGACGGATTCCGCCTAATTGATGAATAATCTCATTCCCGGGATCAAAGTGTAGGTAGCACCCGGTAAAATCCCGCTTCTTCTCCAGGCCGCTGATTTTCTCCATTAAATACTCCTGGATTTCATCGGGGCGATGGATCAATTCCTCGTAAACAATCTTGATTACCCTGTGCGACGGATTTCCGGCAATGTGATTTTCAATATAATCATTATTTCGTTTCCATTCCTCGAAGTTTAAATGATAGTTACTGATTCTCGCTTTCCAGGAGACAATACAATCCCTGGGGTCCCTGAGCATCCAGATAAAATAGGGATTAAATAATGCACTTATTTTATCGATGATGTGAGCGTCATTGGGTTTTTTGGAAACGCGCCATTTGTACCGGGTGGGAAGCTTCGTCTCCAGCGCGTAGGATTCCACCTGGTTAGTTATAACGTCTTTAAATCCATGTTCAAACAGAAAAAACATCAGGGTGGTCCCGGTTCGCCACGCACCGATAATAGTAATATTCGGCGGCGATAGTTTCCCCTCCATTTTTTATTCCTCTCTTTTCCTTTTTATCAAAGCCAATTCAAATTTTATTTTATATTTCTCCACGAAGCCTTCAAACAACTAGAATTCGAATCTATTTAGATTAATCGCCCTGGTATTGGACCCTCCCTGCTTTAAGAACAACAATATTAAAAGCAATAATTTTAATTGTTTTTTTCATCGTTTTCTTTTATGCAAAGTATCGGCATATTTCCTATATAGGGGGAGCAGCATGGTGTTAAAAGATAAATCCAATGAGCAGTACTGGTCTTCGTGAAGGGTAAAATTCTTAGATGTTGAATGGCTGGTGGTTCCCCTGGGCAATAATTTATAAAATAATCCGGCATAGTTTTGCGCTTGATCTTCCAATTTGTAATTGTTTTCCATCAATTTCCTGGATCTTTTCCCTATTTGGTTCCTGACTCCAGCATTAAAAATGAGATCCAGTAGGGCTGCTGCCAGTTTCTCCACATCGCGGAAAGGAACCAGGCGGCCGGTGCCCCCATCGTTGATCATATCCGGCATTCCCCCCGTGTTAAAGGCAATTACCGGTGTTGCGCAGGCCATCGCTTCCAGTATTGTATTGGGAAGATTATCCTCTACCGAGGGAAAAACAAATATATCCGCTGCATTATAGATGTCACATAATTTTTCATCGGAATGAACATGTCCAAACGATTGGTATGGAATCTTTAAGCGGTCCATCTCATTGGCTGGCGTGCCAAAGCATAGTAAAAGTAATTCCCCTGCATCCACAAGGCTTTTAAATTTCTTGTTTTTTAAGCAGTATCTCATGGTGGATAAAAATTCGGAAAAGCCCTTTCTCTTCTCCCGCCACCCTGAAGCCCCGGTAAGAACAGTCAAGCAACTTTCAGCAATACCTAATTTTCGTTTAGCCGTTCCTTTGTTTTGAGGGGTAAAAACATTGATTTCAATTGAATTTGGAATGGTAACCACATTTGAATTTCTAAATACCATACTATGCCTGGCTAGATTTGCCAGCCATTGGCTGGGAGAAACAATAGTTATATTTTTATCCTGGAAGTGAGTCACTTTGTTCTTAAGATTATAATAAGAAAAGTTGTAGGGATCGTTTGCCAATTGAGGACAGGTGTTACAGTCGCTTTCGTATAACGTGCATCCCGCGGAATAATGACACCCGCCGGTGAAAGGATTTTGATCGTGAAGTGTCCAGACAACTGGTTTTCCTAATTTTAAAAGTGAAGAAATCGATTCGGTGGATTGGAATCCAGCAACCCAGTGAAGGTTTATCAAGTCCACTCTGTCCATGATTTTCATACTTGCCAAATCGTATCCAGGGTAACCAAGTGAATAAAAGGTATTTGATAGGTTTGTCCTGTTATTTTTTATGTAATTTTTGGTGATTAAATCAATGATTTCTAATTCAATTGAAGAGTCATCATCCACAGGGAGATTAGCCTGCAAAACTCTTTCATCCTGCGATTTCATAATCTTCGTTAACATGAGCGAATTAATGCCGATGCGGTTTAATCCTTTATGGAGTCTATAAGCAGCCCTGGCAGCACCTCCCATAATGTCAGAAGTATTAATGATTAAAATATTCATTTGAGTTCTATTCTAAACCAGTAAGATTTTACTCATTAACCTGCCATGATGAATCAGTTTCATATCCTAAAACCTCAAGGAGATTATTAGTAACAGCCAAAAAATAGTTTTTGATCTCTAAATTGAAATAATTCTTCCAATCACCATGAATTCCCTTTCGATAATGGGAAAATTTATTTTCCAGCCCAGGTTTTCTCCCCTTTGACAATCTTTCAAAATTGTAATCTTCCAAAAGAATCGTCAGAATTCGATCTGACATATTGATATTAAGATGCGAAAACACTTTTTGAAATAAGTCAGTTTTATTCTCTATTAGCGATTCATATCGCAGGACTAAGGTATTCTTATCAGCCTTTGGAACTAGAGTCCAGGATTTTAATGCATCAAAAGAACCATCTTCTTTCAAATAATCGATAATAAAAATGATTCCTTCTTGAAGGGGACACGATATTAGCCTTTCTCTGATTTTTTTTATCAGAGGATTTAATTCATGTGAATACTTTTTAGAAAAATAATGCGAGATGACCAGATCACGGGGGTCTCTCATAATAAAAATTGTTCTGTAATTTTTGGGTTTAGGGAAATTTTTATAATTTTCATAATCAATGTATAATGGAGTGACAATTGTCCCTTCAGGAAAAGCTTTCTCAAATTTTCTCTCGTTAACTTTTCTTGTATCAAATCCTTCAGGCATATGTGATTGATAATGATGTATATGTAGGCCCGAATGGCGTAAAATTCTTTCATCTGAAAGAATTTTTCTTATCCATTGACTTCCTGCTTTATGTACAGTGCAGTGGTAAATGTTAACTAACCTGCTATGGACCATCTTTTTGAAACCTACTTTTTTTGATATCATTTGTTATAGACTGCCATAATAGTATGTCCCCTGATCATTCTAGAAAAAAAATCAAGATACTTAACGTATACTTTACCCAGCCTCAAATTGAAATATAAAAATTTCAGGATTTTGTATTTATAGTGATTATTATCCTTGTTGAATTTTTCCTCAATTGATCGTTCATACCATCCATAATGATACTTTTGAAGTGGTTCAAATTTTATATCTACCAATTTTAACTTGAAAATCATTCCCAGGTTTTTAAGTGAATTCTGATTCCATAATCCCATATGATGCGGAGGTTGGTTCAGTTGATTATTTTCAAGGTCTAATGGCGAATCATTATTCGGGACACTTACGATCAGTTTCCCACCTTTCTTTAATACTCGTATTTGTGATTCAATAAATGAGCGAATGTCGCTAACATGCTCCATTACTTGAAATGAGCAGACGATGTCATAATGCTCCGAATAATTCGTGCTGTGGCTTTGTATTGTTTCCTGGTGTATGCATAGTTTTTTCTTTTTGGATTCCACTACAGCACTTTGATTTAACTCAAGGCCAGTACAAATAGCTCCTCTCTCAGATAGTTTGTCGATAAAATCTCCTCTTGCACAGCCGACTTCAAGAACTCTCATCCCAGATCGTATATATTTCAAAGCTTTTTGATGTTCCCATTTCCATGGCATATAATAAAACTTTACTTTTCTCTGTAATAGCTCATAAAACTCATTATCTCCTTCAAGGTTAAAGGGGTGATAAAATCTGTATCCTGAATCCAAACAGCGACATATCTTTATATTATCGAGATTGTGGAAATACTTTGAGACGTCAATATTATAGCTGCTTCTGTATTTTCGAATGATTGTATCGATTTTAAGTTCTTTTTCAACAATAATATTATTTGATTGTGTTAGAGGGCAAACTAAATCCATGAGTCTTAAATATATCCCAGGCATTTCATCCCTTCAAAATGAATTTCAATAAATTGGGTTTCCAGGGAGTCATCAAAATAATTTAAATAATCTCCTGATATCCCTTTTCTAACAAAATGAATATCAGGATTTGAATTGGCTAGAGAAGGTACCAGGAAATGCTGTTCATGTTCTAGCTTAAACATTTTATCGAAGCTGGAGGCATCCACTGCAATATCCAATTTTTGTGGAATAATTTCTATTCCCAAGTGCTGTAAAATCTTTTCTAATTCTTTCTTGGGATCGATTAACATATCTTCAAATCTAATTACCAAGAAACGTTCTGTCTTATGATTTAGCCACGAGGTAACGTGTGTGCTCCACAAGCCAAAAGGAAGATTACCACTATTGAATTCATTTAGAAATTCTGAAAATAGCGTATTTCGATCAATTCTTTTGTGCTTAATATACTGAAAATAATAGGAAACAGCAACATCTCTCCCATCTCGTGCCAAGTATATTACATTCTTGTAATTTGGTTGATAGGGAAGATGACTTTTGAATATTCTTGGTTTAACGTATTTTAAAGATAACTCTGGATTCATATGTAAATCAGGTATCATATCAAAAACCTTTAAAAAATCGCACTTTCCCCCGGTCAGGTAATTGCATATCAAGAACCTGGCCCACGTATTCCCCGATTTGGGGTATGAAACCAAAAAAATATCATCTGGCAATAATTCGGGCATCCTTTCTTTATATATTTATGCTCCAGGAGGTTGGATTTTCTTGACTTTCGGGTATTGATAACAATGAACCAAACCCTCATAATGAAGATTTTTTATTGGTTGAACTTTAAAAACATATGCATCAACAATCCTGGCCAACAATTTAAAATCACTCTTTATATTTGCTCCCACAGAAGCATTGGTATAATATGTCCCGGGTAATAAAATACATTTGAAATTCCATTCTATTAGATATACAGAACCCCTGGTAACTTTTTCAATATAATTATTTTTTAAATGCGCATTTGTGATGACAAATCCTTTTTCGTTTTTGAAAGGGGACCCTGTAGCTACTTCAACTGCATCTATGTTAAACTTAATTTTGAAACTATAAACATACTCTTCATTCATAACAAGCATATTTACTTTTTTCCCATCTAAAGTTCTGATTTGAATATCATATATATCCACATCATAATTTTTGGTAACGACTGTGCTCTTCGGTATAAAATTAGTGACATAAAATGCTTTTTGTTTTGATTCTTGTTTTTGCTCATCAATTCGAGTGCTTTCTTTCTCTTTTGGAGCGGGTTTTGTTTCAACTTTTTCTTTATTTGCTGCGAAATTTATTTTCTTTTCCATCTCTTTGTTAAGTTGAATGATTTCATTTCTAATGTCCGCAGCATTTTTAGGCCTTGCAAAAAGATACTTTTGATAATGTATTGTAACAAGTTTGGGAGGGCCTTTTATTATTAGTTCTCCTCTATCAATTAGGATTGCTCTTGAGCATATTTCATTTATAGTATTGATAGAGTGAGACACAAAAAACACAGTGCACGGGGAGTTGAAAAATTCTTCCATTTTTGCGTAGCATTTTCTTCTAAATAGATCATCTCCTACAGCCAGCACTTCATCCACGATTAAAATTTCCGGGTCCATATTAATGGCCAGGGCAAACCCCAGCCTTGCTTTCATGCCGCTGGAATAGGTTTTAAGGGGTTGATGAATAAAGTCGCCAATATCGGCAAAAGTAACAATATCATCCATCTTTTCTTTCATCTCTTGCCGGCTGAAACCCATCATGGTTCCACTAAAATAGATATTTTGTATGCCGGTAAAATCCGGGTTAAACCCAGCCCCCAGATCCAGTAAAGCAGAAACATTTCCTCTTACTTCCACTTTTCCCGAACTTGGTTGGATCACGCCAGAAATTATTTTCAAAAGAGTTGATTTCCCGGAGCCGTTTCTGCCAACAATTCCTATAATCTCCCCTTTTCTTACTTCAAGATTAATATTATTCAAAGCATAAAATTTTCGGTGATATTTCTTACCCAGTGGGTGAAGCGCTTCCTTTAATCGGTCTTTGGGCTCATTATAGAGCTTATAGAATTTTGAAATGTTTTCTAATTTCACTGCAATATCAGACATCTTTTTTTATTTTGAGTCCACAGATTACACTGATTATAAAATAACTCGTTTATATTTCAGACTCTTTTCTCCAAAATTGAATACGAAACCCAATTCAAATTTAGTGGCTTTTAAATAATTTAAGACCTGAGCCATATGTTCTTCCCTCAATTCGCTGAGTGCTTTAAGCTCAACAATTATTTCATTATAGCAAACAAAATCAGCGTTATATCGTTTCTTTAAGACTTCACCTTTGTATTCGATTGGGAGTTCTTTCTCCCATTCATAGGGTATCTCTCTTCTTTTAAATTCAATCTCCAGGGCTTCCTGGTAAACTGCTTCAAGGAATCCACAACCCAGTATTTTATGAACTTCAAAACAAGCGCCAATTATTTCATAAGTTTCCTTTTGAAATTTATACTTCTTTTTTTCCATTTTTAAAATCCGTGTAATCCGTGTAATCTGTGGACTTCTATATAACCTCGCCGAAGTGGGGTTTGAGTTTCCTGAAAACCACCACACCAACTAACAAAACACTGGCCGTGAAAATCCAAAAGTACAGGGTCTCGTAAGGCTTTGACCAGAAGGGGACCTTATAAATCAAACTGTCCCTGTATCCATTAACGATATAACACATGGGATTCAATTTGACAATCCACTGGTATTTACCAGGTATCCGTGTGATATTCCATATAATCGGGGTAAACCAAAAGCCGAATTGAGTCAATATGGTTACCACATTGGAAACATCTTGAACAAAAATGCTGGTGGAGGAGGTAATCCACCCCAGGCCTAAGAGCAGAAAAGACATCGCCGCCAGGTAGTAGATGAGTTGTAAAGTATAAACACCAGGTAAAAAACCATGAAACCAACAGACGATTATGGTGACGGTGAGTAATGCAAGATGGGGGATTAAAGCGCTTAATATTTTAGCGATGTGCAAAATACCCAGGCTAAAATCACCTTTCCTTACTAAGAAAGAGTGTGATTTAACAACCCCGGTTAAGGAGCTAAAAGTGCCTGAAAAAAATTGCCAGGCAATTATACCACTGATTAAATAAACCACAAAAGGAACTTTTCCCCCCGGGTTTGTTCTTAACCCGATAGTAAAAACCAGTGCAAGGAGAACGATATAAGTTAGTGGTTGAATGTATCCCCAAATGATTCCCAGATAGGTATTGCGGTTTTGTGCCTGGAACTCTCGTTTGGCCAGTTCATAGATGGCGCTTTTTTTCTGAAATATGTTTCCGACAAATTTTTTGATATCTAAAAGGAATTTCATTGGCATACGCTTCCGCCCTTACCTTCTGTTAAGGTCAGGCCACCCAAACACATAATATTTAATCCGTCCATTTGGGAATCTGAGACTTCACTTCCCTTCAATTCCGTATCCCATACTCAGTCAGCTTTCCGCCAGCATACTATTATTTCATATTTGGGAAGTTTTTTCAAGAGGGAATTTCAAGAAATTAGAATAATGTGATAACGGAATGATGGGATTTTGAATTTGAAGGAAGTTTGGGAAGGAGGGAAAGAAGCGATCTGCCCGGCGGTCTATGGACTTGCCGGGCAACCGCCTAATGATATCTCATTTTCTTTTATTGCTTTTTCTCAAGCTCAGAGACTCTTTTCTTGAGTTCAGATATGGTTTTCTGCTGTTCCTTGACCACTTTGGTTAAAACCGCCACGATATCAACCGTACCCAGGTTTTTTCTACCCTTCAAGGCCACGAGTTCCGGGACCTCTTCGGCAATGAATCCTACACGCTCTTGCTCTTTGTTTTTTTTGTAATTGAATTTCACAGGGTTGAAATGTTCAAATGCATCCATCGCTTCCTTAACAGTTAGGTTCCTGATATTTTCCTTAATTTCTCTGCTGGATGCAGGGTTCCAGGTACCATCGTATCCGCCGCCGTCTAACATATCCAGGGTTCCATCTGCATTAATCTGCATTTTCCAACCATTATTTGCTATTATCCTCACGGGATGGTTGGTTTCGGTTCCAATGTAGGCAAAGGTGTCCGTTGAGGCAATCCTGGTTGTTACACCATCCGTTCGGTCAACTAAAATTTTTGATGCTGTTCCTGTTGCTTCTACTTCAAGAATAGCACTTGGCTCCCAGGTGCCGATGCCGACTTTCCCGTCGGATTTGATGCAAAGGCTGCTGGTGGGGGCGGACGGCTGAATCCGGAAGGGCAGCTCTGAACCGTTGGTGGCGTCCCGGATAAAGAAGTTGGCCTCGTTTCCGGCCACGTCCCAGGTCTGGGGAGTAAAGCCCGAAGAACCATCCTGCTCCAACCGCAGCGTCGGTGTGTTCCCACTCTTAACGTGCAAATCCGCCACCGGCACGGAGGTCCCGAAACCTACCCGTCCACCATCATCCACATAAAGGGAATGACTGGGAGCACTGGCTTCAATGGTAAACGGCGTTCTACCACCATCGATATCATCGATGGAAAACTTATTGGCCCCGCCATTGGAACTGTCGTTGGCGGTAATTTGCCAGTCATTGCTGGGAAATGAAGCGGTAGAACTGGTATCCACGAACCGGATACGAAGATTGTTTTCCTTTAAGCGGATGGTGTCAAAACCGAAACTCTCGCCATTGACACAGTCAAACCCGACACAAATACTGCCGTCCACGATCAGGTCGTCGAGAATGACCTGGTCCTGGGTCCGGGAAATCCCATCCTGTTGGGTACTAGTAAGCACCACACCCCCAGGGGATTTGGATTCAGGTTCGCTAACCTCAGGAGTAACAATCATCCCATCCTTGACGGTAAAACCGCCGGATTGAGTCAGGGCCTTCCGGGGAAGAGCCCTTCTATCCTGTGTCCTGGCAATAAGAGTATCCTCATTAGAGCTCCGCACCCTGCGTTCAATATTAGGAACCAACGTTAGTTCATAGGTATAGGCACCGTCATCGGCACTTTCACCGAAAATGCTGGAAAGACCGACATAGGGGGTGACGCCGGAGTCAAACGTCTTGCGAAAAACCGAACCGTCCGGCCTGGCAATGGTCAGGACCAACTGGTAATAGTTTACTTTCGGCGCCCAGGAAATCCCGCCGGCACCGATCATTTCCTCGGCTATCGGCTTAAATACAGGCTCTTTACCAGCCTCTGCCCATATACCTGAAGTACCTAAAAAGACAAAAACCATTATCGCTACAACTGCTTTTGGTAAAAATCTCTTTGTTCTAATCATTGACCTATCTCCTTTTTAATGGTTTATGATGGACTCCATCACGCCTTATTCACTAATCAAAACGGGTATTTACGTGATGATTCCCTCTCCACGCGGAAACTGGCGCTTCTGAAGACCAAACATAAGCGAAACTAGGACTGTTACATTGAACAACCCTTATTATAGTAAGAAAAAATAAAATGTCAAGAGGAAAAAGGGATTTTTTTTGACTTTTTTCTTGCCTTTTTCCTTGCCTGGCACCTTTTATTTTTTCTTTATCTTCTCTATAAAATCTCATGGAACATAACCATTAGCTGCAAGGGGACTGCGGACTGCTGACGCCTGACGCAGTCCCCTTTTGCACGCTGTTAATCTATTTTTTTGAATTCCGGCTCGATGGTGATCTCTATGGTCTTTTGATCAACATCGCCCTCAGGTGTTGCTATAACAAACACCAACCTGTAGAGACCGACAAAACCCGCACCCGGATTCCAATAAAACCTCCCGGTTCTACGATCCAGGGTAGAACCGATGGGTAAAGGTCTGAATTTGCCGTCCACCGACAGATAACCCCGGATACTGGAGAAATGGTTACTCACCTGGAATTCCACATGCTCAAGTTCTTTAACCTTAATTTCCGGTGTATCGATTTCATCCTGCAGATCTTCAATGAAGTCATCATGGAGGTTTGGAGTATAGGCGGCTTCCGAATTTATTCGACTGGAAAAGGCACTGCTGAGGGAACTATCGCTGTTGAGAATAGTGAAGTACCTGCTGCCAATACCGGCCTTGTTTCCGGCATCGTCTTTCACCGACCAGGCTATGGTGTGAACACCGTTGGTATAGGCAGTGGTGTCCAAGTAGAAATAACCTACCGCACCGCTGCTGTTATTGTAACCCGGGAACTGGGTGGCGATATCTTTACGGTACTGGTTGTACACCGGGTTGCCCAGGGGTACGCCATCCACCCAGACAATGATGGTAGAGCCGTCAGTGGGAATTGTATTGGGCTGCGGTGTCAACGCCCAGCCAAAATTCACGAAATTCGAACCTTCAGCGGTTCCTCCCGGTGTGGGTGTATCAATGGAGCCGAATGGTTTTTGCGCATTGGCATTGTCGACGCTAATGGTCTTACTGCCCAGCTTGACAATATTCCCTTCTTTATCCGTGGCTTTGACAACCAACGTAAAGGTTCCGTTGCCCTGGTTGGGCAGTAAATGGGTCATCAGCAAATACCCCCACCCGGCCTGGTAATTTAACGGGTAATCCGGGTAAGTCTCTTCCATATCTGGCCGGGCACCGTCCACCAGGATGGCATCATCGAGGGCCTTAACGCCGCTGCCTTTTTTGCCCACCTGGGCCCAGTAAATCGTAACATTGGTGACCTCGATATCATCCAGGACCCAGCCGGTGATCGAGATATTGCCCGTCACTGCGGCGCCGTCTACCGGTGTCTCGAAAGAGCCGAAAGGTGGAGCCGTGGCTCCCTTTTTGTAGATGGTCAACCAGACATCCACCGTAACCGTGCCGTCGGGAGCATTGGGGTCCGTGATTGTTAAAGAACCAGAATAGGAGCCCGCGGCCATACCTTTTTGCGGATCCACGAATACGTTTACTAGATGCGGACCCGTACCCGATTGCGGTGAGGCGGAGAGCCAAACGGCATCCGTGGAGATACTCCAATTCAATATGCCTCCGCCTCTGTTGTCGATCAATAATGACTGGGCACCGGTAACCAGGTAACCGTTTTTGCCGTGGGGAACCGCATTGAAAATAAGCCGGTCACGGTTCGTAGAAAGCTCCGGCGCTCTAGACAGCGAGTTGTTCACGGTCACTGTGACCGATTCCTGGGAACTTTCATTGTTTTTATTGTATGCCACGGCTTTGATGGTATGGCTGCCGTCGATGTAAGCGGTGGTATCCCAATCGGCTTTAAAAGGTACCTTAGTGAGCTCAGCGATTTTAGTGCCGTCGATGTAAACCTCCACTTTGGCAATTGACTGGGAACCGGCCGTACCCTTGGCGTTAACCTTGATGGTCACTGTGCCGGATACTTCCTCTCCCGGGAGGGGTTGTACAATTTTGACCTTAACGTTTTTGCTGTTGGTGGTGAATTGAAATTCCTCGCCGTAAGCAGTACCGTATGAATTAGTGGCATAGGCCCTGACATAGTAGGTGGTTTTTTCGGTCAATTTGTTCATTGTACTGTTAAATGGACCGGGTCCGGAATCGTTAGTGGTGAAGTTATCGGCAAGCGTCGGGTTGGGTGAGGTGCTCCAACAGACGCCCCTGGCTGTGACCGGGGCAGCGCCTTCATCGGTTACATTACCACCGGATTTTGCCGTGTGGAAGGTTACTTTAGTCACCTGTGCAGTGGTTACAGTGGGTGGCAACGCACCGGTGAAAAAGGTCATGTCCGCACCATAGGCAGTTCCTGAACTGTTCTGGGCCACCACCCGGAAATGATACAGGTTATTGGGTACCAGAACGGTAATGTTGACACTTACCGCTGTATCGGCGGTACCGGTGACCGGGCTCTGGTCCGCGGTAACGATCCTGCCGTAACCGGTATCGGGGCCGAACTCGAAGGTGACCGTGGTACTGTTGTTATTGGCATTGACCAGGCCGTTCAAGGTGGCGCTGGTGCTCCCTATATTTGAAGCCGCCTGGGTGGTGGCTGTGGGCACTGCTGAAGCGGTGAAAAAGGTCCTGTCCGAGCCATAGGTGGTGCCAAAACTGTTCTGGGCCACCACCCGGTAATGATACGTGGTATTGCTGGTCAAACCGGTTAAGACCGCACTGACCGGTGTATTGCTGATCCCGGCAACCGGACTCTGGGCCGCGGTAACGCTAGAGCCGTAATTGGTATCAGTGCCGTATTGGAAGGTGACAGTGGTGCTGTCATTTTTGGCATTAACCGTCCCCTTCAGGGTGGCCCCGCTGCTGCTTACAGCAGTGGCTGCATCGGTGACGACAGTGGGGGCTATACCGAGGGTGGTAAAGCTCCTGTCCGCACCATAAACGGTATCGTTGACGTTTGTCGCCACTACCCGGTAATGATAGGTCGTATTGGGTGTTAGAGAGTTCAGGCGGTTGCTGACCGCGGTGTCGGTGCTGCCGGTGACCGGGCTCTGGTCTGCCGTTACCACTTTGCCGTAGCTGGTATCCAAACCATACTCAAAGGTCACCGTGGTACTGGCATTATTGGCATTCACCGTGCCGTTCAGGGTAACCGCGGTGGCAATTATCGAAGTAGCCGCATTGGTGACGGCTGTCGGGCTGCCCGCGGTAGTAAAGGTCATGTCAGCGCCAAAACTGGTGCCAAAGCCCTGGGCTCTCACCCGGTAATGATAGGTGGTATTGGGGGTCAGACCGGTAATGGTTTTGCTTACCGCGGTGGCGGAAGCACCGGTAACCGGACTTTGATCGGCAGTCACCGTGGTGCCGTAATTGGTCGTGGTACCGTACTGAAAGGTCACTGTAGTAGTAAAATTATTGGCATTCACCGTGCCGTTAAGAGTGGCGCCCACGGCTGACACAGAGGTTGCAGCACCGGTAGTGGCAGTGGGGGCGGTGGGTGCAGAGGTGAAAAAAGTCATATCGGCACCATAGGCGGTACCAAATGCATTTTGTGCCACCACCCGGTAATGGTAGGTGGTGCCGCTGGTCAGGCCGGTAATGGCCGTGCTGACACCCACGGAAAATTCATTGATCACCGGACTTTGATCGGCAACCACCGTGGTGCCGTAGTTGGTATCGGTCCCGTACTCAAAAGTTACGGTGGTACTTTGATTTTTGGAGCCAACAGTGCCGCTTAGAGTGGCCCCGGAGGTTCCCACTGACACAGCGGCATTGGTGACGGCCGTGGGGGCGTTGGGATCAGCCGCCCCGGTGGTAAATGTCATGTCCGCACCATAAGTCGTACCGCTTGCGTTCTGCCCCACAACGCGATAATGGTACGTTGTGCTGGCGCTGAGAAAGGTAAGGGTCTTGCTAACCGCTGTGTCAATAGTACCGCTGACCGGACTCTGATCAGCAGTCAACGTGGTTCCGTAGGCTGTAGTCAAACCATACTCAAAAGTCACGGTAGTACTTTCATTATTGGCATTCACCGTGCCGTTTAGAGTGGCCCCGGAGGTTCCCACTGCCGAAGCGGCTTCGGTGGTGACCGCAGGGCCAGGTCCTGTAGTGAAGGTCATGTTCGCACCATAGGTAGTACCGCCGGCGTTGACCGCCACCACCCGGTAATGATACGTCGTGTTGGCAGTTAGAGTGGTAACAGATGCGTTAACCGCTGTGTTTGTGGAACCGGTAACCGTTCTGGGGGTTGCATTGACGGTTCGGTCATAGTCGGTGGAGGTGCCGTACTCGAACGTCACGTTGGTACTGTCACCATTGGCATTCACCGTGCCGTTTAAGGTGGCGCTGGTAGAGCCTACCCCGGAAGCCGCATCAGTGGCGGCAGTCGGTGCAGTGGCCCCGGTAGTAAAGGTCATGTCCGCACCATAGGTGGTGCCGCCAGCGTTGACCGCTACCACCCGGTAATGATAGGTGATGCCGTTAGTCAAACCGGTAATGGCTTTGCTCACCGCCGTATCGGTTGAACCGGTCACCGGGCTCTGGTCCGCGGTAACCATGGTGCCGTAGCTGGTATCAACACCATACTGGAAGGTCACGGTGGTACTACCATCATTGGCATTCACCGTGCCGTTTAAGGTGGCACCCGTCGTTCCTATGGACGAAGCTGCATTTGTGACAGCGGTAGGAGGGAGGGGCAACGTGGTGAAGGTCATGTCCGCGCCATTGGCGCTGCCGTTGGCATTGGTGGCCACCACCCGGTAATGATAGGTGGTGTTGGGTGCAACATCCTCGATGATTGCGCTTACAGCCGTGTCGACATTACTGGTCACCGGACTTTGATCCGCGGTGACTGTTCTGCCGTAGTTGGTGTCCAACCCATACTCGAAGGTGACCGTGGTCTGCGAATTACCAGCATTCACCGTGCCGTTTAAAGTGGCAGTATCGCTGCCCACCGCGGTGGCCGCATTGGTGACCGCTGTCGGGGCCGTTCCCACCGTACCGATGGTAAAGGTCATATCCTGACCGTAGCTGGTACCGTTAACATTTTGTGCCTTTATCCGGTAATGGTAGGTGGTATTATTGGCAAGCTGGGTCAACACTGCGAATTCCGTTATGTTTGCATTGGGATCAGGAAAGTTAATCGGATCAATCGGAGTTATACTCCCGGGGACCGTGTTACCGTAATTGGTGTTCGTACCCCATTCGAACCACACCGTTGTAACATAACCACCGGCTCTTACCGTGCCGTTTAACGTGGCAGTATCGGCCCCTATTGCCGTTGCCGGATTGGTCTGGACATTGGGAGGGAAGTCCAGCGTGGTGAAGGTCATGTCCGCACCATAGGTGGTGCCGCTGGCATTGGTGGCCTTTACACGGTAATGATAGGTGGTGTTGGGCGAAAGCTCGTAAATGACTACACTTACCGCCGTGTCGGCAGTGCCGGTCACCGGGCTCTGGTCCGCGGGCCAGGTGCTGCCATAGTTGGTGTCCAACCCATACTCGAAGGTCACCGTGGTGGTCTCACCATTGGCATTCACTGTGCCGTTCAGGGTGGCTTCCGACATAGTTATACCAGATGCCGCTCCTGTGGTGGCGGAGGGCCCCGATTGGCCCATTACATGCAAACCGGAAACAATCAAAAATATTGCTAAAATACATTGGAGAAACATTCTTCCAGTCTTTGTATTACTCATTATGTCCTCCTTCGCTTTATTCTTTTATTTTGAATGTAACTCTTAACTCTCGATTCTAAAATACCTACCTGCGACTTTCCGCATGGGACATTTTAACAGGTAGAACATACCTTCAATCATCCATGGCTGGTTAAGCCATGACTAGACTAATTTGGTTGCATTTGTCAACACGAATAATTTAGTGACTTTTGAAGGGGCTGAAAATTAAAGAATTGATACCGCTCCATTTCTTTCGGAAGTTGAGATCAAGTAAATATTCGTCTTTTGGCAATTAGGACGATCAGCTTTAAAGTAACAATATAATATATTTTACATCGATTGTCAAGTGTTTTGATCGATTTTTTTCGAAGAAAAATAATCAGAACTTAGTTCGCTTCGCTCACAATTGATTGTGCGTGTCGCGTGTCCGTAAGGAGCACGCAGACAGGGAATATTGTCCCGAATGCCTGCCATTTTCCACCAGTTCTACTACCCTATCCATGATGAAATAAAGTACCTGGCACCTTCGATTCTAGGTCTATGGAAGGATTATCAAACAGCGGCACCCCTCTTTTAACGAATATTATTTTTTTGAATTTAGATATGAAAAAAAGATTGACTTCAGGTAAATTTTGGGGTATAAATTCTGTTTGATGATTAAAAAAACAAAAAATCCCATCCCTGTAAAGAGGAGGTATTGAATGGACTTAGCATCCAAAAACAAATGTGAAGGAATTACCAGGGATAAAAAACCATTCCCTGGTCTTCCGGTTTTACTTTTATGGATATGCTTTTTTATCCTGTTTGTGCCCAATCCTGACCTCTATTCGGAGGGAAAAGAAAATCTTCATTATACCTCACTCGATTTTAAAAAAGTCCTTGAAATCACTGAAACTGAGGATACGGATTTCTATTTCAAATACGCGAAGAATATCGATGCGGATGTGGATGGAAACATATATGTATTGGACAGCAATCGAATTCTAAAGTTCTCAAAGGATGGCAATTTCGCAAGAAATATGGTCAAAGTAGGCAAGGGACCCGGCGAGGTGACCTATATTTCAGATTTTTACCTGGAAAACCGCAACATCATTATTCATAGTAATTATCCCTCCAAAATAATCTGGCTGGACAAGGATGGAAAATTACTAAAGGAGTTTCGAATTAATAAGAGAGATTATCTGGACTTCATCCAATACTATAATGACACTTATTTTTTTTATAAGTTCGAATTCCCAATGGTTCAGTCGGATGGTAAATTCATGGACATCGAACATATAATAATGGCGGTTTCACCGGACGGCAAAGACGTATCAAAAATTTGGACCTTTCCTATAAAAGCATATTTTATTAGGATTGGGGGGTCTGCAGGATCGATGGATAACGACGCGAAGCTGAATTTCGGGATAACAGGCGACCGGTATCTTTTTGTTTCCCATACCGCTGAATATAAAATAAAATGCTTTGATCTTAAAGAAGGGAAAATGATTAAAGAATTCGGAGTCGATTATGAAAGAAAGAAGATTCCCGGGGAAATGAAGGACAGGTACAAAGGGGGAAAGCTTACTCTTAACAATAAAACCTTTCGCAGACCCCAGCAAATATATTTTTCCGATATAGAAAAGCTACTCATTCACGATAAACATGTATGGGCAGTGACCTCTACTGTGGATAAAGAGAAAGGCAGGCGGGTGGATGTTTACAATTTCAACGGGGATTACCTGCACACCTTTTATATGCTTCTGCCAGGGCAAAAAGATATATATAAATTCAAATACCGTATAAGAGTTCAGCATCTTTATTTAATCGATGAACTTGAAGAAGGCATGGTGAATATATTTAAATATAAAATCGGGAAAGAATCTTAAGCACCAGTCAATCTTGCCTTGAAAAAGCGAAAAATGAAAGAGAGACCAGTCGAAAAAATAATGGAGGTTTGTTATGCCTGGAAAAAATAGCATCTTAATAATTCCTTTAGTGCTTTTTATTTTGATTTTCAGTCTAAGTACCAGGATGGGTGCAGCCCAAAAACTTTTCAAAGAAATTGAACGAATAGAATTAAAGTTAGATGATGTGGTTTTCGCATCTATAAGTGATGTTGTATCGGTTAGTGACGGCTTTGTATTAATTATCAAGGAATCCAGATTTGGAGACACATATGCTCTCTTAAAACTTTCAAAAAGTGGGGAGCCTATTTGTAAATATGACAAAAGAGGAAATGGCCCTGGAGAAATCAGGAGTATTGACAGAATAGCCGTTAAGAAAAAATCGATTCTTGTAGCTGAAAGCTTTGCACCATATATACATGAATATTCCCATAATCTTGAATTCATAAAAGACCACAGGATAAAAAAAGGCGGAGAAATAATCCTTTTAGGAAAATTTATTGGAATTTGGTCAAGGAATTTCATAACAGAGGATAAAAAAGACAAAATCTACATGCTCGCATTGTACGACAAAGATACCCTTAAATTCCAACGATATGCATTCGAGGTTAAAGAAGTCCCGGATTTTGTTTATACGTGGGGAGGGATGTGTAAGGTTGATAATAATAGTTATGCCGGAGTATACGCAACCACATATCAAATTCACCTGTTTGACAAAAATTTACAGCATGAGAAGAGACTTATAACTATAGTTCCAAAGTATATAAAAAAATATTATCCATATAAAGGAGATCCTCAGACATTTGACCAGACCTCGCAAAAGTGGATGGAATCATGGTCGAAGATGGAATCGATCGACTATGTAGATAATAAGTTTATCCTGGGATACATGCAAGGCAAAAATAGTTACTTTGATATAATCGATAACGTTGGTAATATCTTGTATTCACAATATAAAGTTGACAAGAAATGGATTGTATTCACAGATAATTCCCATGTTTGGTGGCTGGAAAAAGTTGAAGATAATGAGGATGTGAAATATTTCTTGATTAAATCCAGGCTCAATTTGGAGCATTACAAATGAAACACCGCACACGAAAAGGGAGTATTTTCTTACCTGGCACCTATTTAAAATACAACCTTTTGGGAAAAGTACAACTTTAGTTGTACACTTTTTTGGTTTTTTTTCAACCCAAAACTAGGACTTATGGAGGATTGAAAAATTTTTCTTGTGATGTAAAATATTATATGATGCTTGAAAAGAATCTAAATTTAGTAGGTAAACACAATGAGGATAAAAAAATCCTGCTTAAGACAACAGCGATGTCCCAGGTAACATTTTTGGTGATTAGTGACGTGCCTGTACAGATTGACGTTTTTAACCTGGCGACCGATAAAATTGCAAAAAAGGAAGTGCAACCATGAAACTTGTGAGAATAAATAACAAGGGTGAGAAAAGTGAAAAACTATAAAAGCTCACATTACAATCATTTTATCTACCTTGAAGATGAAAACACTTATTTGATCTACAATTCCATAAGTAATGGCCTGGCAAAGCTGGAACCCGAAGTGTTTAATCTTCTTAATTCCGGCAAAGAGGGAATTGCAAAACTTGAGGGAGATCAATCAAAAAAAGATATGATTGATCAATTGCATAAGGGTAACATAATCATAGACAGCGATTTTGATGAAATTGAATTTCTAAGAACCCGGTTTAATATGGGCAAATTCGGGCAAAAAAACTTATTTTTAACAATAATCCCCACGAACGATTGCAATCTAGATTGTTTGTACTGCTATGAAGGCAATCGTGCCCATAAATACCCTTACGACGTTCTTGAAGAAGATATCTTTAAATTCACAGCAGAAAGAATAAAAAGTATCGGCTATAAAAGTCTTCATGTTACCTGGTACGGTGGCGAGCCGCTGCTCAACAAGGAATTCATCTTTTCATTATCGAAGAAATTAATGCGCTTATGCAAAGATCAAAAACTGAATTACGGTGCAATGATTGTCACCAATGGCACGCTTCTCAATAAAACCACAGCAGAATCTCTTAAGCGTTACAAGATTGGATATGTGCAAATTACAATAGATGGGCCCCAGGAGATCCATGATCAGCGGAGACCCGTTAAAAACAGCAAAAAGAGCTCTTATCATACAATCGTGAGAAATGTTGAGTGGGTGCTGGGGATTATTCCCATCCAGATACGAGTCAATGTCGATAAAACCAATTTCTCAAACACGGTGCAATTGCTTGAAACACTTGAAAAAAAAGGTTTTTTAGAAAGGCCCCGTGATATTTCTATTTACCTGGGTTATACCAGGGAATGGACATACAAATGCAGCAATATTTTGCCCGTGTGTTTCTCAATGAAAGAATTCTCGGAAGCAGAGCTTGAATTCCAGAAATCGCTAATCGCAAGGGGATTCAATGTGTCAAATATTTACCCGAATCCACAGGCTATTTGTGTAGCTGTTACTCCAAATGGTTTTGTGATCGAACCCGGGGGTGAAATACATAAATGCTGGTCAGATGTTGGCATCCAGGAAGCATATCTTGGCAATGTAAGAGAACCATTGGAGCTAAATGGGAAGCTGCTCAAGTGGCTTAGCTATGATCCATTATCTCAATCCCCGGGATGCAGGGAATGTAAATTTTTCCCCATATGCGGCGGTGGCTGCCCGTATGTCTTTATCAAGCAAAGGGAAAAATTGATGTCTGACAAAAACTATAATTGTACACCCTGGAAAATATTGCTGAAAGAGAAAATACGGTTGTTTTTAGAAGCAAAAGCAAAAGAAGTATCAAAAAAAACAAAAAACAAATAAAGGAGGGTAATCATGGAATGGATAGTCAATCCCATCGATGGTCTTTATGGTTTAGTGATTCCATTAGCCGCTGGTTGCTGTCATGATAGAACATATGCAGGCCCATGTCGTTTGTATGCAAGCTGCAGTGGAACAGCAACTCTTGTTGTTTCTTTACCAGACACGACAATACCGCAAATATGATTTTATCATGACCGTTATCAAAGGAATTAAACCAACAAAAAAATCCAAATTAATGGAGGTAAACAATGAAGTGGATAATGGAACCATTAAATGGTTTTAAAACAATTAGTTTTATTGAGGCAGCAGAACCGTGTCCTAAGACCTGGCTTCAATGCAGTTGTACCCCAGGCTTAATAAGTTGCCACGTAAATTGCACAACTCAAGGAGCACTTCAGTAGACCCAATCAAATGTTTAACGAAAATCAATCTATGAGGAGGGGAGGATCCCCTCCTCACTCTTTACTTTAGCAAGATACAAGAAAGAAACATTGAAAAAAAAATTAAAGAAAAGAGGTTATAAAAAATGAAAAATAACAAGCTGCATATAATGGTTGCGACAACTATCCTTATGATTCTGATTCATTTTCCAATTAGAGGAGAAAAAAAAACCATGACTTCAAAAACAGGCTTAAATTTCTCGATCTTTTCCCTGGAATTAAAAGAGACAGCAAAAACAGGAATGATCCCGGAAGATAGAATTACAACCTATCAACTCAAACCCGGAGGAAAAAAGGGCACCTTAAACGATAAAATCAAAAACATAAAACTTGAGAGTAACGGTAAATTCGGAAAATTTTCAAAAGAATGGCTCGAAAAAACCCTCTGGTCAGCCAATGACTTCTTGATCAAACTAACAGTGGAAGAGGAACAGGAATGCCCATCCTCTCTCAAAGGAAAGATTTCATTTTATAATACTCGAAAAAATGTCGATTATGCCTGCGATTTTCAATTTGTTGATGTCAATGAAAACACGCTCTTGTGGTATATAAGGGATAAGAAAAAACTGGTGTTGCTGGCGCTACAGGGAGAAGAAACAGGAGAGATATATCATACGGAGAGCAGGTTTGGAAAATTTACCGTCTATTCGCTGGATATGAATTGGACACCGGAACGTCTGTCTGCGGATAAGATACTTTTCAATAAGGCTAAAGCCGTCATCCATACAGAAAAAGGCGACCTGGTGCTCAGGGGAGAAAAAATTCTCTATTCGAAAAAAGATAACCTTCTAACCGGTTACAGTGCCACTATAATAGATTTGCCGGGAAAGAAGCACGGGAAAAACAATACCATCAACGTATTCCTGGAAAAACCACTTGAATTCAAAATAGAGTAGATGTATGATGGGTAATGAAAAAGTCGATCAAAAATTGACCGGGAAATCGCTCAAGTTGCTCCTGCGGTTTGCCAGGTATTTTAAACGATTTAAACTTTTAATCTTCACCGGGTTTATCTGCCTGGTGATTCATTTATTATTGACTCTTATCCAACCGATTATCTCCAAATTGATTATCGATAAAGCTCTCATACAGGGAGATATCAAATTGCTCAATCTTTTGGGAATCCTTTTCATTACAGCAGCGGTTTTCTCTTACCTTATCTCATCGCTGAGGCAGTACATTTTCTTATATATACAACAAAAAGTGATTCTCAATGTCAGGAAGGATTTAACCGGGCATATTTTGAACCTGCCGTTATCCTTTCATAACTATCAGAATCCCGGATATCTCATGGCCAGGGTGGACAGCGATGTGGGGAATTTGTCGGGAGTGATGACGGACAGGTACATTGAAAGTTTGCTTGACCTTCTCATGCTGTTGACTGCTTCTTTTATCTTATTTATCCTGAGCTGGAAACTGGCATTATTCTCTTTATTGCTTCTTCCCTTTTTTCTTGTTGCTGTGAGGTATTTTAGTGAAAAAGCCAAGCGATTAAGTGCCGATATGCAAGAATCCCATGCACTTACCGCTTCAAGTTTACAGGAGATTTTTTCTTCAGTATTTACCATTCGAATCTTCAATAAAGAAAAAAAAGAAATCAATGGTTTTGTATCTCGAATGATACACTATCTAAGTACAAACCTGAAAATGGTACGTTTGAATCTTTTTTCCAATTTGACCATGGGAATTATTGCAACTCTTGCCCCCTTAATCGTCATCTGGTACGGCGGCTACCAGGTAATAAAAGGCGAGATAACCATTGGTACCCTTTTTGCCTTTAATATGTACCTTGTTTACATGTTTAACCCGGTGAGGAAAATTTACGGCACGATTCAATCTTTATCTATATCCATGGCATCCCTTGAGAGAATTTTTCAAATTTTTGATGTTCCCCCGGAGAATATTTCCCCGGTTACAGCAGAGACCCATTCTAGAAAGTCTTTAAGCGGTTCCATTGCGTTTAAGGACTTAAATTTTTCGTATATTAAAGACAAACCCGTATTAAAAGGAATATCCTTTGAAGTTAAACAGGATCAAATTGCAGCGTTGGTTGGTCCCAGCGGGGCTGGAAAAACCACTGTTTTTAATTTGCTGCTGCGATTGTACCAGGATTTTAACGGACATATATTAATCGATGGTATCGATATCAGGGAAATGGATGTAAAATTAATCCGGCGGTCTATTCGCCTGGTTCCCCAAGAACCGTTTCTGTTTAACCGTACGATATTTGAGAATATCGCTTTCGGAGGGATCGGCTCATCCAGGGAAGATGTCGTCAATGCTGCCAAAATTGCCATGGCGGATGAATTTATCGAACGGTTACACAATGGCTATGATACCATCATTGGACAGAGAGGGGCTGCATTATCAGGGGGCGAAAAGCAGCGAATTTCACTGGCCAGAGCCCTGGTGGCAAATCCAAAGATTTTACTGTTGGATGAAGCCACTGCTTTCCTGGACTCCAAAACAGAAAGCCTTGTACAGGAAGCCATCAATAATGCGTTAAAAGACCGTACATGTATGATTATTGCCCATCGTCTCACCACCGTGATGAATGCCCGACAAATCATCGTTTTAAATAATGGGCAAATAGAAGATATAGGCACCCATGACGAACTTTACTCAAACTGTCGATTGTATCAAGAACTTTGTCGTAAACAATTTAAAAGGATTTCAAAAAATGAACCCTTATAATTGGTTGAAGAAAAGGAGGTAAAGTGATTATGAAAAGAGATTTTGCATTGATTTTAATCATCGTTCTTCTCTCGTTTGATTTGTTTTGCCATAAGATTATTAATAATCCCGAAAAACCCTCAAAGCAAGATTCCGGCAGGCAAGTATCTCTAAAAATAGACAAAATAATCGTTGATGACGGAGAAAATTTTTATTTTACCTGGCCTGCCAATGTTAAAGAGGCAGCGGATGGGTGCTTCTATGCACTTGATAAAGATCAGTTCCTTAAATTTGATACCACTGGAAAATTTGTTAAGAATTTGATGAAAAAAGGTCAGGGCGCAGGGGAACTGGTAAATATATCCAATTATTTGCTTTCAGTTGAAAATGAGATTGTTATTCATAATACTTACCCGAATAAAATAATTAAGATCGATGCCAATGGAAAGCTGCTTATTGAGAAACGCATTTACACCAATAAGTATATGACCCTTTTTCACCAGGACCGGGATAGATATTTTTTCTTGAACCGGGAAGTTGAAAATACCAAAGGAAAAGCAAAAATGGTTGAAGTTGATCTACAAATACTATCAGTACTGAAACGCGATCATACCATAGAAAAGAAGTTCTCATTCTCTATGATAAACTTTGCTTTTAGGGCAGAGGGAGTCTTTGCAATTATCAGGACAACACCATTTTTAATATGTCCGTTCAGGGAAAACTTATTCTTTATTTCTCACACGCCGGAATATGGAATCAAACTTATCGACCTGGATTCCAGTAAAATATTCTTTGAGTTCAAACGTGACTACAAAAGGGTTAGGGTAACGGAAGAAAACAAAAAGTATTTACCTCCTGGTCACTTTACAATCGCTGGTAAATTGCAAAAACCGCCTACCCCAAAATACTTAAACGATATTCAAAGCATTCATTTCATCAATGATAGACTATGGGTATTTACTTCTACAGTTGATAAAGAAAAAGGAGTGCTGGTGGATGTCTTTGATGAAAACGGTAAATATGTTGACTGCTTTTATTTAAAATTCCAGTATAAGGATTCCAATCATAAGCTTCAGCAGAATCAATTGACCGTTGTGAAAAACGCTCTTTACCTGGTGGAACAAAATGAGGCGGGTAATTGGATGATTACAAAATATATAATTCCACCGGGGAAATGATCTCTGAAGTACGGTGTTATTCCTGACTATTGCGCTTAATTAGCACCCTTAAAATTCAAGATGAAAAGCAAGGAATGAAATTTCCGGGCTATTTATCCATTACTTGCTTTCTTTCTTCGCTTTGTACTCTTCAAGCTCTTTCTTGATGGCACCGTCTTCTTTTTGAAGAATACTGCGGAAATGACCCAGGACCATATATTGAACCACCGGCGACCGCTCCAATCATTCTGTTTTGTGGAATTTTATATCCCGTTCAATCTCCTCTTGTTCCTTCTGGAAAAATCGCCGGAATTGTACCACTATAAAATACTGGACAATAGGGGAACGCTCAAAATACCACAAAAATTTCTCAACTTCCGCATTCTTGGCTGCAAAATCGGTTGCACTTTTTTTAAACCGTTTTCAATGCCAATGAACATCTCCCCCTTGCCATATAATAAATAGTATAAATTGACTTCAAACTCCCTGACCATGTTATAGATAAAATCATGACCGGGCTTGGTTTACTTGCCCGGCGACTTTTTTCGGCGACTTTTTTTTATACCCATTTTTGCAGGTAAGTAAAGCCTTTTTGCTATGTGAATGACGTTTATTTGACTGTCGCTTTTTTCCTCCTATTTAAATTCTTTTATTTTGATCCGTTCCAATAAAACATGCTCTCTTTCGTTGTCAAACCTGAGCCCATAAAAAGTATAACCTTTATGATGTGCAAGTCTTGGATACCACCGAACTGGAAATTTTATCCGTCGCTTGAGTTGATAATTATTGGATAGATTAAACACATCGCAAAAAAATTGATTATCTTTCTTATAAAAATATAACAGTTCGTCTTTGAGCTTTGCCAGCAAAACAGATCTATCCTTATAATACATAAATTTTCTTCCCATGCGTTCCTGTTCTTCTCCTGAAAAAAAGAATTTTTTGGCTTTAATCTCAACTAGCAATTTCTCATCTTTATAATATCTCAAATCATAGCGATTCCTGAATGATACCCATATTCCATTTTCTTCAGGTATATAAAGGGTATTACTAATATAATCAAATAAGAGTATTTTCATGTTTTCCTTCGCACTTGTAATTCTTTTGCCAAATTTTCTAATAGGTTTGAAATTTTCTGTACAGAGTATAAAATAATAACTATCCGATGATGGATTATCATAAAGATAAATTCTATTGTTCTTATTTAAGACAAGACTGTCATATCTATCTGGCAATCTAATTTCTTTAAGGATCTCAAGATTTTTACTGCAAATAACTACTTTATATGCATCTACAATTGCGATATTTTCTTTAAAACTGCCCATGCCAGCAGCCCCATAAATTCGTGTGGTCCCTGCCCTTTTTTACCAACTCGGCCGATAATTTCACCTTTTAATGATAATTTAATAACTTCTGATGAATCATGATTTAACAGATAGATAAAATCGTCAATTATGTAAATACTGTAAGGTGTATAGATTTCTACTTCTGACATATTGCGAACGAGTATTTCCTTTGAAGCATTCTCCTCGATCTTGATATTGTCAGGTATATAAATAACTTTTACACTACTGGCCACCAGAATGGGGAGAATACACAACACAAAGATTATGACGAATATTTTTTTCATATTTTTTCTTGTCCTCCTAGATTGGTCTTCACAAATTTTGATTTGTGGAATGTCATGATTGCCGTTCCCAAAAACAATCTCTCTGTTCGACGTTGATGTCAACGCATTCAAAAATCTTCCAGCCATGATACCTCCGCGAAGATCAAGATTATATGTACCACAAAAAGACGGGGGTTTCAAGAAAATTGGTGACTTTTTTTGTTTTTCTATTTCTTTGCTTTGATTCCTTCCGTGGTTTTGCGTATGTCTTTTTCTATGCGTTGGTCATTGTCCGACAGGTACGGACGAAAATGATTCATCACCACCAGGCGTACGATTTGCGATTGGCTAAAATACCAGAATGAGGAAAAATGCACAGCCTTAGTCTAGTTTGTCTGTCTCTCTTTTCAGGTCTCGTTTGATGATGGTTTCGTTTTCATAATAGGTGCGAAGCAAACTCGCTGCAAGTACATTACGGCAATATTTCGACTTCTCCATCATTCCCAGCATCTCATGCATCACCTCGCTTTGATCCCCAAAATCATACTCGCATACCTTCTTGCCCGATTCCCTGTCAAAAAACATCGGACCATCGCCTACCAGTAACCAACTGATGTTCAATTTATATTTACGATAACACGATATTAAAAAATCAAAGCTGGGACGGGTTTTGCCCAGTTCTATATCCGACAAATAACTGGCAGACACACCAAGCTCTTTAGCAAAATCTTTTTGCTTGAGACCAAGTTTACCCCGTGCCTCTATTACACGACTCCCCAAACGAACCAATAATTCCTTTTTCATTTCTTTTACTGGTTAAGGGATTCCTGCGATTCATTGTAATCTTCAATATCTTTTTGATTATTTGTCATTTCTTTTTGATTGCTTTCTTCTCTTCGATCTCTCCGTTGATGATCTTCTTATTCTCACTCAATACCCGGACCAGTTCCGACATAAAATGATAATGAACAAACCTGGAATTGAAAAAATAAAACAAAAACTCCTCGACAGCCTCATTGTTTACCGGATAATCCAGCCGGCTAATATCAAATCCCGCTGCTTTTCCCTTTCCTTCTTCCTTTCCGATTTTCCTGAACATCGTACCTTCGCCAAACACAAGATAGTTCAGGTTTACATCAAATTCTTTTACTATTTTGTAGAAAAAATCATAGCCGGGTCTGGTTTTATTATTTTCGATCTCCGATAGATTGGTCACTGAGATGTTCAGTTTCTCACAAAACTCTGCCTGCAGCATTTTCAGTCTCTTCCTGATGGCTTTTAACCGGCTGCCGAACAAATCATCTTTATATTTTTGTTTCAATCTTCAATGTCCTGTTTTTTCTACCATAATCTCTTACCGTTTGGTATTGGTTACCCTGATTTCCGGTCAAAAACAAATCTTTTATTTTTAGCTGCCTGGAAGAAACCGGTTTATTAAAGGGGCAGTTTAATTTCCTGCTCCTTTAATTTGAATCACAGATTATTTTTTAACAGGTCGTTAAAAACCTGGGCCACATATTGGCCGAAAAGAAGTGTCCTGGAAAATGCCTGGTTTAGATTCCAGACATCCGTCAATTCAGGGAATCTGCCTTCATCGATGGATGCTTTTACTGTGGTTAACAGGCTGAGGATTTTATTCGTATCCGACAGCATTTTTCCATAAACACCACGGATGTCACCGTTAACCAGGTACATTTTTACCACTGAAAATACAGCGGCATCCAATCCTGATGTTTCCTGGAGAGATGTGTAATTGTAACTTTTAAGGGCATCGATGACGATTGGATTATATGGGGTATGATCCGCCGCCTGTTTTAGATTGGTATAGGTTTCAATTGCCATCTTCATGCTTTCCAGTGCATTGTCAAGCAATTTCCCCAATTCCTCGTAACTCGTTCCCTGGCAGCCACTTAATTCCGTTTTCTTCATAAACAGCAGGGTATTGGCATAGGAATCAAGAAAATATCCGGCACCATGGACAATGTAATTTTGTATAATATTTTCACCATCAAAACCTCTATCAGTCCCATTTACAGACCACCAGGAAAAAGAGTGAAAATTAAGGAGTATAAAAAAAAGTACTCCTAACGTAAACTTTGCCATTGTTTGTTGTTTGCTTGGTCTCATGTGTTTCTCCTTTTATTTTATTTTTTTGACCGGGATTCTAGCATCACCTTCTTTACAGGTTCTACTTATTTTTAACCTGCCCTTCATTACCTTCATTATTTGTTTTCTTCCTGTATTTATTCTTTAAGAATTCATAACAGTTTTCTATCCAATATTTGTCTTCACCATAATAATCGCCGGTTTCTTGATTATCAAACGTGATGGAAATATCGGTATAAATATAAGCAGTAACAGCCCCATTTTCTTCCAGTTCTAACAGCCTCTCAATGAATCGAAGAACATTTTTACCGTGCATTTTTGCCGCCGTGTCAAAGAACAGGTATAGGTCACTTTTTTTCATCCGGGTGATTGCTAACGGAACTTCGCCAAATTCAGTGATTTCAAGTTGGTTAAACCGTTTATTCTTAATGGCTTTAATCCCGGGAATATTAAAAATTTCTTCCTCCTGCCCGGCTGTTAAGCGAACCATTGCCGCACAGAGGGAAATGTAATCCTTCACCCGTATTTCCCCGGGGAAGAACCGGTCCGAACTAATGTAAACGACCCCCGGGGATTTTTTGGGGGTATCGATATCGAATCCCGGAAACCGGAATTCCCTGGAAAACCCTTTTCTTACGATATTATTATAATAACCGTAAAAGATACAAAGCAAAAGTTTTGCCAGCAGGTTATCACGGGTTTGAAATACGTTGGGCTCTTCATTTTTTAACTCAAGGTCCTTAGTATTCAACTTTTTTATATCATTACGGGAGAGATGGAACAGGGTAAATTTGAATGATATGTATGAGAGAATTATTAGAACTATGATTTGCGCAAGCATAATAAAAATCCCCGCTAAGAATTTACCATGACCACGGCCTTTTGAATAAAACAAGTACCCTTCTTCATCATTGATGAAGGGTTCTACTTTCTTATCATCCGAATAGAATCGCTTTTCCTTGTAATACTGGCAAAACTTATGTTTCAATCCCTGTAAATACCTGTAAAATTCAAGACTGCTTTCATATCCCAGGCTGCTTTGCTCGGTTGCTGAAGAAGAAAATAAGGTAGAGGGCCATAGAATAGACAATGTATGATGAATGCCGATTTTTTCAGACATCTGTTTTTCAAGTTCTTTTTCAATGGATTTGATTCTTACGTATTCATTTTTCCAGAAACTTTCGATTAATTCTCTCCCACTTTTTGTGTGGCCTTTTTCTTTGTTATAAATACCCTCTTTTGCTGCAGCACGTTTTTCAAAGCTTCTTATTTCACCAAGTTTGCTTTTATCCAGTTTATAATTGGATGGGATATCATTGGCTTCTGCCTTCATCACTTTGCCCAATACTGCCGGAAGTATAAATAAAGATAAAAACCAGGCCAAAAATACCATGAGATTACCGAGGGGTATGTTCCTGATTATCCCGAGGACGGTTCCCAGGAGAAAAATAAAAAATGCCATCATTTCCCATATCAACAGGAGCCGCAGTAATAGGATATAATGGATTCCCTGGAGTTGAATTCCATCGATCAGCACCAACCCGACAGCGGCGGCAGCGGTAAAAATAAAAAACAGGCTGATCAACAGGAACCTGGAAACGATTAGACAGGCATAGACTTTAATACGGCCCCCCAGGCTGGTAATTTCTCGCAAGTATTCACGGGGCCGGAAGGTCTCACATCCATAAAATATAAGGATTAATGAGCCGAAAAACAACATTGTCCCAGTAAAATCCACGGGTAACCCCCCCCCTTTCTTTAAACGTATCTTTGCCTTTATATGACTCATGGATTTCCAATATCTCGTTAACATTGATATGGGCTGTTAAGCTGGAAAATAACCCGGAGTTATAGCTGAAAACACTTAAGGGTGACGGGATGAACTTGATTGAAAAGCCGTTAACACCCATTTGATCGTAAGACAAACTCCCTTCAGCCTTTGTTTTTTGATTTACTTTGAAATCTTCTTTGTCATTAAGTATATCCCGGAACCATTCAGTGCCACTTTTAACCATTCCCATGGACAATACAAAGAACAGGGCGGCGATAATCAAGGTTGTGGGTATCAACAAGCGGTTGAATTCCAATTTAAGGAATTTTGCAAATGTACGCATAAGAGACCTCCTTCCTTTGTCTTCATTTTAATTGAAGATGTTTTAAAATGTATATACGAAATTTCCTTCAAAAAGGTTTCGCTTCCGGCCTCCTGTATTCTCATCTTCTTCCCTGTCTCTTTCCAGGCTTGCCGGCTCTTTTTCCCGGACACCGGCTTTGTCCAACCGGTTCCATAGTGGGAAAGCATGGGCACGATGTTATTTAATCTTGCGAGAAAAATTTCTTGTTTTACACCTGAAGATTTAATCAACTCTTTAATTTGTTTGCCGATTTCCTGGGGCCATAAATGAATAATACCCTTATTATAAAAGGGTTTTAATTGAAAAATAAAAAATTTTAAAAAAACTTTAAATTTGACTTGACATCTAATAAAATCTTTAATATAATAGACCCATGATTTACATCGACAGTATTTTCCGGTCGGCTCAGCAGGAGGAAACAAAGAATCATGTCTCGTACAGGGAATCAAATCTATTATCGATATCTTATAATGGGACATCAAGCTCTGAGAACTCATTATATACAAAAAACCCATGGATGTCAAGTTTGCTGAAATTGTCAATATCACAATATCCCGAACCTCTTTTTAAAGTCAAAATCAATTCGAATCTGATTATCTTCAACACCAGACCGGTAATAAATATGGTAGAAATTTTTTTAATTTTAATGTTTTGGGTTACGATTTATTTATCGGCAGTTAAGCCGTTGATAAAGTTCAAGTGGTTGCTTCCGCAATTACTTAATGATGTTATAAATTCAAAAGAACCAAATAACTCTGAATATAAAAAACATCTCTTCAGTGCAGGGCCGCAGAACAAAGGTCAATGTTCGATACTCAAGAGTCAATATCCGGTGATCTCTGAGATCAGGCATTGTTCCTTGTTCAGCGGCGGCACGGTTTTGTCGCAAGGCGCTTGGCACAAAGCCGGTTGGCTGTTGGCTGTTTGCAGTTGGCAATTTGCTGTGCGCTTTGAGCTATTGGTTGGTTTTTTACCGGACTTTGAGTTCTCATGTGTTTATCCCATCGGTATTGAGCATGGGCATGGGGCCTTCTCCACGCCCTATGCCCCCTGCTCTACACTCTTCGGACCTGGTAGGTTCTTCATTTCAAATAAATGGGTGAGTCCAGGAAGGGGTAAGAAAAGGTCCAGGTGAATCATGAATGGGAAAGCTAAAACGTTAAAGACAATGAGAAAAAACAACATTCAGTCAAATGTGAGAAACGTTTTAGCATCGGTTAAACCATGGAAATGTAAAACCATTTACACCACCATTAAAACGGTCCGTTTGGCATTGGACCTTTTAACAACAAACAAACATGACGGCCACGCTGGATGGGTTACACGTATATCGTCAGTGGATGATAAGAAGGTCAGTGGTATAAGCATGATAACATTTTTACCTACTTGTAAACGTAAATCTCAGTGGTCTTTATCTTTACCTTTACCCATTTTAATGATTCATCTTTTCCTTGAATCTTCCCCCCTTCCACTTACCTGTGAGCAAGGCGCAGGGTCAGTTGGCAGTTGGCAGTTGGCAATTGGCAATTGGCAGTTGGCTTTGCTCCCTGCTCTTTTTCTCTGTGCCCTTTGTGGTTCTAGAAATAGGATAATCTAAAAAATGAAACGACAACGGATAAAAACCAAAAAACGATTAATATCGATGCTGATCAACAGTGCGTATTACTTCCTGCAATACGTTTTAATCATGCGTGAAAATAGACAATATCGCTTATTGGTTATACACCACAAAAGAAAATTAATGGATAAGACCTTCGATAAACTTAAAGAAGCCAGGTCTTTTTTTTCAATGTCATTTGAAAATCAAATGAAAAAACCAACGAAACCGGAATGGAGCCATTTATATCCACCGGAACCTGGATGGCTGGAAAAGGTTTTAAGCTTTCAATAACCAGGAAGGAGGAAATCGATGCAGGAAATCGAAAAAGAGTTGGAAGAACTCAGGCTCATGGAAGAGGAATTAAAAAAGTCTGATAAATTCAAAAAATGGGAACTCCCCCTGCTTTTGCTGGTACTCATATTGCTGTATTTCCTGGTCAGGACAACATTACAGGAGATTTAAATGTGCAAAAAATTATAAAAGGTAAAAACAAAAAAATAATTAGCAGCAAAATCACTGGATGTGAAATGTTACAAGATGGACTTGCAAGCATAAAGAATGAATTTGCAAGGGGGAAAAATGGACCTGCAAGCAGGAAATATGCATTTGCAAGGATGAAAAATGGACTTGCAAGCAGGAAAAATGCATTTGTAAGGGAGAAAAATGGATCTGCAAGCAGGAAAAATGCATTTGTAAGGGGGAAAAATGGACTTGTAAGCAGGAAAAATGCATTTGTAAGGGGGAAAAATGGATCTGCAAGCAGGAAAAATGCATTTGCAAGTATGAAAAATGGACCTGCAAGCAGGAAAAATGCATTTGTAAGGGGGAAAAATGGACTTGTAAGCAGGAAAAATACATTTGCAAAGATTAAAAATTCAGTTGAAGTCAATAAAGAAAATAAAAATTAAAATCAAATAAGGAGTAAAAAAATGGAAGATAACAATGAGACGAAAAAGACAACAAAAAAGCAAACAATTGCGGAAAAGATGAATTCCACAAGGGTTTTGATCACCAATTTAACCGCTGATGAAAATCTTAAACTTGGTGTCTTAGAATTCGGTTTCGATGAGGAATCACTTACCTTCGGAAAAAATAAGTATAATGAAGGAATTCAAAAGATCCAGGAAAAAGATGAATTATACGGCGAGTTTTACAAAATCACCGAGAGATTAAATGATAAGGCTGTTGTCGTTTTCAAAATTCATATGGAAGACTTAACACTTGCCAGGAGGGCGCTAAAAGGATTGCCTGATCTTTTAGACAAATTAAGTATACAAACTAAAAGCGCAAGGAGCTTTGCCCAACGAATTAAAGACGCCCGTCATTTTTATCTGACAGCAATAGGTGACCCGGAAATACTTGAGAAATTTACTAAATTTAATTTAACCTTAGAGAAACTTCAAAACCACTTAACTCTACTCGAAGAACTCGAAGCACTCGATGCTCATCAGGAAGATTTAAGGGGTAAAGCCCAGATAGCTACTGAAGAACGAAATCGTGTACTTAAAGAGTTATTTGATTGGGCAGCGGACCTTATCGCGGTATGTCGAATCGCATTTAAAGATGAACCTCAGACACTTGAACGCCTTGGCATCAGGGTACCCTCTTGATTCAACAACATTGATCATCACATCAGATGTCGATCGAAGAGAGATTGATGACTATGACACAAGATTGTTCATCCGCTGAAAATCAATTGCCAACTCAAGAGATCGCCACAATAGATCACCTGGCCCAATCATTGGCCCTTCATACCCAGTTCATCAGCGATAATATCATCAGGGCTGTGCTCAGGGAAATATGAAAAAAGTTGAGAGAAAAAAAAGACCGAAAATCAATACTGAATCAACTTTAAAAAAAGAGATCGGCAGTCGTTTCAAAATGTTTAGACACACCATAGGAAAAAGCCAAAAACAACTGGCAAATGAATTACACCTCTATCAATCCACTATCACCAATATTGAAAAAGGTAAAACATTTCCAGGCGTTGCCTATCTTCACTATTTTTACGATAAATACCGATTAAATGCCGATTGGTTAATCAATGGCAATGGCGACATGTTACACAGCGATTTAGAAGCACTAAAGACTGCATTTCGATTACTCTTTGGTGAAGATGAACACTATTTTCAACATTATCTTGAATTGATTCAACTGATGAAGATTCCAGTGATTAGAGAAGTAATGTTTGGGAAATTGATGGAGATGAAGAAAATCGCAAAAGATGAGATAGAGGAGTTTAGCAGGAAAGGAGGAAGTAGGTCAGTTGGCAGTTGACAGTTGGCAGTTGGCAAGTAGGAAGAGGAGAAAGGGTGTTGGAAAGTGGAGTGCTGATTTGCCCGGCTGTGGGTGCTGCGGAATTACAATTCCTGACCCATAACCGGGCAAAAGCACAATCTATTAATAATTACTTTTTCTCAAGCTTTTCGACTTTTGTCTTAAGCTCAGAAATGGTTTTCTGCTGTTCCTGGACTACTTTGGTTAAGACCGCCATGATATCCACAGTACCCAGGCTTTTTCTACCCTTTAAAGCCACGAGTTCCGGGACATCTTCGGCAATGAAGCCCACACGTGTTTCATCTTTATATGCGCTGTAATTGTATTTCATCGGGTTGAGCTCTTCTAAAGCCTCCATGGCTTCATCTGTTGTGAGCTCTTCGATGTTTTCCTTAAGCTCTCTGCTGGATGCGGGGTTCCAGGTTCCATTGTACCCCCCGCCATCCGACATGTCCAGGGTTCCATCTCCATTAATCTGCATTTTCCAACCATTATTCGCTATTAGCCTCACGGGATGGTCGGTCTCGGTCCCTATGAAGGCAAAGCTGTCCGTTGAGGAAATCCTGGTTGTTACACCATCCGATCGATTAACTAAAAGTTTAGCTGCGACTCCTGTCCTTTCTACTTCAAGTGAAGCATCAGGTGAAGCTGTCCCTATTCCGACGTCGTTATCGCTGTCGATGAAAAGGCTGTTGCTGTCTGCACCGGGACGAATCCTGAAAGGAAGCTGGGAACCATTGGTGGCATCCCGGACAAAAAAGTTAGTCTCGTTTCCAGCCACGTCCCAGGTCTGGGGAGAAAAGCCTGAAGACCCATCCTGCTCCAAACGCAGCGTCGGTGTGTTCCCACTCTTAACGTGCACATCCACCACCGGCGTGGAGGTTCCAAAACCAACCCGTCCACCATCATCCACATAAAGCGAATGACTGGGAGCAGTGGCTTCAATGGTAAAGGGGGTCCGTCCACCATCGATGTCATCGATGGAAAACTTATTGGCGCCGCCATTGGCACTGTCGTTGGCAGTAATTTGCCAGTCATTGGTGGGAAACGACGCGGAGGAACTGGTATCCATGAACTTGATACGCAGGTTGTTCTCCTTAAGTCGCAAGGTATCAAAACCAAAACTTTCGCCATTGACACAGTCAAAACCGATACAGGCACTGCCGTCCACGATCAGGTCATCGTTAATGACATAATCCATGGGTCTGGAGATTCCATTTTCAGAGGTGCCGGTGCTCATAACCATACCGGAACCAGGGGTTTCAGGTTCAGCAATACCATCTGTAACAATCATCCCACCCTTGACGGTAAAAGTACCGGATTGAGTCAAGCCTTTCCGGGGAAGAACCCTTCTATCCCGTGTCCTGGCAATAAGAGTATCCTCATTTGACTCCCGCCACCTGCGCTCAAGATTAGGAACCAACGACAGTTCATAGGTATAGGAACCGTCATCGGCACTTTCACCGAAAATGCCGGTAAGACCAACATAAGGGGTGGAACCGGAATCAAAGGTTTTGCTAAAAACCGACCCGTCAGGCCTGGCAATGGTCAGTACCAACTGGTAATAGTTTACCTTCGGCGACCAGGAAATCCCACCGGCAGCAATCATTTCCTCGGCTATCGGCTTAAACCTAGCATCTTGATCGGCTGCAGATATGCCTGATGTTCCTAGAAAAACCAAAACCAATACCGCTAAAACATGTAGTTTTGAAAATTTATTTATCTTAATCATATTTTATTCTCCTATTTATAGTCTAGACTATATTTTATTATCTATAATACCATTTGTCAATAGGAGAACCTATTTTTTTTTAAATTTTTTTTGTAACGAAAAGTTAGCTACGGCTAGAACAGATTAGGGGCGCGGAAACCCAGTTTCCACGCCCCTCTTTCCATCGATGTTTTTACTTTTTCTTCAGTTCAGCGATTTCCTTTTTGAGTTGGGATATGGTCTTCTGCTGTTCCTTGACCACTTTGGTTAAAACCGCCAGGATATCAACCGTACCCAGGTTTTTTCTACCCTTCAAGGCCACAAGTTCCGGGACCTCTTCGGCAATGAATCCTACACGCTCTTGCTCTTTGTTTTTTTTGTAATTGAATTTCACAGGGTTGAAATGTTCAAATGCATCCATCGCTTCCTTAACAGTTAGGTTTCTGATATTTTCCTTAAGCTCTTTGCTTGAGGCAGGGTTCCAGGTGCCATCGTATCCGCCGCCGTCTAACATATCCAGGGTTCCATCTGCATTAATCTGCATTTTCCAACCATTATTTGCTATTATCCTCACGGGATGGTTGGTTTCGGTTCCAATGTAGGCATAGCTGTCCGTTGAGGCAATCCTGGTAGTTGCACCATCCGTTCGATCAACTAAAATTTTTGATGCTGTCCCTGTTGTTTCTACTTCAAGAGTAGCACTTGGCGACCAGGTGCCGATACCCACATAACCGTCGGATTTGAGGCAAAGGGTGCTGCTGGGGGTACTGGGCTGGATCCTGAAGGGCAGTTTGGAGCCATTGGTGGCATCCCGGACAAAGAAGTTGGATTCGTTGCCGGCCACGTCCCAGGTCTGGGCGGTCCATCCGCCGGAACTGTCTTGCTCTAGCCGGAGGGTAGGGGTGTCGGAATCTTTTATGTGCAGCTCCACCACGGGGGTGGAGGTTCCCAAACCAACACGTCCATAGTCTTCCACATATAGAGAATTGGAGGGTGCCCCGGCTTCGATTTTAAAGATCGATGTTCCATCATCCACGTCATCAACGGAAAAGTAACTGGCACCGCCGTTGGTGCTGTCGTTGATGGTTATTCGCCAGTTATTGGTGGGATAAGATGCGGTATAACTGGTATCATTGAAGTAGATCCGTAAGTTGTGTTCTTTTAATATAATGGTATCGAAACCGAAACTTTCCCCATCCGCGCAATCAAAACCCACACAAAGACTACCGGTGATAATCACGTCATCGTAGTGGAGAACGTCCTGGGTCCGGGAAATATCCTCACCGGGACCCGGGGTTACAATGCTGCCGCCCTGGATCAAAAAGGCACCGGTCTGGATCATCGATTTTTTGGCCGGTATTAACCCTCCGGATCTCTCAAATTCTCGGCGATCCATTTTGCGAGGAAAAGGAATTGCCTGTAATTCATAGGTATATGAACCGTCCAACTGGGAAATACCGTTAAGATCTGCTAATCCGAAATAAGGACTGCTGCCCGTTTCAAAGGTCTTACCAATTACCGCACCTCCCGGGGTGGAAACCGTTAAAACCAGGCGGTGATAGTTTACTTTCGGGACCAGGCTAATCCCGCTGGACCCGATAACCACATCGGCCACCGGATTTTCATCCGCTGCAGTTGCGGCAAATATATCTACCGCTCCTAAAAAACATATGACCAACACCGTTAAAGAGAAGACTGAAAATAATCGTCTCATTTTTTAATTACCTCCTTTTTTAGATTATATATTTGTTTATTTAATGCTCTGTAAAAACGCACAAAAAAACCGAATCCGCTTGAATTCAAGGCTAAGGTTGAGGGGAATGAGGCGGCTCTCTTTAACCTCAGCCTCAACCTTAACCTTACGCTGGGGTTACTTTCTCTCAAGCTTCTCGATTCTCTTATTGAGTTCGGTTATGGTCTTCTGCTGTTCTTGAACCAACTTCTGTTGCTGCTGTAGGGATTTTTGCTGTTCCTGGACCACTTTGGTTAATACGGCCACGATATCCATGGCACTCAAATTTTTTCTACCATTTGTGGCCACCAGAGTCGGCACATCTTCAGCGATAAAACCCAACTTTTCTTCTTCTATATGCTTTTTGTAATTGAACTTAACAGGATTGAGCCCTGCTAAGGCGTCAATCGCTTCATTAGTGGTGAGGTTACTGATATTTTCCTTATATTCTCTGCTGGATGCATCATTCCAGGTCCCATCGTAACTACCGCCATCTGACATATCCAGTGTCCCATCTGTATTAATATCCATTTTCCAACCATTATTCGCTATTATCCTCACAGGATGGTTGGTTTCGGATCCAAAGTAGGTATAGCTGTCCGTTGAAGAAATCCTGGTAGTTGCACCATCCGTTCGATCAACTAAAATTTTTGATGCGGTTCCTGTAGTTTCTACTTCAAGTGTAGCCGACGGCGACCAGGTACCGACACCGACTTTACCGTCAGACTTGAGGCAGAGGGTGCTGCTGGGTGTTTCGGGTTCAATCCTGAAGGGCAGCCTGGCCGCATGCGTGCCGTCCCGGATAAAAAAGCTGGTCTCGTTGCCGCCCACGTCCCATATTTGTTCCGGCCATCCGTAAGCGGTGCTCTGGTGCAGCCGGACCGTTGGGGTGTCTCCTTCTTTTATATGCAGCTCAAACACCGGCCCGGAGGTCCCGATACCTACCTGTCCGTCATCATCGATATAGAGAGAATTGGTCTTACCCCCGGCTTCAATGGTAAAGGGTGTTAGCCCCCCGCTGACATCTTGAAGGGCAAAATAGGCCCCGCCGCCATCCGTGGTGTCGTTGATGACAATTCGCCAGTCATTGTTGGGGAACGATGAGGTGTTGCTGGTATCATCAAAGTAGATGCGGAGATTGTTTTCCATTAATACAATGGTGTCAAAACCAAAGGCTAATCCACTGTAACAATCATTTCCTACACAGAGACTTCCGTCCACGATCAGGTCATCGTAGATCACCTCGTCCATGGTGCGGCTGATGTTGTCCTGGGACGGGTTAACACCCTTTTCAGGGGCGCCTGATGTCACAATCATACCGTCCCGGACCGTAAAATAACCGGTCTGGATTAATGGTTCCTGGAACTGGATATCTTTCACCATGCCGGCAGTCTCAATGGATTTTCGCGTTCTCCGGGGAACCACAGGTACTACTTGCAGTTCGTAGGTATACAAACCATCCAGGGAAATGCCAGAAAGGTCCATATAGGGAATTATGCCGGACTCAAAGGTCTTGCTTAAAACCGTACCGTCAGGCCTGGAAACGGTCAGTACCAGGCGTGAGTAGTTCACCTTAGGCATCCAGGTAATCCCGGTGGGCCCGATCATCTCATCCGCTGCCGGCTTAAAATCTCCCTCAGCCGCAGCAAAAACTGCCGTACCTGTGATACATAAGATAAACATTGTTAAACCGAAAGTTATCAAAAATCGTTTCATTTTAAACCGTACCTCCTTTTTGTTATAGTTTATATGTTATTTAAGAGCGTGAATCTTCCCTCTCTGTAAAAAGGAGTCAGGTTAAGACCAGGTCGAAAGGTTGAAAGTCCACCGGCCTTTCTTAACCTTAACCTCAACCTTAACCTTTCACTATTTTTTCTCCAGTTCAGCGATTTTATTTTTAAGTTCAGATATAGTATTCTGTTGTTCTTTGATAGATTTCTGCTGTTCCTGGACCACTTTGGTTAGGAGAGCCACAATATCCATGGTGCTCAGATTTTTTCTACCATTAGTAGCCACCAGGTCCGGCACATCTTCAGCTATAAAACCCAATTTTTCTTCTTTTTTGTGTTTTTTGTAATTGAATTTCACAGGATTGAGCTCTTCCAAAGCATCCATTGCTTCATCTGCATCGAGTTCTTTGATATTTTCCTTATATTCCCTGCTGGATGCGGGATTCCAGGTGCCATCGTAGCCGCCGCCATCTGACATATCCAGGGTTCCATCTGCGTTAATCTGCATTTTCCAACCATTATTTGCTATTATCCTCACAGGATGGTTGGTTTCGGAACCAATGTAAGAATAGGTATTTGTTGAAGAAATTCTGGTAGTTGCTCCATCCGTTCGCTGAAGTAAAAGTTTTGATGCGGTTCCCGTTGTTTCTACTTCTAGTTGAGCACTTGGAGCACCTGTCCCGATCCCGACATACCCATTACTCTTGACGAAAATGCTGTCGGTGGGGGCATCGGGCTCGATCCTGAAGGGCAGCTTGGAGGCGTGGGTGGCGTCCCGGATAAAGAAGTTAGACTCGTTGCCGCACAGGTCCCATTTTTGCGGTGTCCATCCGTAGGAGCCGTCCTGGTCCAGCCGGACGCAGGGTGAGTCCCCATCAACGATGTGCAGTTCATAGTACGGGGTAGAGGTGTTGATGCCCACGTCTCCATGGGAGTCCACATAAAGAGAATTGTCCGGGGCCCCGGCTTCCAGGACAAGAATATTTGACACTTCAGTGGCATCCTCGATGGCAAAATATCTGCCGCCGCCATCGGTGCTGTCGTTACAGATAATTCGCCAGTCGTTCCTGGGATAATTCTGGATGGTGCTGGTATCATCAAAGAAGATCCGCAGGTTGTTTTCCATTAATACTATGGTGTCAAAACCGAAGGCTAATCCGCTGTAACAATCATTACCCACACACAGGCTGCCGTCGATAATGACATCATCGGTGTGGACATAATCCATGGGCCGAGAAATGTCTTCCCGGACCGACGGCGTCACAATCATTCCACCCTCGACATGGAAGTAACCGGTCTGGGTCAACGTTTCCCGGTGTTGGTTCATCTCCGCTGCCTGCTTAAAACCTATAAGGCTGCGGTTACCTCTTTTCGCATTCACAGGGATGACCCGCAGTTCATAAGTATAGGGACCATCGAAAGATGTATTCCCCAGGATGCTAGAAAGCCCGGCATAGGGTGTCATCCCGGACTCAAACGTTTTACTGAAAATCGTACCATCGGGCCGTGCAATCCTTAATTCCAATTGCTTGTAATTCACTTTTGGCATCCAGGTAATCCCGGAAGAGCCAATCACTTCATCGGCCACTGTTCCTTTTTTCGCAGCCGTACCTGTCATGCCCAAAAGGCACAAAACAAAAGCCATCAAAATGACTGTTAATAAAGATTTTTTTTGTCCCATTGTTGAAAATTCCTCCTAATTAAATTTAAAAGACTACGTTTGTATTCAAGACTGTGCTTGAAACAAAAGCCACCTCTGGCGGGACATGCAATATGTAAAACATGTTGCTTATTACCGCATTGTAAATGCTTACCGCACTGTAAGTGCTTAACGTTTATAAATAGGATGCATTTGAAAACCTGAAAATCTCAGATGAATCATGATTTTTTTCTCGTCTGTCATATCCACATTTCCCTGTTCCATATTTTCAATCTTGATTATGCAGCGCAATTCTCAACTGTTCCCTCAATGTAGAAGACGGGGGTCCTGCTCTTCTTCTTTTTTGAAAAGAGCAGGACTCCTTTTTTCACCAAATATGTAATGGTAATGTGTTATTTTCTCTCCAACCGGGCAACTTTCTTTTTAAGCTCGGATATGGTCTTCTGCTGTTCTTTGACCACTTTAGTTAAAACAGCAACGATGTCCATGGTACTAATGTTTTTTCTGCCATTTGTGGCCACCAGCTCGGGTACATCTTCAGCGATAAATCCCACTTTTTCTTCTTCTTTGAGTTTTTTGTAATTAAACTTCACCGGATCGAGTCCTTCCAGGGCCCCAATCGCTTCCTCAGTAGTAAGGGTTCTGATATTTTCCTTAATTTCTCTGCTGGATGCAGGATTCCAGGTACCATCGTATCCGCCGCCGTCTGACATATCCAGGGTTCCATCTGCATTAATCTGCATTTTCCAACCATTATTTGCTATTATCCTCACGGGATGGTTGGTTTCGGTTCCAATGTAGGCATAGCTGTCCGTTGAGGCAATCCTGGTAGTTGCACCATCCGTTCGGTCAACTAAAATTTTTGATGCGGTTCCTGTTGTTTCTACTTCAAGAGTAGCACTTGGCGACCAGGTGCCGATACCCACATAGCCGGTGGACCTCATGCACAGGGTGTTGCTGGGGGTATTGGGCTGGATCCTGAAGCACAGTTTGGAGCCATTGGTCACGTCCCGGATAAAGAAGTTGGTCTCGTTACCGCACAGGTCCCACCTTTGTGGGGTCCAGCCACTGGAGCCGTCCTGGTCGAGCCGAATCGTCGGCGAATCACCATCGACAATGTGCAGTTCCACGTAAGGTATGGAGGTCCCAAGACCGACCCGTCCATAATCCTCCACATACAGCGAATGGTTGGGAGCACCAGTTTCAATTCTAAACGGCGTTCTCCCATTCGTGGCATCTTCAACGGCAAAATAGGATGCACCTCCGCTGGTGGTATCGTTTATCCTGATTCGCCAGTCACCGCTGGGAAAACTGCCGGCACTGGTATCCTGGAAGTACAGCCGCAGGTTGTTTTCCTTTAATTTAACGGTGTCATAACCGAAGGACTCACCGTTTGCACAATCAAAACCCACACAGAGACTGCCGGTGATGATCACATCGTCATAATGAAGGACGTCCTGGGTCCGGGAAATCTCCTCGGGAGCACCAGGTGTCACAATGCTGCCTCCCTGGACCATAAAGGAACCACTCTGAACCAACCCGTTTTGATTTTCCAAAGGGGGTTCCACGGCATTAGTGGTGGATATATCCCGAACTTTCCTGGTACCGGCAGCAGGAATCACCCGCAGTTCATAATTATACAAACCGTCCATTGATGAATACCCGGCAATGCTGGAAAGACCGAGATACGGAGTACTGCCGGTGGAAAAGGTTTTCTCGAAATTCGAACCATCGGGTCTGGCAACCCGCACAACCAATTGAGCGTAGTTCACTTTGGGCATCCAGGTAATCCCGGAGGACCCGAGCACTTCATCGGCTACCGGCCTGGGATCAGCATTCCCATAGGCCGCAGACACACCTGACGTGCCCATGAACCAAATAACCATAAACACTAATACAAAGATTGACAATGATGTCTTTGCTCTATTCATTATTTACCTCCTGTTTGGTAATTATTTATTTACAAACCAGGAGGCCCCACATGAAAGAAGAAGTCAAATCAAAATGCCCTTTCCACCCCAACACACAGTCGTATTAGCTATTATTCGCAGATGCTTCTCTGAGTCCAATGACACAAATACGGTGGAAAGTCATGCCTATATTCTACAGCAAAATTGCCAAAATTTCAACCCAATTTTACTTTTTTTTTAAATTATTTTTAAACGATATTATATGGGGTTAAATAAAGACTGGAAGCGCCCTTTACCCTCGTAATTAACAGGTAAAATTTCTAGGAATAATTTTCTGGATTTTTTTGTTTTTACCCCGAAGGAAAGTCTCTGTGCCCTCTCTACCCTCTGTGGCTAATAAAAATCAATCGAAATAACTCACCCGTTTAATGTTCTTAAGAATCGTCAACTGCTCAATCCTGGGAAGAAGCTTCTTAATAACAAAGTCATCCAAGAACAACATGCCAACCAAACCCACCAAACCCACCTGAGGTATAGAACACTCCATACAGTGCTTTAATTCGGCAATTTTACCGCTGCCGTGAATCTCTCTCAATTTCTGCATAGGGTCACCATTCCATATCTCCGCTATGGATGCATCAGCCGCATTGCCCAACACCATCTTCGACAAAAAATCCATACAGCATGCCACCACCGTACCATCCCAATAAATCGCCAATTGCCGCCATAACAACATACAGGGTTTTATTTTTTCCCCCGTTCTCCTGGTTCTTTTACCCAGGTATTCATCCAGCCCCGGATAATTAAGGTACGGTTTCACCCGCACCACATCCACGGCAGATTTTTTCCATTTTAAATAAAAGTCCTTTGCCTCTTTGAAATTCTCTTCCTGGTAAATCAATTGAATCATCGTGTACGGCGACTTTTTTGATTTTGATTTTAGTACCAGGAAACGATTAATGTTTTGATACGTGCTTTCAAAGTTCGCTTTCTTGCGAATCGTTTCATACGTTTCCTTAGTCACACCATCAAAAGACAATACCAGTAAATCCAGGGGCAATTGAAGCAACTGCTTACTTTTGGCTTCATCCAGGCTGATAGCATTAGTGGAAAACCCTGATTTCAATCCAATTTTACCGCAGTAATCAATCATCTCCATCAGCTTCGGGTGCAGCAGCGGCTCACCAGCCAGATGCAAAAACACAAACTCCGTATATTCCCTGGCTTCATCCACGATTTTCTTGAACAAATCAAAATCCATGAACCCTTTTTCACGTTCCATCTTTTGCCTGGGGCACATAATACAATTGGCATTGCAGTGATTGGTGATCTCAATGGCAATCTCCACGGGAAAACCCCTGGATACAGTCTCCCGCTTTAAATAACTTTTTAACAAACGAATCCTGTTCTTTATCAACCGAGGTGACAACGATGTTTTTAATCCCATTTTATTATTGCCTTTATTATTGCCTTCGGCGACCAGGGGGCGCTTTTTGAAAAACTGCCCCCTGGACCCCCGCAAAAACTTTTGATACACGGTCAGCCATTGTAATTTGTTTATTGATGTCGTACCCTATAATGATCATTGTAATTCGTTTCCTAAATTAATTTTTGTAATTTTTGGTCATTGTAATTTGGAATTTGTTTGTAATTTGTGATTTTCATCTCCTCTTCTCTTCTCACCTTCGTACCACATTGGTTTCATTTTACCTCTTGACTTTCTCTTTCTTATTGATTAACTTTAAAAACGCCCAACCGCGGGTTATAATCTCTTTCATGCGCCGCGGGTTAAGCATAATCAACAAATATCGAAACATCCGCCCGGGACGAAAATAAAAACTGCGATACAATTCCGACCGGTACTTTTCAAGCTTTTCCGCACTCAGACCATTGGGAATAAAATTAAGATCATACACATGCGTCTTACTCCAATCATTGTCAAACGTTCCATA
>JABAOF010010845.1_pt1 | contig 60282 bp, 52 predicted proteins | sample 7062171 | NCBI WGS metagenome assembly JABAOF01 (sample SAMN14538628, study PRJNA623070) | marine sediment metagenome | biome: marine biome [ENVO:00000428]; feature: marine pelagic biome [ENVO:01000023]; material: deep marine sediment [ENVO:00002113] | place: India: Gulf of Khambhat ...
ATGATCACACTGAATGCGAGGCTTATCCTGATGCTCATGAGACCATACACAAACTGAAGCAGACTGGTTTGAAAACTGGACTCGTTTCAACAGGATATGAAGAAGACATACATGCAATATTGGAGAGGTCAGGTCTTAAGCGAGAACTGTTCGAGGTCATAGTCGGCGCAAACACAATAGGGAGAGAGAAACCGCATCCTGCTGTTTTCAGATACGCTCTCAAAAGCTTAGGCGTTAAGTCACAAGAAGCTCTGTTTGTAGGAGATGTCATAGACGCGGATTACAGAGGAGCAGAGAATGTAGGCATGAAAGCCATACTGATACGAAGAAGACGAGTCAATACCAACGAGGTAGATGAGTTGAGAACTATCACAAGCCTTCAGGAAATCTTTGCCTACATGAATTGACAAGCATCTCTTGCAGATAGAAGTCAAGGCCTGTGCGGTACTGGTCAATGTCCTTTCAGGTGGAGACGAGCCGGTATCGCACAAGGTTCCACTTGGAGAAGATCCGTCATGATCGCAAAAGAATATAAGATCAGCATTTTTCTTCTGAGGTATGAAGTTGTTCGCTCAAGAAAGAAAGGAAGATTCTCTAGCATTTGGTGGACAAGCCCTGATAGAAGGTGTGATGATGCGTTCTCGCAACCATTTGGTGATGTGTGTCAGAGAACCGAACAGCGAGATATCGACTTCAACCGAGAAGATAGATTCTCTGACTAAGAGATACAGGATTCTTGGATTACCGTTTCTAAGAGGCATCATCGCATTGTTTGAAACCTTCTATTTTGGTCTCAAAGGAATCTATTTCTCTGCGAATACAGTTCTGGGTGAAGAGGAAGAATTTACTAATAAAGAGTTTGCAGTAGCAGTCGTCACGGCGGTGCTGTTCGCTTCCTTCTTCATTGTTGCGCCTTTACTTCTAACTCAATTGCTAAATCTGAAAGGATTGGTTTTTAACATCGTTGAAGCAGTAGTACGTCTTTCAATGTTTCTTCTTTACCTAACTTTGATAGCCATGTGGAGTGAGTTCAAAAGAGTATTGCAGTATCATGGGGCAGAGCACAAGACAATAAACGCATATGAGGCTGACGTAACATTGAATGTTCCGAACGTGAAGAAATTCTCGAGACTGCATCCTAGATGTGGGACCTCATTCATCTTCATTGTCTTACTCGTAAGCATCGTGTTCTTCTCCATAATGTCGAATCCGGGGTTTGTTGCAAGGCTTGCATACAGACTGCTCCTAATCCCGGTGATTGGAGCCATATCTTACGAGCTTCTGAAACTCAGTGGCAGGTATAGGGGCTCCATAGTCATGAAGATTCTGACAATACCGGGTCTCGCATTTCAGCGGCTAACAACTAGAGAGCCAAGTGATGACATGATTGAAGTTGCAATAAAGGCATTGGAGGAAGCGAAGAGACTGGATGATGCCGGCGGACATGCTTAGTGAATGGAAACTGGCCTTTCCAAAGCGTTATTATTCTTCGGTTTCTCCAAAGCGTCTCGCCACTGCCTGTATGTCTCGCAAGTCGATCTTTCCGTTTTTATAGATGTCGTACCCGTACGCTCTCGGATTATCTACTTCCCATTAACAAAAAGCCGCCTAAGACGTTAGTTAGACCTACAAAGACCCAGACTAATAGGCTTGGGAGAGCATATTCACTCGACAGTATTATCCTATCGATCTGCCCTGTCAAGAAAGCGTATAAGAGAAGAATGGAAAGTAAGGTTCCCGCTACCAACAGTGAAGCGCTGAAAGATGTGCCGATTTTACATGAGACTTGAAGTACATTGAATCGTTCTTCCTCAAGGGCTTTCTCCGCCTTCTTCTGAGCCTCTTTCTCAGGATGAGTAACAGGTTTGCTTGGGCCTGGTACAACGATTTCTTCTTTCTTCTCAGTCATACACTATACCTGCGCACGTTGCTTGTCTATGAAAGCGACGACTACACTGTTAAACTTTGCCAAAGATACGCCGAAACGCGACCTTGGCAGGATACTGGATCTCGTATGCTATTTCGCAAGTTATAAATCAACCTTAGTCCCAAATGTAAAATGATACGGTGTAAAGGGGGCTACTCGGACGGATCAGAATATTTTGAAGTATTTCCTTCCCTTCTCTAGCCCGTCTAAGGATCGCAAGGAACCCTTCACCAAAGAAAGTGAGAGAGCTGCAATCTTCTGTCTAGCTGAGCTTGAAAGGGCAAAGGGTCGTGGAGTCCTCTTGAAGCAATCTATAGAAACGTTGGCTTTCATCACAGAGGTCTTCTACCCCTTTTGGCTCACGAGTCTCGGCAAGGTCAACTTCTTTTTCGACGGATTAAGCACAACCTCACAGAAATTTTCATACCACAGGCTCCCTGATATACAAGGTTTCCTCGACAACATGAAGAAAACCTCTAAAACGCGTCAGGCCTACACCACATTTCTCTCAGACAATCTCAATTACTTCAACATTCCAAGTAGCCAGAAGACCGAAACAATAAGCGGTCTCATGACCGATCACGAAATTCTAGGCGACCTGAAGTCATATCTAACAGAAGCCAAACCCAAGAAGGAATCACCACCCAACGTCGTGACTATTTCACCTACAATTGATGAATCCTCAATCATCAGCACAATGGAGGAACTTCAAGATCAGAAATCCAAACTTACCAAAGATGTTGACGTCCTCTACTCCACTATGAGAGTTCTAGAAGAAACGACCCAAAGCTTTCTGAAGCTGATCCGCAACGAGATAAGAAAAACTAGGGAAGAATTCAAACAGCAGATCGAGGAGCAAGATTCTTCTATCTCAAAATTGATGGATGAAATTCGTGAAGAATACGGCGAACAAGTGACAGAATATTCCAGAGATGCTGAAGACGAATTGGTGATTCTGCAACAAGAAAAGATAAAGCTTGAAAAGACCGAAAACCAGCTGATTCGAGAAGTTGAACAAAGTGAAGCAGAAATCAAGACCTCCGCTATCAACAAAGATCGTGGAAGCGAGCAACGATGGAGAGAGAAGAAAGACGACTTGAAATCACAACTCTCCGAAATCAACGCTGAACTGAAACAAGTCAACAAGAAGATAGAAGATGTCAAGGACGAGAAAAACCGCAAGATCTTCGAATTGAAGTCTGAACGCGACGCCAAGATTAAGGAAGTCAGGAAAGACCTGATGGAAGTCGAGTCTTCAAGAGACGCCAAAATACAGATATATGAAGACGAGATGGAGAAGCTCGAGGAACTAACCTCCAACATGATCTCTAAGATGGACAAGTTGGCCAAGAATCGAGAGAAGACCCTAAACGAGTTCAACGAGCTTGGCATCAGAAGATTTCGAGACGGACCAATACTGATCTATATACCATTTTATTTGGCCGCTTTCCAGTCCAGCTCGGGCACACGCTATGCAACTTTCGCTCCCTCAATGGTAAATACCATAGGGCTATCGGTAAAACTCAAAGGAGCCTTACGCAAACCTAAAGTCAAACAATTGCTTCAATCACGATCACAAGAGATGACCTCATTTTTGAACAAATTCCCTTCACTAATGAATCGAACTGTTGTCTTCAATCGAGAGATGAACGAAGCCTGTTCCCGAGCCAACACACTATCAAAGGATTCACTTGGATCTATCAGAATCGGATTAGAGAACCTCAAAGAAGAAGGCTGGCTGTCAGAAAAAGAATATGAGTCTTTGATCCAAGAACTGCCTTAAATCCATCACAGAAAGATGACACCAATTGGGCGCGAACTGTTGTCACTTCATATCTCGTGAAATGGTGTGAAGCGTTCCAGAAGGATCGAACTCGATCCATACGTTCAGCTCTAGAAGCCTGCAGCAACGAATAGCAACACAACCACACTTTATCACTTCTAAAATCTCAGACCAAGATGTTTCTCAGTCTGGATCGGATTGAAAGACGTTTAGGATTCCCGATATTATGAAGAATAGGCTGATAAGAAGTACAACGTAGCTTGGGAAATACGGTAAGATGGATGAGACAATATCAGCTTCAGCCAACGAAGCAAGCAGTGTCAATAGTGCGCCTACAGCCAGACTTATTCCGCCCACTGCTATTCGAACACGACAAAGACCGAGCATCCGAAGATAATACGTGATCAGTGCCAATGCTGTAACTCCAAGTCCAGAGACCAACGCATCTACGGCATGAACGTCCCCTAAGTAAAGCGGAAAAACCAGGAGAACTATCGACGTTATGAATCCCGAGATGGGAGTCAAAGGGTACAGAGGAGTCTTGAAACGTCTGTCCATGTGAGGCTTTTCATTTCTGAGTTTTAGGAGAGAAAGATTGACGAAGGCAAAGACCAGAAGAGAACTAAAGCTCCCCGCATATGCTAAGAACGCTACAACGCCGGTAGAACTGAAGAGAACCATGAAAAGTGCCCCAACAATAAGGGCTACGTAGGGAGTCCCAAACCGCGGATGTTTCGAAAGCAGAGTTCTAGGTAAATAGCCATCTCTACTCATCCCCTGTGCAATGCTTGACTGGACTGATATCGACGTACTCAAGGCAGAGGAGCCTGCCGCAATCCCTGCGAATGACATCAACAGCCCGCCTGCCGGTCCCATAATTTTCTGCGCCGCTAGACGGAGAAAAGGTGAAGATTCAGACACCTCTTCAGGGGAAACCACTCCAGCAGCTACGCAAGCGAGACCTATGTACAACGGTATAATTATCAACGAAGACAAGAGTATCCCTCTAGGAACGTTTCTCTCTGGGCGTCTTACCATGGTAGCACTGGCCACCAAAGCTCTAACACCGAAGAACATTGGAAAAACGTAGACTGCAGCCGCAAAATCCTTGGGCACATCCTCAGCAATGTTTTGAGGAGAAATCTCCAAAGGAGTCAGCCCATGAAGTATGCCGCTGCTGATGAAAATCGCAAAGATCGCTAGGAACAAGACGACCAAAACACTTCCTACCTGTTTCCTGCCCCTGATATCCAAGACCGTGAAGAACATTATAACAACAGGAGCGATCAACGGGATCCCGCCCAGAATGAGAGTTTCGATCTCCATAGAAACGAACGAGAAGAGATATGCAAGCTGGTAAGTAAGAAACAGTGCAGCAAGTGAGGCTACGAAGATGCTGGCAAGCCATCGGAAACAGCCTGACATGAAGGATAAGTATCCGCTAAAAGCTTTTTTTATGTACGTGTATTCACCTCCCACTGTGGGCATGGCTGCGCTCAGTTCTGAATAGCTAAGCATGATCAGCAGATTGATCAGCCCAGCCAACAAGAGAGCCAGAACTATTCTATGTCCAGACAGGTCATGGTAAGGATAGTCGAACAAAGCGAAGACTTCAAACCCTATGGCTCCGCTCAACCCTATCAATATCGTATTGAGCAGACCGAACTTCCTTTCTGTCGTCAACCTTTAGCTCCTTCAAGTTGTTACTCTATTGATTCATGAACAAGAAACAATCCGCTTGTAATAGATAAAAATCCGAGAACTAGCAAGATCAATAAATTGGAATGAAGAGTCTCCAACGAGACTTGCGGCCAGCCTTGGACGCCGAACAAGTCGAAATAGAGACTGCATGCAAAGGCAAAAAGAAACGTGGCGATCACTGATTGAATTATCCCGATTGAGGCCATGAGGATCTTCTTGGTACGACTCATAGGAAAGACGCCGACCATTCTACTGGATTGTAGCAGATAAATGTTTTAATTGAATCAAAACCTTAGACGGTTCTCAGATCATTTTTCTTGGGTTTCCGCGAATGCTGGAAAGGTGGCTTTGATGTCAACTTGTAAGACACATTTCCCTAGCGGCCTTTCTTGTATTCATGAACCATCTCAGAACGGTCAAATCCTGACAGTTGGTATTCTTTGCTCATTCTTATTGTGTTCGTCGGACAGATCTCTGCACACTGTGCACAGAACATGCAGCGATCGACATAATGCCTGATCTCAGCGTCCAGTCCTTCACCAATCATCTCAATCGCGTCCTACGGACCGAACGTAGCGTACGAGACCACGAAATCTTGACATTTTGTGATTAGACGAAGAAAGTTTCCAGTTTTGCTGCCTTACCTCTCTCCAGTATACTTGCGCATTTTTTTGGGTCAAGTGCTTTGAACTCCAGTCCAAGTGATGCTAATAGTGTCTGAACGCCTTTTGCGATGTTTGGAGCAACAAGGATACCTCGTACTTGACGGTTTGCCCTGCTTTTGATTGCTTCCACATATTTCGCTAGCTGAAGAACGGCTTCGCTTGTAGCTGTCTTGCGCTTGATCTCCACAACCACCAAGTTGCCATCCCTGTCTGTGCCGTACACGTCAACAAAGCCGGGTTCCACCTTCTTTTCGTAGCTTATAGGCTCGAATCCTTCTTCTAAAAAGTCTGGTCTCATTAAGATCGCTTTCTGCATGTCTTCTTCACTTGCATATAAAGAGAATTCCCCAGAATCTTCAAGGCTCCAAGCCGAGAACATGTGAACCTTGTCGAAGAACACTTTGACTGATTCAGCAGGCTTCTGCCTGACTGCGTGAACCTTTAGCAGGCCTCCTGTAATCTGGATGTGAAAGACGCAGCCTGGTGGCTGCCAGTTAACGGGGTCGTAGCCGACTGGTCGATGAATGAGTAGGGAACCGTCCTCTTTAATCATCAGGATGCGTTCTCCTGGCTCCAGCTTTGAATTTGCCCTTCCACGATAGTGCACCCAGCAATTGCCGACAACCAGTATAGTCTTGTGTTGGGATATTGCGCTTCTGAACTCTTTCCTGACTTCTGCGATCTCCGGGTTGGATAGAATGACGAAGGGCTTGGTTCTGGACAAGGATGTTCACCGATATTCTTAGAAGTCTTTGAGACATAAAAATCCTGAAGGATTATCATTTGGATGAATGGGAGAAGAAGCGGGACGTGATGCGGAGATATGATTCAAGTGCGAACGTTTATGACGATTGCTACTCTGAAGAGCAGAATGCAAAGATCGACGCTGCTATGAAGCGTCTAAACATGCAAAAGGGATTTCGGCTCTTGGATCTAGGTTGTGGAACGGGAATGTCATTCTGCCATGTGTCAAATAAAGCCGGCGCCATCGTGGGTTTGGACATTTCAAGAAAGATGTTGGTGCACGCCAGAAAGCGAACCGAAGTGTACCATGGAGTTGAGTTGGTTTTGGCTGATGCGGACAATACACCTTTCAAGAATAACGTCTTTGACTTGCTTCTAGCTGTTACGTTGATTCAAAACGCGCCCAATCCATTAAGGACTCTTAAAGAGGCAGGACGTGTTCTGAAGACGGCGGCCCCTCTTGTCGTTACAGGATTGAAGAAGAAGTTTTCCAGAGCAGCCTTCGAGAAATTATTGCATAATGCTGGTCTTGAAGTCATCATTTTGAAGAGTGACCGCTTAAAATGCTATGTTGCTGTCTGCACCAATAGCACGCGCAACACCTTGAGCTTGAAAAGCAAAGGATAATTATAGCAATCCTAACACAGCTTCTTGAAGAGCAAATTCTAAAAGATACTGCCGACATTCATCCTAATAAGAAGATCAAAGGCTTGAAATGTCCTGTAGCGCTTTCCAAACCTTGTTTTCCTAGAAATGCCTCAAGTCCAAGATTAAACTATATATGAAAGTAGAATACTAGTCCATACTTCACGTGTGCTGCACAAAAGATTGAATCAAGTGGAGCGGCGTAACGATGCCTTTGAGAACGGTGAAGAAAGACACAGCAGAAAAATTGACATTAGAATGGATTCTACATGTCAGAAACTACCGTTTAACCGTGGATAGAAAACTGTGTGTCGGATGCCAGATCTGCACTCTCGCCTGTCCAAAAGAAGCCATCACGCTTGAAAAGCAGCCAAAAGACCCTGAAGAGAAAGCTCAGCACGCACAAATCAACATAGACCTGGAAAAGTGCAACTTCTGCGCGATATGCGACATAATCTGTCCATACGGAGCGGTAAAAGTAACAGTGAACGGAGAGCACGTTCTATCAGTTCTCGAAAAAGAAAGCTTTCCCCAGCTGATCCGTGACATCCAAGTTGATCCAAGCAAATATCCTGCACGAAAAATTGAATGTGAAGAAGCATGTCCCCTAGATCTGATATCAGTGACGAGGCTGACAACTGACGGAGAAGTTGTGGAAGACATGGATTCGCTCTCTGAAGAAGAGAAAGACAATCTTCAGGTCAAGATCAACATCGATGAAGAACACTGCCCAGCCTGCAGAGTCTGCGAATTCAAATGTCCCGATGGCGTCATCCAAGTCAAAAAAATCTTCCATGGAAAGCTGGTCATCCATCAAGAAAAATGCCCAGACGGCTGCACAGACTGCCTAGATGTCTGCCCCATAACAGACGCCCTCTCTCTCCTAGAAACCGATGGCAAAGTGTATGTGAACGAGATGTTCTGCGTCTACTGTGGAGCCTGCAAAGCGGTTTGCCCTGTTGAAGAGGCTATGGATCTCCAACGAGGCTGGGTCAGGCATACACCGGTTGCCTCCGGGGCGTGGAACAAGGCTCTAGAAAAGATAGCTTCACCCGTTGAGATAACAAAAGAGTTGAAGGCGAAAGGTTCCCAGAAAGCAAAGGAATCTGTTGAGAAACGATTGGGATGGAGGGCAACATAGTTGACTCAAGAAACAGTGCAGGAAGAAACGCCTCAAACATTTGAAAAGCCAAGGATAGGAGTCTTCATCTGTCACTGCGGTTTGAACATAGCCGGCGTGATAGACATAAAGGAGCTTGTAGAATTCGTCAAAACCTTACCAGACGTCGTCTACGTGAAAGACAACCGGTATACCTGCGCTGATCCTGGGCAGGAAGAGATCAGAAAAGGAATAGAGGAGCACAACCTCAACCGCGTTATTGTAGCCGCCTGTTCACCTCGAATGCATGAACCTACATTCCGACGAACCGTCTCTGAGGCTGGTTTAAACCCATTCCTATTCGAAATGGCCAACATAAGGGAGTTCTCCTCTTGGTGTCACCCTAGTACCCCTGAAGAGGCCACAGAAAAAGCTAAAGACCTGATAAGGATGGCTATCGCGAAAGCCCGGCTGCTAAGGTCGCTGGAAACCATGGAGGTTCCAGTAACCAACAAAGCATTAGTTGTAGGTGGCGGAATAGCCGGGATGAACGCGGCCTTGGACTTGGCTGAAATGGGCTTCAAAGTGTACTTGCTTGAAAAGGGCGAGAGTATAGGAGGCCACATGGCACAGCTTGACAAGACTTTTCCAACGCTTGACTGCTCGATCTGCATTGAAGGTCCAAAAATGGTCGATGTCGGCCGACATCCCAACATTGAAACAATCTCCTTCTCTGACCTACTAAGCGTCAGCGGTTTCATAGGTAACTTCAAGGTCAAGATTCGAAAGAATCCACGATATGTGATTGCTGACAACTGCACAGGCTGCGGCGAGTGTAGAGACGTCTGTCCCATTGAATACCCCAACGAATGGGATATGAGCTTAGGCGTTAGAAAAGCCATATCCGTCCCGTTCGACCAAGCGGTTCCACTTATTTACACTTTAGACAAGGATTACTGCATCGAATGCTACAAATGTGTGGATGCCTGTGGGGCAAGACAGGCCATAAACCTTGGGCAAGAACCAGAAGAGATCGAACTCGACGTAGGAGCAATAGTTGTAGCAACAGGCTACGACATCTACCTGCCATACGACGACCCGCTATATGGTTATGGTAAATACCTTAACGTGATAACATCCCTGGAGTTTGAAAGACTCATACTTGCTGCCGGTCCGACTGCAGGCAACGTTGTCAGGGCATCTGATGGGAAGAGACCCCACAGCGTCGCTTTCATCCAATGTGTCGGATCACGGGACACGAACAAATATCCGTACTGCTCAAACTTCTGCTGCATGTACACTTTGAAACACGTTGTTCAACTGAAGGAGAAGTACAAGGACGACGTTGAAGTCTACGTCTTCTACATGGACATGCGGAGCAACTTCAAAGGATATGAAGAGTTCTATGAACGAGCACGGCAACTCGGGGCAAATTTCGTACGTGGAAGAGTAAGCCGAATCTTCGAAGAATCTGAAACAAAAGACCTGATTATCCATGCCGAGGACATGACTCTCGGTCAACCGATCGAGCTGAAAGCTGAAATGGTCGTCTTAGCCACAGCAGCCATACGCAAGGAAGGCACAGATAAAGTCGCCCGAATACTCAGCCTAACCAGAGGCGCAGACGGCTTCTTCATGGAAAGCCATCCCAAACTCAAACCCATAGACGCCCCGACCGACGGGATTTTCCTAGCAGGCGCATGCCAAGGATTGAAGGATATACCATACAGCGTATCCCAAGGAAGCGGGGCAGCCGGCAGAGCCGCAACTGTGCTATCCAAACAGACTTGGAAGATCGAACCCATAATAGCCGTTGTAGATCCCGACAAGTGCAGGAACGTCAAAGTGAAGTGTGCCATTTGCACGGAGAAGTGTCCCTACGGAGCCATACACGCCGAGGAAGGAGAACCGGCCAAGGTTACCGCAGCCATGTGCCATGGTTGTGGAACATGCGTAGCAGAGTGCCCCTCCGATGCCATAACTCAGATGCACTTCACAGATGCTCAAATATTCGCCCAGATCAGAACTGCCCTTGACACGAATCCTGAAGGCAAGATCTTGGCGTTTCTGTGTAACTGGTGCAGCTATGCTGGTGCAGATCTCGCAGGAACCAGCAGATTCGAGTATCCTCCAGTCATAAGGCCGATAAGAGTAATGTGTTCAGGACGGGTAGATCGAGATTTCATTCTTGAAGCCTTTAGACGTGGCGCAGGCATGGTCTTGGTAGGTGCTTGCCATCTTCCGTATGACTGCCACTACATCAGTGGAAACTACAAGATGAAGGCTCGAATGGACGCCTTGGCCCCTATGCTTCAGAAGCTGGGACTGAGTCCGGAAAGATTGAGGGTAGAATACGTCTCCGCGGCTGAGGGTGTGAAGTTTGCACAAGTAGTCGAAGATATGACTGAGCAGATGAATTCTCTAGGTGAGGACAAGATCAAGGCCGAAAACGATAAGCTGCGCCCTATTCTGGAAAAAATGCTGAAGAGAAAAGGGATAATCTAGTTTCTCCGACCGGACGACTGCGCAGAGTTCTCCTCTGATGCAAACACAGTCTCAAATCCTCAAAAATTGATTCAAGAAGCAGCGTCAAGTGGAAGCGACTAAGTCACATGCAGAACGAGTCCGAAAAAAAGAAGTGGGTGATTAGAAGCCGTTCTGATCTTCTATTTCTGTTTCTTGCCCTTCTTCTTGCCTTTTTTCTTGCTTTTTGCCATTGTGCTTGCTCCCTTTGAGCGGTTACCCATATCGTTGCTTTTCAGGATTTCCGTATGGAATCGTAGACGTATATATGCATTATATTGAAGAAAAACGGGTAGAGGTGCCTTTTATCTGGAAAATCTGTCTCTAGGCTACCGTTTTCTCGATTTATATACCAGAAAGAGGAATGAACAGGATCAGATGTTACACGCCCTAGAAGGAAGCTGGCCCATACTTCATGATCATTCTTAAACTGACAAGAATCAGCACTACTCCAAAGATTCTGCGCAGTCCTATGCCCGAAATTCTTTTCGAGGTGTAGGCACCCAGTTGAGCACCAAATATCGTACCAAGAACAAGCAACAGTGCATAGGTGAGATCGACGTTGTTTAGTCTGAAGTGCTCTACGAGACCTGATGTGGAGGTGAATACCATCGTGAACATGGATGTTGCCACCGTGATATGCATCGACATTTTCAGCGCAAGCGCCATTATGGGCACCATTACGGAGCCTCCGCCAATGCCTAATAGACCAGAGGATATCCCTGCAAAAAACGCTAAGGCCACACCCTGAGAAAACTTGTTTTTTGCCCTCAACAATGAATCCTCCGAGTCTATGGTTTCTTCATTCTTTTCTCCAGCGAGACGTTGTCTTCGTGAAAAGTTCAGCTTGAAGATCATACGAAAAGCTACGAAGAATAGGAATATTGCGAAGATCAAGCCTAGCAGGCGCTCTTCTATGATGGAAGTAAGATATGCGCCCACAAGAGATCCTGGAACAGTGGTCAAAGCTAGGAGTAGACCAGTTTTGTAGTATATTCGATTCTGTCTTGAGTAGTTCAGGGTAGCCGCCAGTGAAGTGAAGACTATAGTTGCCAGACTTGTTCCCACAGCGTGGGACGGAGAAAAGCCATAGAACAGAGCCAAAAGCGGCACAATAAATACACCGCCGCCGACCCCAACCATGGAAGCAACAGTTCCAATCAGAAATCCTAGTACAGGTAATAAAAATTCTATCATAAGCATTGCCCCCATATTGGTCCTTTCGAACGCTTTTTCAAGCCATCTCTGAACGGTCGGGAATCACTCTTTGAAAACGTTCGCATATTAAAGCTTTGAGATGAAAGATTAGCTGTGACTTATGAACCAGATTGACCTGATTGTGCGCGTGTTTGAGCGGATAGCGAAACAGATTGAGTTGGCTGGAACTTGAAGAGGCAGCCATTGAGTTAAGCTTCTAGAGTTTGGCGTGAGCGAAATGAAGTTCGCAATCAATTTTGATTTCAAGATTGAGGTTTTACACCGTGCTTGTCGTAAGTGAGCCTTTTCTTAACTAAGTCTTCAACTTCTTCAAGGAACTGTTCGTCTTTCTCCAGATTCAGAAATTGAGGGCATGATTCTTCGAAACCTTCTGGCATCTCGATTCTAATTGAGATGAAAGGCTTTCCCATGGCCATTTCAAATTCCCTCTTCTCCTCGTCATATGTTCTTTCACGTTTCGGCTTTCTTGATCTGAACCATTTCATGATTCTTTCCAAGCTTATCACGCACCTATCAATCCAAACCTTAGAATGAGATAAAGACCTGAGAAACCTAACTGAACTATCGATGTCAGCAAACCTACTTTTGCGAAATCGCCGAATGTTACAGCGATTCCTTCGCGTTTGAGAGCACCAATAGCCATTACGCACACTGAGCCGCTGAATGGTGTTGTTGCACCCCCAAGATTCGTCCCAAGAATAAGCGCTGACCATATAGCAGAAGAGCTCAGCCCTGAAATGACCTGTGAGCTAGTGATCGGCGCGAATGTTAACGCGACTGCAGTGTTGCTTACAAGCATGCTTGCAATTCCGGTGAACCATAGAGTTATGAGAGTTGCGCTAAATGAGCTCCCTCCAGCTATTTGGAAAAGCCACGCTGATATATCGTTAAGGACTTGAGTCTTTTCTAGACCGCCCACAATGAACATGAAGCCTGCAATGAAGAATACTGTCTCCCAATCTAACTCTCTGAAGATCTCCGCTGGATCCAGTTTACTGACGATCAATGCTAGAATAGCGCAGCCTAAGGCTACGCCCTCTGGTCCGACTCCGAAGTTCTCCAACGTCAGAAAAAGGAAAACCAAGAGGAAGAGGATGAATGCAGACTTGTAAAAGAGCGCCTTGTCTGTAATGCTCTTCAGCGGTTTGTAATCAGGCAGTGTCTTTCTCTTCCCAAGCCTCGGCTTAAAAAGTGTGTAAAGTATCAAAATCGTCAACCCCCACAACAATATTTCGCATAACGTTAAGTAACTGACAAAATCTGTGAAGCTGATGTTTGCTTCCAACCCAATAATCATGTTGCTCACCGATCCTATTAGTGTGCTGATTCCACCTAGGTTTATCATCATAGTGGCAGACAGAAAGTATGGTATCGGGTCGTACTTCAAAAGCCTAGTTATCGTCACAGTAGCTGCAGCCATAAGCAGCATAGCCATCGGATCGCTGAGAAACATCGAGACAACAGCCGAAACTATACAGGTGAAAACAAAAAGTTTTGCAGGGCTTCCACCGGAGAATTTTACGGCATACAATGCCAAAACACGGAACAAACCGCTCCTCTTAGCAATTTCAACAACAATCATCGTACCGATCAGAAGTGCAAGAAGCTTCACATCCACAAAGCCTAAAGCTTCTTCATAACTGAACACTTCGTATTGAATTCCAAACCATGCAGTCAACAACGCTCCACTCAGGGCAGCAACCGACAAAGAAGTAAGTTCAGTTGCCGAAATGAGAACTGTCAGAAGATAAATCAGTATGAAGATTACTACAGTTACATCCATCTACTTCACTGTTCTTCATTTTTCTCAATCATCAAGACGAGGCGATCAGCCAACAACTCAGCCTTCTGCTCGACTATTCTGTATAAAATCCGACCAATATCATAAATGAACAAAATTATCAAGCCGAGAGCAATGTAGGTAACGGCTAAGTTCACAAAATCTCCACTTACAGTGGACAAAACCGGAGAAACAGCCGTAACCACCAGTACAATAACTATTATGTAAATGAAGTCTCTTGCAGCTCTCTTCGGAGACCTTTCCTCCTTTACACCAAGCCTCCTGACAACAAAGTCTGCTAGGATATCGCCTAACACCAAAGCATCCGATAAAGCACGTATCAAAAAGATAGCCATAACAACCGTCGCAACAATCAGTACTAGGAAATCCGCGTTGATATCAAGACCTGGAACAACAACGGTGTCAACAGTTGGGGGCACAAAAGCACCTATTATCCAAAAGATGACAGCCATCACCAAATTCATAACAATCCTAGGGAATCTACGTCGAATCTCTTCGTCTTTTGCCTTCATGCTAACCCCTTCATCTCTCTGGCAATATAAACAAATTTAAGTCCAATAACCCGGGCAACCATATTAAAACCATTCGACGGAAGACCGCACCCAGCTGCAGGAAAGCATTGCGGCCTGACAAAAATTGTCTTGAATGGCACCTTGGTAGCGACCTGTGGCAAGTTGCATATTCCTGATGAACCTGAGCGTTTTGATTATCCTGTAGCAGAAATTAAAATAAGCACCTTCATTCCATGGTTCATAAGGGGGTAAGAGAATGGCAGAATCGATGCCACTATTGATTGCAGCCCAGATAAGAAGGAAGTGTCTGAAGAAACTCAAAGAGGCGAAGGCTTACTGTCCTGGAACTGCCGTAACTATGGACCAGCTGAAACTCGATTGGTTAGAAAAGAGACATCTTAAAATCCTCATCAAGAAGAAGAAGGTAGTAGAAACCGGTGACGGTCGCTATTACGTTGAGGGCCAAGATAAAAACCACTGCTAATCAGGAATGAAGGGTTCTGTTGGCTGAAGGGGCAGGTATCTTATCGAGAAAAAAAACGGTCAAGAAAACACTAAGGAACCTAAAGGGAACCGCGGAGGAAACTTCAAAACACGACGAGAACTTGATATCGGCACACTTCAAAATCCAATGGCGAAGAGTTCCTTCATAGACACCGTATTTTAGGACAAGTAGAACGCATAGATTACCTAAATAAAGCTGAAAAGAGCTTGAAAAATAACGTGGACTTTTTTCTATGGTGAACATCCACAGCTAGACACTGCAAAATCCACAATTCCAAGAAACTATGGATACGTAAATGAATGTACGGCGAAAAATTCTGATCCCTGCAAAGAATTTTACAACATCGAATTTCGCAAAACTATGGACGACACCATATGGTCTGTATTGCCCGCGGCGCCGATCAATACGCGCAAGGCTCTTTAAAACTCTATTTCGTTCTCATTTTTCAGGGTTACAAACCATCCGCCTAAAACTTGGTTGTGATGTCCAATGATTTGCTCTGCTGTCAGATTGGAAGAGTCCCAGGTACTGTGTGCGTCTTTCACTAAGACCACGTCGTATCCCAAGCTGTATGCTCGACGGCAGGCTGTATCTATGCAATACTCCGTTTGTAGACCTGCAATGACCAGCTTCTCTATTCCTTTGGATTTGAGTTTTTGGTACAAGGTTGTTTTGTGAAAGGCGTCAGGAGTCTCTTTCTCGATCACTACATCTCCTTCTTTTGGAACAATGGTGGGATGGATTTCCCATCCTGGAGTCCCGATTTCGTCTGGGTCTCTGATTTCTACTCCACTTTTCCAACCCTATGCTTCGTTTGTCCCATACATTAACGCCGCAATCGTTCTCACTTTAGGCTACAACACCGCAAGTGCCATCGGCAACATTATTTATCACAGTATGAGGGAAGTGGCAGACCACTCTCAAGCTTCTGCTCTTAGGACGATTTCAAAGATAGGTGGAGTCGCTGTTCTCCTTTCGCTATTGACTTCTGTATTCGGGATAAATCCTTCAGCTGCTTTGACTTTGGGGTCTTTCTCTGGATTAGTAGTAGGTTTTGCAACCCAGACGGTTTTAACTCACGCAGTTGCAGGGATATTTCTCGTCATCTCAAGACCCTTCAAACATGGCGACATGGTTACGCTGTCTGGCCAAACAGGATTCGTGAAGGAAATAAAACTGATGCACACCATCTTACGAACGGAGGATGGAAAAAAAGAGATACTTATACCAAGCGGAACCATAATTGGAGCAACAATAATCAAGGGTCTTGAAGTACATGGGCAAGAAGGTGACGTTAATAGGTGATGCAAAAGCACTCTGCTTTCGATGGTGATGAAAAGAGGATCGCCTATATAGGAACCTATCCACCGCGAGAGTGTGGTATAGCGAATTTTACCAAGGATCTGATAAACGCCACAGAACAGTTTCAAGAGATTAGGCCATCAATTGTTATAGCCCTAAATGAGGAGGGAGGTGCCTACAACTACGATAGGAGAGTTAAGTTTCAGATTGAACGAGACTCTATTGACGATTACATCCAAGCCGCCGACTACGTCAATCTATCCGAAGCTAATATAGTAAATCTCCAACACGAGTTCGGCCTCTTTGGAGGAAGGTGGGGAGAATACATCAACTCATTTCTAGAGAAGCTCAAAAAACCAGTAGTAACAACACTTCACACAATTTTGCCAAACTTCGAATCAACTGCTCAAGAAGTTTTTCACGGTATCACCAACCATACTGATGCATTCGTGGTTATGACAAGAACGGCTTTGCGCCTACTAAAAAATCACAAGATTGGACAGCACAAACTCAATGTCATCCCACATGGTTGTCCTGACGTTTCATTTGTTGCCACCAAAAGACCTAAAGCTTCTCTCGGGTTGAAAGGAAGGATAGTGCTTTCCACATTTGGTTTGATTAACCGAGGCAAGGGTATTCATCACGCCATCCGAGCGCTTCCCTTCATAGTTGAGAAAGAGCCAAGAATTCTCTATCTTATAATTGGGGAAACTCATCCGGAGGTTAGGAGGATTGAGGGTGAGCGCTATCGGAAGAGGCTGATAAGATTAGTTGACAAACTCAAATTGAGGAAACATGTGAGATTCCACAATCGCTTTCTCTCCAAGCGAGAACTGATTAGGTATCTCCAAGCAACAGATATCTATATTACTCCATACATTGATCGAAATCAAGTTAGCAGTGGAACACTCGTCTATGCTTTGGGAACAGGAAAATCCATTATATCCACCCGATATCTTCACGCTGAAGAGGCTTTGGCAGATGGAAGAGGACTATTGTGCAAATTCAGGAATCCTGTCTCGATCGCTGAATGTATAAACAGACTTCTGGAAGATCAAGAACAAAGGTTCAGGTTCGCAAGGAAAGCATATGATTACAGTAGAGGCTTCACTTGGTCAAAAGTCGCAGAAGAATATGTCAGGTTGTTCAATCGTCTCCTCAAAGATTAAGAGGTGATAGACATTAGACCGCCTGTCAAACTGGATTATCTCAAAGCCCTGACTGATGATACTGGAATCATTCAGCACACCAAATACTCCATTCCAAACCGAAGTGAGNNTATACAACAGATGATAACGCCCGCGCTCTCGTAGCATGCATAAAATATCTTCAAGTCAATGATGACAAAGAGGTGAAGAAGCTGGCCAATACGTATCTGAGCTTCTTATTTCACATGCAACGACCAGACGGCAGATTTCAGAATCTATTGAGTTACGATCGCAGGTTTCTTGATGATGCAGGGTCGGAAGACTGTATGGGGCGTTCTCTCTGGGCCTGCGGATGCGCAACTTCAACTCATCTTTCCGAAGGCATTAGGACCACATCGAAGGAGATCTTTGACAGAGGATTTTCTCATGCATCGAACTTTGAGAGTTTAAGAGCTAAAGCCTTTGCAATTCTTGGTCTTTGCTCCTATTATGAGGCCTTCCCAGATGACCGGAATCTTGCCAGAAATATAGTATTATTGACCAATCAGTTGACAGACTATTATCGAGTCGAGGCTTACTCTGAATGGTGTTGGTTCGAGCCCTATCTCACATACGCCAATAGCCGTCTGCCACAAGCCCTCTTTAAAGCTTACAGAGCTGTAGGACACGAAAAATATGTCCGGATCGCGAAGAAATCCTTCGACTTTCTCATTGAAACTCAGATAATTGATGGGAAGTTCGTCCCGATTGGAAACAAAGGATGGTACAAGAAGGGTGATGAGAGAGCTTTTTATGATCAGCAACCAATTGAGGCATCATGTATGGTAGAGGCAGCCTTGACAGCATTCTACATTACTGATGAGGAGAAGTATAAAAGACTAGCACACCTTGCCTTTGAATGGTTTTTGGGAAAGAATACTCAAAATGTCGTTGTCTATGATACTGTCACAGGCGCTTGCCATGACGGTATTACTCCTGAAGGGTTAAATCTGAATCAAGGAGCTGAAGCTACAATATCTTATCTCCTAGCTCGCTTGGAATTGGAAAACTTAGGGAGGAGAGAGCTCTTCAGAAGGCCAAAGCCAAACATTTAGCCATATGTACAATTATATAGGAAGAAGTCAGAGAATCATCTAGGTGACTTGCGAAAGTTGAAGACTCAAGATCTAATGATAGAAAACGTCATAACAACAAATGAAAAGACAACAGTCGAAGATGCCATAAAAATGCTTTTCAAGAAACATGTCGGAGCACTCATAATAACTGAGGATGATAGGAAGTGTAAAGGAATATTCACTGAACGAGATGCCCTCAGATGTGTTGCCCGAAAAGTTCCATTGAACACAAAGTTGATGAATGTCATGTCAAAAAACGTTATTACAGTAAGAGAAAATGCCTCATTTGCAGAGGCTAAGAATCTGATGGTTTTACATGGCATAAGACATCTTCCAGTAGTAGATACAAAGGGACATTTGAGGGGAATGTTGACGTTAAGGAACCTTCTGGATGAACTTGTCGGGATATCGACGGTCAAGAGCTAGGAAGACAAGGATGTACACAATTGAGCTTCTAAATACATAGTCTCATTTCATAAGTTAAAAACTCATAAGAGTCCAAGATGAACATAAGGAAGATCCATGATGGAGAGATACAAAGGGAACCCTATTCTCAAACCATTACGGGAACATGCGTGGGAGGCGCGTGCGGTTTTCAACGCTGCAGCACTTAATGTCGGTGGGCGAGTTCACATTCTTTACCGTGCTGTTGGCAATGACGGGGTTTCTCGACTTGGATATGCCTCTTCACTAGACGGTTATCATGTCGAGGCACGGCTACCGCATCCCGTTTTTGAGCCAGCAAACTCCACCGAGAGATTCGGTTGTGAGGACCCTCGCCTAACCTTGCATAGTAAACACTGCACCATGGCGTATACTGCACTACGTGACAATGTTTCCAACGCTCATCAGATAGCCTTGACATCTATTGCAATTGATAATCTTATCAACAAGCAGTGGATTTGGGAAGAAAGATGGACACCTTTTCCAGGTGTTCGAAATAAGGATGCTGCCATTCTTCCTCGCAAAATTCGTGGGTGCAATGTTCTTTTTCATCGTATTGATCCAGATATTTGCATTGCATACTCAGACGATCTCCGGTATTGGTCAGGTGTAAAGGCAATAGCGGCTCCTAGATTGGGAAATTGGGATTGTCTAAAAATAGGTGCTGCGGGTCCGCCCATAGAGATAAGCGAAGGATGGCTGTTCATCTATCACGGTGTAGACTTTGAGAAAGTGTACCGACTAGGAGTTCTTCTTCTTGACAAAGATGACCCTGAAAAGATTCTCTACCGCTCGGAAAAACCCATTTTAGAGCCTAGTACTGACTATGAGCGTTTTGGCAGGGTACCCAATGTTGTCTTCAGTTGCGGAGCCATCTTGATGGACGATCAAATCCTTGTCTATTACGGGGGTGCTGACACAGTCGTGTGCGTAACCTCATATGGCTTGAGTGAGCTGATACCTTAGCACGTGCTCACACACGAAAGCTCGTTTCTGAAAAAGTCCAGTCGCCCATTCCAGCTCACAAAGGTGACCTTTCAACTTCGTGAATATGTCAATAACCAGTTGAAAACGAATACAGTGTTATGAAGTGCTATAGGAGGAAGGCTAATAAGATCATTCGACAAATCCAAACGATTCACTGCCCGCCATCAATGGCTTGATACGAGCGTGTCAAAGGATGTTTTTATAGGAGCTTAGGTATTCTTGATGAGGTGACTGTTCTTGTCAGCAACGCCGAAATTTGAGATATACAAGGATACTGCTGGAAAATTCAGATGGAGACTGAAAGCTCCGAACAGTGAGATCATAGCCTCTGGCGAATCCTACGAGTCAAGAGAAAGCTGCAGGAAAGGAATACAATCCGTCAAAACTAATGCTCCAAAAGCCGAAATAGCCGAAATGACATAGCTACAAGGATTATCTATCCCATCAGGCCATCATGCCCCTTTTTTGACCCCTAGCAATCATAATAACACACGCTTAGTCGAGAGTGAAGTGAAGAATGGAATACAATATTGGTGATCCTGTTCATTGCCCAGAATGTGGCAGCGTAAGAGGTAAAATTATCTGGAAAAGTGCAGACGGAGAGACTATTGGCATAAAGTGTCCAGGATCAGGACGCCGCCACAGAAGAAGATCCGTGATCTTGGTGAATCTAAAAAGATTGTATCGGTTCAAACCCCAAGACATCCTGACATCGCGTGCGAACTCAAAATCGAAAGTGAAAAAGTAGTAAGTTGAGGTTCTTCGACTTGTCCATAGAATTGACAGATTTTGAAAGAGAGGTGTACGAATTCATCAAAAAGCATGGAGAGTTATTGACGACAAATATCCCTTCTAGAATGATAGGCGCCATTCCTAACTTAAAGAACAGAGGGCTGATTGAGGTCTACAAGAGAGTCACAGGCAGATGGACATCGAAGAAAAGAAAGTTCGTGAAAGCAATCCCTTCTTAGGACGGTTTTCAAGAGACTGTAGGGTACGAAACCTGTAAGTAGGAACACTCTCAGAAAAAGAAGAAGCAAAATGGAAATAGTAGCCGACATTCTAAAGAAATCTAAAAATCCAGCAAAAAAGACGCATATCATGTACGAATGCGATCTGAACTTTAGCCAATTGAAGCGTTACTTAGGTTTCCTGAGAAAGAGAGCATTGATTCGAAGGAAGAAGAATAATGGAGTAGCAAGTTATCAAACAACGGAAAACGGACGAAATTTCCTGAAGAAAATACTCCGACATTGCCAAGGCGCTCTTTTCGCCACATCGTGATCGTCAAGAGGAGATGTAACGTGCACGCATGTGTTAAGTCATTGATTGTTTGCACGCCTGTCAACAATCAGTGAAAAAGCAAGTCGATCGGACCACTTATATGGAATGAAATGTCTCTAGCTGGTGAAGTGGATAAAGGATAAGAGGAAACTTGGGAGTTCTGTGATGCTTTTTTTGCTTCTTTTGTTTTGAAATCCTCTTGTAACATAAGTGAGGTGATATTATGCCTTCGCACGGTGCACTATCAAAAGCAGGAAAGGTTCGATCTATAACTCCGACAGTCGAGTCAAAAGAGAATCGTTCGCCATGTCCACGAGTCAACAATCGTAGATTCTACAATAGGCGCATTATATTGGGTAGAAACAAAAGCCGTTACAGGTCTCGTAGAAGACGCCGTTGAAACATGGAACCACCAATTTCGGGATTTTCTTTCTAGATTTACTTTGTTCATTTTCAACCCAGGGACTACTTGTTACGTTGAAATGGGCGCCTCACGCGCTCCTTCTTCCCGATGGCATAGAATGTTTGTCAGGTGTTGATGTGATTTTGGAGAAAATGTCACTCTGCAGCATTATGAGACATGTCTTTTTTTGTCCAGTTTTGTCGTTTTTCCCATGAAAATCAGGGAAATTGAAAGAGTTTGTTCAATTTTGAGGAGTTTCTCTAATGAAGAATTCCAATAAACGGAATGAAGGGTTTTGAGTGAATAGCTTGGAAGAGTTGAAACGAGTCAGTGACGAAGAAATGCAAACCGCGCGCGCATCAGGCAGGTTTCAGACAACCATTTCGCGTGGAGGCTTCCCTATGATTTCTTTGATTTTCCTTAAGGCTTCTTCTGCAGGCTTTTCGGGGACAGGGAATAACTCCAAATATCCTTTTCTTATTGCTTCATTGATGAGTTTACCAGTATACCCTGTTCTAAGTGCCAAGTATGTAGGCATTACTCCTTTCATTGTAACCATGTGTAGTGTCAGCTGATAGAGCTTCGTCAAGTTTGGAGGTACACATTTTGGTGTCCCAAACCATGTTTCGAGAAATCTTAGGCCTTTGACCTTTAACACTAAATATCGTGATCGTCTAGACATTCTTCTGGTCACCATCATCTTGGTGATCTATTAATTTTCGCAATATCAAAAGCCGCTTAAGGTCTTCTCTAAGAAGATTTGTCCAACCGTGTTGAAAATGGAACGAACTATCATCGCTGACTAACCTGATCTTACACGAATAATTACCATCATAATCTCTTCCATCACAATCTGATTCTTTCTTTGGAACTCGGCCACATTTGGCCTTGCATAGACCGTCTATGCAATCTTGTATTGTAAGATATAGTTTCTGAGGCTTAAATGGTTGCATGAATCTGTCCGATATCATCTGTATATTTTTTCGCGTCATTGCCTTCCTTGCGGCGCTCGAAAACCTCTCACCAATTAGAACACCTTTATCATAGTCTTTCTGCTCAATAGTCTCAGCCATTTTTGTGACAGTGTCTACACCGACCATGCCGGAATTTGATTCTGGGTTATTTATGACACGCAACAAGATCTTTTCATCTGATTTTTCGTCTGAAGCAGTAAGATCTACATTGTCATTCCAAATTTCTTTTTCTTCATAATCATAGCCTTCGATCGTCATAACTAGCTCCGCAGCCAGTTCTAAATTCATCTAACATTTTCACCTCCACACCAGATCCAGGTACGCACTCATTGCCTGATATTAGATAAAGACTGCCTTCAAATCAACAGCCTTAAGGCTCAAGCCAGCTAATCTAGCTGTATAGTATAGTTCTCATGATCTGTAATATATCTTCGCGGAGATCACAGGCGTGTTATAATGTTTGGCGATTCTAATGAATATGACCTGTATTTTTGCATACTTATCAATATCACAGAATTCCTTTCGTGGTGGTGTCCTGACATTGAACACTTATGACCCGTGTCATGGAATCTTGAGAAAACAAGTCTCTGATGACTTTAACATATCTCTCCCTCTCCTATATCTAGAAAGGTTGCTTCACCACTTTCCTTTTAACGGCTCAGAACCAGATATGTTTCTCAGGGTTTGACGAGTCTTGCTGTCACCCCGTGAAGCAGCAAGTTATTACTTGCTATGTCCTCCACAAGTGGATAGAAAATGGGCTATAAATTGGAAGCACTTCCGGGTGATGTTGAGTGACGGGTGATTCGTCAAACTCGATAAATCCGCAGCATGCTAGGGGTGAACACAACAACGCCGCAGCCCCAGCAGACACGATGCACAGTCTGCAAGAAAGATGCTGGAAAGACATTGTTCAGAAAGGCCACAGTGCCCATATGCATTTGCCCCCGAAAAAGTGCTTAATCAAATTCCTCAAAGACAAGACGGCAATCCAGAAAACCCTCGAAGAAAGCGCGCGCTACGGTACGATTTCTCCGAAGTGTTTTGCTGTGAACCCTATGTCTATCATGTCAACTGTGCCATCTCGGTATATGTCTGCGTCGGGATTCCAGTCTGGGTCAGGGTTGTGTGTGCCAAAGGCTCTGGCTGCAGTGCCGATGTCTCTCATTTCAACCCTTCCATCATCGTTGATGTCAGCTGGAAAACCGACCTCAAAAACCACACTCTTGACAGGATTACGCCAACAACAAAAGGAGAAACTGTATACTCCTTCATCTAACTGTCCTAGATCATAAATGTGCTCAGCAGACCATTCTGCAGGAGCGCAATAACCCATCCATTCCCACATTTCAGAATTTACAGAAAAGTCATTGCTGTCCACAACCAGGGTTCCCCAACTGTCAATCTTATAGCACATTTTTGCGAAAAAGAGAGTCACATTCATGAACCCTGTCTCGTTTTCCATCCAGAAGCTCAGCTCTGCTTGATCGCTGTCAGGGGTGTAGTGCCTGAAATAGTCTGAAGAAACAACCTTCAAGGATATAGAAGAAGCTAGGACAACCAAGATAGAAAAAAGCAAAACTGTTACCCTCTTTCTCATTCAAGCACCAACTCTAATCCATTCATCCCAATCTAATATTTTGGGTATAAGCATATATATGTTTTAAAGGTAATCCTTTTCCATAATCAGAGTATATGATCATGCAAAAAATCAGTTCGCGAGCTAGATTATTACGCCTTAGTGAGGAACGTAATAGAAACAAATGGAAGAAATTCGCAGGGAAAATGAAAATTCGGAGCCGCTTAATCTTTTCCCCCGATTTCTAAGTATCCTTCGATGATTTCTGTCTTTCAACAAGAAACTTGCCCAAGCTCATTTGTCCCAGTATGGATGAGTTCTAATAAAAGTGATTTTCGCTTTTAACAAATCCATGTAAAACTCTTCTTCTTCCTGATGCATCTTCGCTAATATTCTGAAGGCAGTCTCTGGACCTACTCCTTTAACCTCCAAGGCAATGATGGCCTTTCTACCATAGCTCAGAATCAAATCGGCAGTGTGTCTAGCATACGTCAAATCCTGAAGCTCCTCTTCTGACAATTCCTTCTTCTCCAACCGCTTTTTCAGTATATTCTGCAGACTTTCTGAATCTTGATTGAACCGAATCAGGGCAAGCAATCTTGCACCACATTTCTCACACATGGGATATACTGGCAGATTGCGAATCCTCCCTTCTCCAGTCCACTCGCCACATGAAAAGCACAGTAGAGTTGCCTTTCGGGCTTCAATCACCCTCTTCATCCTGTCTATGTTGGATAGCAAAACCCGTTCTGGAGCCATCAACTCTGAAATATCCGAGTACTTCGCCAATATGTGATGAGCCAAGGGCGTGGGCTGCTCTAGCCCGTACAATATGTCCACGTTCATTCTGCCATTCTTGATTTCATTCATGATCTCTCTAACCTTTCTCACGTCCACCTTCTCAATCATCGTTTCCCGAAGGGCTTCATCGAAAATAGGTGTCTCTTTGAACTGTTCCAACAGTTGTCTCAGCCTGTTAGGATTTAGAATAGTCTTTCCTCGGGGCAGGGCACCGAATCTTTCGGCCACAGCCTTCATCTTGTAAGCAAAGGGAAATCTAGCTTCCATGTATTCGTTGAAAGCTTTTTCCATATCTTGCGGGGACAAGCCAAAAAGAATCTTTGATAGGCTTCTAATCTCCTCTTGCCGTAATTTGCGTGGCAGCTCGATCAAGATTCTGTAGCCATCGTTCCACCAACCAGTTATCATCTCCTTGTTCGAAAGTATGCCATCAAAGATGCAGCCCAACGTTCTATTCACGATCTCACCGAAACAAGCATGTATCACAAGGTACCTGTCAAATAGCTCTAGGAGAATACGATTATGTGTTGGCAATGGAGCGCCCAGTCCTATATGTTCCTCAATTTCCGCAACGACATTCTTTAGAGTCAAATCATCTATTCCCATCTCTTCCGCAAGTTTTGCGGTTGCAGCTTCTGTTTTTCCACGTTTCAATTTCCATGCAATCTTTTCCCGAACTCTTCCTGTTTCTTGGGCCAGTTCAAAGGGCACAGGAATCATCTCACCGTCCCATCCAGGAATAGCAGCAAACGGATCTTCAGAAGGAACTACGTAAACCATTCCTGTTTCATCTTCTATCTGAACTATACGCCAGACCTTTCCTTTGCAGATGAAATTCAGTCCCACACGGACCCGTAGAGCCATAAACTCGTCGCCCAACGTTCCTATCCTTCGGTCAGAGATCACATTTACAATAGGGTACCGTCTCTCATCCGGAATCATAGATAGATTCTCATAATAGTAGAGCCGCGTCTTTCTATTCCTCCTAAGAGTCTTCCCTTCATCTTCGACCCTAAGCTTACCCAACCAGCTCAAATAATCCACAACGTCCCTGAGCCTGTCTTTGGCAAGATCCTTGTAGGGATGTGCCCTTCGCACAAGATCCAGCAGAGGTTCTAGATCGATCTTTCCCTTGTCCATAAGTATCCCAGCGACCTGATGAGCCAAAACGTCTAGAGCTTCGCTATGGATTATCACTGGTTCCAGCCTTCCTGTCCGAGCACTCTTTATGGCTGCAATCGATTCTAGCGTATCATCAGGAAAAGCCGTGACAATCACCCCCTCTGAGAGCCTGTCTAAACTGTGCCCGCTCCTCCCGACTCTCTGGATAAGACTGCTGACCTGTCGCGGTGAAAGATACTGAACAGCTAGGTCCACATTGCCTATATCTATCCCAAGCTCCAAAGTGCTTGTGCAGATTATTGCCTTCAAGGCTCCCGATTTGAACTCGTTCTCTATCCTTGCACGCTCCTCCTTTGAAAGAGAACCATGATGAACTGCTATATCCGACCGTTTAAGCTGGTCAAATCTGTGACCAAGCATCTCAGCGTTCTGCCTGCTGTTCACAAAGACTAGAGTTGACTCATGCGTATCCACAAGCTCGGCGATCCGCCTTATCCTCGCCGCAGCCTCAGGGGATGTCCTGATCTCCCCAGCCAGCTCAAAATCCTCTTCTTCTGGGATCGGCATCTCCACCAAATACCTATAGCCTTTCGGCGGAACCGCTTCCACGATCTTCACCTCCCTACCGTTTCCAACCAGAAACTCTCCAATCTTTTCTGGATCCGCGATAGTAGCTGATAGTCCAATCCTCTGAAACTCTCTCCTTGTGATTCCATACAATCGTTCCAGACCAAGTGATAATTGGACCCCTCGTTTACTTGACGCCAATTCATGCAATTCATCAACAATGACACACTCTACATGCCTCAAGTGCTCTTTCATCCTAGCACCAGGAAGAATGGCTTGAAGGGTTTCAGGTGTAGTCACCAGCATGTTGGGTGGAGAAAGAGCTTGTCTCCTGCGGAACTTCTTCTCAGTGTCCCCATGTCTAACCTCGATTGATATGTCAAGCCTGTAGGCCCAGAAGGACAAACGCTCAAACATATCTCTGTTCAACGCTCTCAAAGGAGTAATGTAGAGTATCGATATGCCCTTCTTGATATCTTTCATGATGAAATTGGAGAAAACTGGCAAAAGAACAGCCTCGGTCTTTCCACTTCCAGTCGGGGCAATCAAAAGCACATTTTCTCCTTTCAAAACGGGCGGAATAGCCATAGTCTGAGGAAGAGTGGACCTTGAAAATCCGCAGTCAACCAAGGCGCTGCGCACCGTTTCGGCGAGAAGTTGAAAGACCGTCGAACTCAAAACATGCTCCTTCCAGACTATTACACCATACATCTGCCCTCGAAAAAACGTTTACCTTTCAATTGAGTCGTGGATTTCTGTCATTTACAGCATCTCTTCCATATACATGGAAGAGAGTGCACGCTTTCGATGACCGCTAGATCTGGGCTGTGACGTAATCCACCACACAGACAGTAATGGGTGATTGGTTTTTCTACTATTGAATCCTGAAAACCGAGATTCCTAGTCTCTTGATTACAAAATCGAGCGTAAAGGGGATATGGAGGGGGTCCTTATGGTTCTGAAGGGCCTGTTATGTATGCCCAAACACTCACTAGAACCAGCGTCAGACAAGCTCCGGCGAAGCCCGAAACTAGAAATCTGATCTGAACAAGCTGTGGCAGTATCTGCAAGAGCCATGGAATCAAATGATCAGCGGTCACTTGGGCGATGACCCCCGCCATGAATCCTAAGAGAGCTACAAGCCCGAAAATCTTAAATCGTTCACCCAATCTTTTCACCTATGCCTACATAAACATTCTAAGCTCCTTTTTAGTCTAACTTACACATTTCTGTCTATTGCAGTGAAAGCGAGGAGCATCGCTTTTCACTAGACAATTAAAGCCCAAAATGGTTTCTAGAAGACTGTATATCCCCATATATATACGTAAATGTTTTCAGCATATTAACAATGTATAAGATTCGTTTTAGCATAGCCTAATGCTTGGAGGTATTAATTTGTCAGAAAAATTCTCTAAAAGGTGGGAAGATAGTCAAAGAGACCAACCCATTACCGAACGTATTAAAGCAGCAGTGAAACCACCAGGTCCGCTGAAGCCCAGACTCGACGTAGCAGTCAGACGCCTCGAACTCCAGATACAGAAGCTAGACCAAGCCAACGATCGATTCAGCAAGAGAGATGAATCAATATTCAAAAGGATTGTTGACGCCTACTCAAAGCACGATATGGCTCGAGCAAACGTCTTCGCCAACGAGCTAGCAGAGATTCGAAAGATGGAACAGATGATCATGCATGCACGGCTTGCCCTTGAGCAGATTGTATTAAGGTTGCGAACAGTGTCAGAACTTGGAGATGTTGTCTCAAGACTCGGACCAGCAATAGGCGTCTTAAGAGCAGTCAAAGCAGGAATGGCCAATGTTTTCCCAGAAGCGGAAAGGGAGTTGGGGCAGATAAGTGACATACTAAGCGGCGTGGTGATGGAAGCTGGACAAACCTCAGGGTTTTCAATGAACTTTGAGACCACAAATGAAGATGCTCAGAAGATTCTTACCGAAGCTGCAGCCGTAGCAGAACAGAAGATCAAAGACAAATTCCCGGAGCTGCCTGCAGGAATTCCGTCGGTACCGCTAGGCGAAAAATCCCCTGCTGAAACATCCTGAAAACCAGTCTAAAGAAGATGATTCATATGACACAAGAACCCAGCTTTTTTACCTCGATTGGCAAACAAGTAAAAGACGAATATGGACGCGCTTTAGGCAGAGTCACATCGTTTGCTGTGAAACCAAATGGAAGAGTCGATTCCGCCTACATTGAACAAGGAGATGGAAAACTAGCTGAACACCCCGTCGAAAATTTGAAGATCGAAGACTCAGAAATAATCCTTCTATCACCAGTGAAAATGAAAGCTTCAAGCTTTGGGGATCAAATTCCACTAATATGGCGCAAGAATCAAGCCCTGAAAGGGCTTCTAGAGAAGGACAAGATCTCACCCGAACTATACGAGGATCTGCATGAAAGCTTTGAAGGTGTTCTAAATCAACTGAAAAGCGAGGCCCAATCCCTACTGGAAGAGATTGAGAAAGAAACTGCAAGACGCGCTGAAGACACAAAAAACCTCAACTACGCCTTGGTAAATCTGGAGCTTGAGCATGAGATTGGACAGATTGACGACGAATCCTATCATGGAGCCTTCGCAGTTATTCAAGAGTCCCTGAAGATGACTAACCTAGAGAAGAGCGATCTAGAAGCAATGAAGAACAAGCTTTCAAATATTCTTCTCGGGGAGATAGGGCCCGAAACGGAACCCTTGGCTGAGCCATATTCGCAAGGTGAACCTGAAGCCCAAGAGGAAGTTCCAACTTCACTGCCAGAATCCCCAAATCTTCCAGAGCCGCCAGTGGTAGTCTACGTCAAAGAAGCTGGCGAGTCAAGCGCTTAAGCCGGACGTAGCGGGCGGAGGGAGCTGGGATCAGAAACCTTTTTCGGAAGGACCCTCCACCACTGCGAGAAGTGCTCGGAAAGTCAATGCGTAGGCTGAAGGTTCAGCAACACCAAATCAGACAAGTGTCTTTCAGACTGAAGAGTAGAGACAGAGCACTCTTCGAAACCTGCGTCCATGCACTGAAGAATCAAAACAAAGATAGAGCTGCAATATGTGCGAACGAGATCGCGGAAGTCAAAAAACTAATAAAATTCCTTTACAACGTGGAGCTAGCCATCGAACGTGTATTTCTCAGATTGGAGACCATAAGAGAACTCAGTGATATAATAATCGACCTGAAGCCGGCAGTAAGGCTCCTTCAGAAAGTTTCGAAGCAACTCTTCGAGGTCATGCCAGATGTTTCATCCGAGCTCAGCAAAGTCAACGATGTGATAACAGAAACACTTCATTCAACGAAAGTCAGAACTGGAGCTTCAATCATTCCAATAGGCGACGCCAACCCAGCTGGGAAGGAGATACTGGAAGAAGCCTCGGACTTCCTAGAAAGAGAGATGTATGAGAAGCTTCCCGAACCGCCCGCTACAATAAGAATCCTAGAAGAAACTCCTGTTAGACAGATGGTTGCATTGGCAGCAACCTGTTCCCAGGTGATAGGCGAAGAGACGGTCGAATCTCAAGAAAGATCTTCCCAAGATCGCTTTTCTTTCGAGGAATCTGAGGTGCAAGAAGTATCGCTGGAGATTGGAAAAACTGACCTGGAAGAACCTGACCTGGAAGAAGTTCTCCTAGAATACGTGAAGAAGAGCAAAGGTGAAGTCGATCTGACGCAATGCTCCTTAGAACTTGATGCGTCATATGTCGAGATTGAAGACGCGCTTAAAAAATTAGGAGCTAAAGGCAAGATAAAGATCGAAAACAAAACTAGGTGATTATACGTCCGCTCCACAAGAACTTGAAAAATCCGCGACCAACTATGCGTTAGAAGCTGTCCGACTCGACAAACAGGGATCCAAGGGGATGGCGATTACGATGTACCAAAAGGCTATAGAAACACTGTTGAAACTGGTCCAGCTTTATCCGGAGTATAATCTGAACAAGGTCTACATACAACGTGCAATAGCATACCAAGATAGAATAAAGGCGCTACAGGGAACCGCCTCTTCCATTGAACCACAGACAGGAGATAGCGAGACCGTTGAACACACAAAGGCAACTCAAGGGGACAAAGCCAGCTATGACGAACTCATAGTCAAAGAGAAACCTAGCGTCAGGTGGGAAGAAGTTGTAGGACTGGAACCTGCAAAGAGGGCGATCAAAGAGGCTATAGTCTATCCAGTCCAAAGACCAGACCTGTTCCCGCTAGGGTGGCCACGCGGCATCCTTCTGTTCGGGCCGCCCGGATGCGGAAAAACATTGTTAGCCGCTGCGGTGGCCACCGAGATAGACGCCACTTTCATGTCCGTTGACGCCGCCTCTGTAATGTCCAAATGGTTGGGAGAAGCTGAGAAAAACGTCGCACGACTTTTCGGCTCAGCAAGAAAATCAGCTTTGGAAGGAAAGCCTGCTATAGTCTTCATCGACGAACTAGATTCTCTCATGGGCAAGCATTCCAATGAAGTCGGAGGAGAAGTCCGAGTGAGAAATCAGTTCTTGAAAGAGATGGACGGCATCATAGACAAAGGCAAGAATCTTCATATTTACATCATCGGAGCCACAAATAAGCCATGGGATCTGGACTGGCCCTTCATCAGAAGGTATCAAAAGAGAATTCTAGTTCCCCTTCCTGACCATCATGCCCGTCTAATGATGTTCAAACTCTACACGCGCAACCTACATCTTATTGAAAGCATAGACCTGCATGAACTAGCTAGGCTATCAGAAGGATTCTCTGGAAGCGACATAAAGGATGTCTGTCAATCAGCACATCTCAAAGTGATCGGTGACTTTTTTGAGTCAGGCAAAGCCGCCGACAAGATGGCCAAGCCACGACCATTGAAAATGAACGACTTCAGAAGAATACTTGAAGAAAGAAAACCAAGCGTATCCCTAAATATGATAGCATCTTACAACAGATGGTTCGAAGCATTCAAAGCCCTCTAAAAGAGGTGAAACCACAACTCGATCAAACTGCCAACAGTGGAAAGGTTTGGAGTCCTCCCTCTTTTGAAGAACTCCCTCCTTTTCTCCCTTCTCTCCCCCTTTGAAAGATTCTCCAAACCCCACAATTGGCTAATGGATATGGCTTCATTCTCCTATGAGTTCATCCTGAGAACAAGCGCAGTCTACCTTGCTTTCAAGGTGTCACCCACTGGACTGCCTATTTCTTTCATGAAAGTCTTCACTAGACTCTCTTTGTCTACACACAATTTTTCCGATAGGTCCTTGACCCATCTTATATACGTTTTGAAGATGTTTCTCAGTATTTCTGCCTTCTCCCTTTGAGATAGATCTCGCTCTTCAGCCAGTAGTAAAGCAAACCATTTACCTATGTCTGAGAACTCGTAGGCTTTGACCCATACTGTACGACCGCCTCTTTCCTTTTTCTCCATCTCCTCTGAGAGAACACCAAGTCCAGTAAGAGTCTTCAGATTTCCAATGATAGTCTTATTTGAATAATCAAGCTTCTCAACCAAATCTTTCTGATAGATTCTGTTCGAGATGCCTTGATCGAGTGAGAACTTCAGGACATCGACAGCTGCTCTTGAGCCAAATATCGCACCAAGCATCTTGGTTTTATGCTCTGTTGGAAGAAAGACTACATAGGGATGTAGTTCCACTTCGACCACAGACTAAATGCCTGCAATTCAGTCTTAAACGTTTCGAATCGCGCCGGAAGCAGTAGCTTTTTTTAACGACCGAGTGGAATGCTCTTCAAGGTGCTTCTGAACGACGATTCCCGACCACTGGACTCCAACGGATGGAGATACATACACAACAAAAGAAGGTTTCATATTCAACGTCTTCGGATATGATCATCCCGAAGACCGAGTTTTCTCCTTCTTGAAGTACATTCCCCTGAGATTCAAAGAACTTTTCAACATCCGATTTCTTAAAAGAACGTGGGACTACAAAGGACTGAAGCTATTCCGAGCTGAGAAACTCTACACAGCAAAGAACTATCAGATCTTTTTGAAGACCTTCCGAGACCACTTTCCCGAATACGTTTATTTCTGCCACTTCAGAGAGAAGGAAGTCATCAGCACCCCTCTGGATTACATAGAGAGAGTTTACGTTCCCAGACAATGCCTTTCTCTCCTACTAGAAAAGGAAGACAGGGATAGTCTTCAAGAGAAAACGGTCAAACTTATTGAACTGATGTCCAACCAAGCCGGTCTACACATTGAAGACTTCGGGGTCCATGGTTCCATTGCCTTGGATATGCACTCCCTTCTGTCTGATATTGACCTTGTCGTCTACGGGGCAGAAAGCTTTCGCAGATTGGAGAAGGCACTCGACAGGCTTGTCAGAGAAGGAGTCGTGGAATATGTAATCACAAATCAGCTAGATGCCGCAAGACACTACCGAGGCCGATATGAAGGAAAAATCTTCATGCATAACGCAGTAAGGAAACCTGAAGAAACCCATTCAGAATACGGCACGCACAAGTACATACCAATCAAGCCTGTGAAGCTCAGGTGCAGGGTCACAGACGACGGCCAAGCCATGTTTCGGCCAGCAATCTACAAGATTGGAAACTATAAACCTAGAAATTCAGCCTCAACAATACCCGAAGGCAAGATTCCTAGACGAGTGGTTTCGATGATCGGTTGCTACAGGAATATCGCTAGACGAGGAGACGACGTTGGGGTTTCTGGAATGCTGGAGCAGGTTGAAAACATCGAAACAGGTAAGATATTCCACCAAGTTGTTGTTGGAACAGGAATGAATGAGGATGAACATGTTTGGCCCATCTAAGGCTTAGAGATCGAGATGCAATAATCACAGGAGAAGATCTGATCTTTCGGGTCTTAGGATATTCTCATCCACGAAGCGCTCGGATTTGTGATGCTGAATATGCATCCAAAGGAATCTTCAAATCGGACAATCCAAAGGCGCCAAGAAACATGGGGAAAAATCTCTACTATAAGTTCTACGAGGATGAAGGCTGGAAGTTCATCACAAAGAGTTTTCCCAAATACACGATCACCCATGAGATGGTCGGCACAAAAGTGTTAGGGGTTCGCGACCGTGATATCTTGGAGGTGCGAAGACCGGACGAAAAGCTCGAAACATTGACAGAAGCTGATCCCGAAGACGAGCTTCTAACAGCTCTCCAAGACGTTCTGGATTTCATCACAGACCATTCTGGTTTGTCCAAGAGAGATTTCGGCGTTTTTGGCTCCATGCTGCATGGTTTCCACCACCCGAATCTCTCCGACATAGACCTCACGGTCTATGGCAGTCAAAACCTAGGCGAGTTATATGGAACTCTCCAGGAACTGTATAAAAGTAGGTCTTCAGTGCTCAAGAATGAGTTCGAAGCTGATGAGTCAATTAAGGGAAAGCGTTGGAAATTCCGGAATTGCAGCCTCAAAGAGTATGCGTGGCATCAGCAGAGAAAGATGATTTACGCCCAGTTTAACGATGAAAAAAGTGAGAGAGTAATCAAGACAGAATTCGAGCCAGTGAAAGATTGGAAGGAGATCAAGAGCGAATATGATACTAACACGAAAATTGTGCCAAAAGGTTGGACCAAAATGCTTGCACGTGTTATTGATGATAGAGACGCTCCATTCATTCCTTCCATCTACGGCATCGAACCACTGAAGGTTCTGAAAGGCCCAGAGTTCGCCACTGAAACGAACCGGATTGTTTCTTATCTAGAGGAATTTAGAATGCAAGCTTGTGACGATGAAGTGATCGTCGTAGAAGGCAACCTTGAAGAAACAAAGGCTCCTGAAGGAAACTCCTATCAAGTCACGCTAACCTATTGTCCAAGATATTATGAGCAAGTATTGAAGATTGCATCTCAAGCTAAGCCAATATCATGAAGTCTGATGGCTTACTCCCGAGTAAGAGTCTGAAATACTCAAGATCTCCCCTTTTGTGTCTAACACGCTCAACTTTTCCTTGCACAAGGACCTCTTCGCCTTCTTTGGCCTGTTCACAGAATCTGCCACGAAAAGATGCAATCTCTCTTATTGGTCCTACTTGTGAACCTTCAAGAAGACGTACATCACCTATTCTGTACATGCATGGTGTGAATATCGACTCTGAATCGTCCACAACTGTAGCCTTGACTCTCGCGTAGCCGACATTCACATAGTAGATATCCCCGTACTTCTCGTCAATTTCACTCCAATCCTTCACGAAACGAAAAAAATAATCCCTCACTGAGAATCTTCCCTGCATCACCTTTCTAGATTCGATTCTAGCGAAGTCCTCGTAGCTCATCAGGGTGTCTTTCGAACGGAAATCGAACAAGTCCTTCAAACCTCTCTGAGCGTAGGGCCTGAAAAGTCCATGTTTTTCCTTCAATAACTCCTTCAGAATGGTGTGAACTTTCTGGCAGTTTTCCGAACCGTAAACGATAGGATCGAGATNNGAGATCAGAATCTGACTTGTGAAGTCCCACCATAATTGAGCCCGAAATGCCAATAGCTTCCCAAGGAATGTCCGCGGTCTCTTTCACAGCTTTGGCTAACCGCACGGCCATGTCTTGTAGTGAATCCAAATCACTAGAACTGCGAAGTCCCTGTAAGATCTCCGTAGGCTCATAGTGTCTCTTGACTGCATCCATGGGAACCTCGCAGAGCTTTTCATCAAAAATGCAGTCATTCACTACATAATGAGGGAATTGTTGTTCCAGAAACTCAAACCGTTCAGGAAGCGAATAGACTTTTCTGTATGCTGAGTATTTGTTCTTGCGATCGCCAGATGTATCAGGGATGAATCGGGGGAAGGCAATTATTCTGCTTGGAGGATGAACCAGACCTTTAACATCAAAAATGGGTCCAGTCTTAATCTCGATGAGATCCCCTTCTCTTGCTTTCATCTGATATCTCCTAGCTACTAGTGAAGAAGCGTCATTTTGTTTGTTTTTGCTTTTTCGCTACTAGGAAGTCTAGGGCAAGTGTCTTTATATTCGCTCTTTTGAGGGCTAGAAGGACTGCTGTACCGATGATTGCTCCTGCCAGGCAGTTTAAGGAATCTGCAATAGCATAGTATATTGTCAGAGGTGCCCAGAACGGATACATCTCTGGAGTCCCCCATCCTAGGATCCAAACGGCGTTGTTGTTGCTGGTCATGACATCGCCTCCTATCCTTCCAATCCAAGCGAGACACCATATGGCCATTGGCAGATTTGCCGGGTTTCTAGCCTTCACAGAGTTGATGATCCATCTTCTTATTGGAGGCACGAAAATGAAAACCGCTACAAGCCATGACTGCCATGTTATGATTGGCATAAGCTCATACCATGCAAACGGATGAATGAACCAGATCACCATCTGAACAACAAAGATCAGTGCTGCTTCTTTCCATCTGTCAAACAGTACAAGCCCACTCATTAAGACTGTCGCAGTTGGACCTAGAAAGGTAAGTAAACCCATTGATGTTGCGGGATTTACATACGGAACAAGCCAACCGAAGACAAAGCCAGCAAGCGTACCCCACAATGGACCGATCAAAGGAGCAGTCAGACCTGCAAGCAAGATACTTGAAAATGTAATCATCGCTGAGGTTCCCAAGATTGGGTATGCGGGGAGTAAGGCGCTTGCCAGCAGTAAGGCAGTCCAAACACCGGCCAATGCTAAAAATACGGTATTGGTGACGTATTTGAGAGACACATACATCAACACTCGATGTTAATCAGTTCATCGCTGTGTAGGTGTTTACACAATATTAATAAAACTTTCCACACGACGATATTCATTGGGTTGCACTTGCCATGGCTATAGGGAACAGAGCAAAGCATATTTCAAGTTGTCTGGAGTTGGCTATTCTCTTCGAGATAAGTGCTGATAAGCCTGGGAATGTTAATCTGATTGTGGGCTTTGAAGGCACACGTTATGAGCATTTTCTTGCTTCCGCCGTTGCTACAGCCTCATCTTTTGAGCTAGCGGCGGAACGGGGACTGCAGCTTGCACGAGGGGGGATAAGAGCAGCAGAAGTAGGTTTAGGGAGGATCATAAGAGATTGTATATCGGATATTAATGCTTGGCAGAGCGGCGGAAACACGTTGTTGGGGACAGTAATCCTGTTGTCGCCCATAGCTGTCGCAGCAGGTATGGTCCTTGCTGATGAAGAAAGGCCATGCCAGATTCCGAAAATAAGGGAAAAGTTGGAGCTTGTTGTAAAGTCAACAACGCCGGAAGACGCGGTTGATGTGTACGAGGCAATAAGGATCGCAAATCCAAGTGGGCTCGGTCGGGCGCCGAGGCTTGATGTCAACGATCCGGAATCCATCAACAGAATCCGCGAGGAGAAGATCCGGCTTTTTGATACATTCGTTATTGCTTCCAAGTATGACAGGGTATGTTCTGAATGGGTTGAAAATTATCCGATAACTTTTGAAGTTGCCTATCCTTTTCTAGTGGAGCAGATCAGAGAGGGCAAAGATCTAACAATAAGCATTGTGCATGCGTTTCTGAAGGTCTTGTCTGAATATCCGGATACTTTCATCGCCAGAAAGGCAGGTACAGAGGAAGCTCAGAACGTGTCTTCTATGGCTGCAAACGTCTTGGAATTGGGAGGACTTGAATCTACCAAAGGTAAGGCAGGTCTCCTGAAGTTTGACTCCGATCTCAGAAGATCAGGCAACCTCTTGAATCCAGGAACTACAGCTGACATAATTGCAGCAGCTCTATCTCTCATTGTTCTTGGAGGATATAGACCCTAATACATGTTTTCTCAGAAAGCTTCGCTGTGTCGTGATAAGATTAAATAGGCTGAAAATCCGTTAGCCTTCATGATACGCGTGAGATTCGTGGTCGAGGTGTGTTGAAGCTGAATGTAACATTGCTCACGGGAAGGACAATTGAACAGGGAGTAGGAAAGGAGTGGGGGAAAACGTCCAAGGAGTATGTGGAAAGTGTTTCGGTTTGTTACATGGATCCGGAAGACTTGAGAAAGCTTGGAATAAAAGAAAACACCAGAATCCTTGTTTCAACCGACTACGGGTCAGTAATATTGAAGGCTAGGAAGTCGTTAAGGACTCCCCATTCTGGCATGATCTTCATTCCGTATGGTCCTTGGGCAAACGCTGTAGTCGATCCAGAGACCAACAGCATCGGTATGCCTTCTTTTAAAGGCATTCCGGCAAAAGTTGAACCTGCCCCAGATAAACCGATCCTAAGTCTGGAAGATCTTCTGCAGGAACAGTTTGGAGAGTAGCGGATCGGAAGAATCACATTCTACTCCGGTTTCTTGATCGGCCTGACGGTAACATGTAAGGTTATTTGGTTACCAAAAAGATTTAATGGTTAGCTGAGACAGTTAAGACTTCGCAATTGGATGTGCTGAATGAAATTGGCCATTGTTAAGGCTGTGACTTGTCCGGTTTGCGGTAGCTTATGCGATGACATCGAACTATCAGTTCGGAACAATGAGATTGTTAAAGTGAAGAATGGCTGTGCCATGTGTGAAGCAAAATTCTTAAGTCACAAGGCCAAGCACAGACCCCAGAAACCATTGATAAGGAAGAATGGAGAGCTTGTGGAGACGTCCGTTGAAGAAGCTGTCCAAAAGGCTGCTGAGATATTGGCTGAAGCGAATTATCCTGTACTTTATGGTTGGAGTTCCACAAGCTGTGAAGCCACACGAGTAGGCTTGGAACTGGCAGAAGAGATCGGAGGAGTAATTGACAATACAGCCGTGGTGTGCCATGGGCCGTCAATATTAAGCATCCAAGACATAGGCATTCCTTCATGTACACTTGGTCAAATTAGACATCGGGCTGATCTAGTCATCTACTGGGGTAGTAATCCTTGGAGCGCGCACCCAAGGCACATAGAAAGATACACGACTTTTGCAAAGGGAAGATTCCAGAAAAGTGCGTGGAGAGGGTATATAGAAAAGATCAAGGCTTCCATAGCTAGGAAAAAAATGAGGAGTGCTTTGAGAAGAGTCTTTTCCAAGGAGGAGCCCACTACTCAACGCCGCAAAGGCCTGCCCCCGACCATGTTCAAAGCCAGTAGAAAACTAGTTGTCATTGATGTGAGAAAAACCAAGTCTGCAGATGTAGCTGATCTATTCATTCAAGTTGAACCGAACAGAGATTATGAGCTCCTCCAAGCGTTAAGAGCTCTAATCAGAGATCAGGAGTTGGATGTTGATGAGGTGGCTGGGGTGCCAGTAGAACTACTTGAAGAAGTTGCAGATTCGATGATCGAATGCGATTTCGGAATTCTCTTCTTCGGGTTGGGTTTGACGATGAGCAAGGGCAAGCTAAGAAACATCAGTGCTGCTCTCTCCTTAATCCGTGACCTGAACATGCGAACGAAATTCGCGATAATGCCCATGAGAGGACACTTCAACGTAACCGGAGCAAACACCGTATTTACCTGGCAGACCGGGTATCCGTACGCTGTAGACTTCTCGATGGGCTATCCCCGATACAATCCTGGAGAGACGTCAGTGATGGATATCCTTCTTAATCGAGAGTCAGACGCAGCATTGGTCATTGCTTCAGATCCCGTGGCGAACTTTCCAAAGGACGCTGTAAGACACCTCGTCAGCAACAGACTTATCGTGATTGATCCTCACATGAACGCCACTTCGAAGATGGCTGATGTAGTCTTTCCATCAGCCTTCGTTGGAATAGAGACTGTTGGAACAGCCTATCGCATGGATCACGTGCCTCTGCCTCTCAAGAAGATTGTAGATCCGCCTAGCGGAATTCTCTCTGATGAGAACATTCTGAGAAGAATCCTTTCAAGAGTCAGGAGAATCAAAGGGAGAGGACCTATGAAGGAGATAGCCTAGATGGAGCTTCTGATTAGAAACGGCTTTGTTTTCGATCCGATCAACAATGTTGATGGCGAAAAGATGGATATCGCCGTCAAAGATGGGAAAATTGTGGAGAAAGTGAATGAACGTAACGCAAAACAGATTGATGTCTCCGGGATGGTTGTCATGCCTGGAGGGGTGGACATTCACTGTCACATCGCTGGTTCTGAAGTCAACACAGGAAGACTATTGAGACCAGAGGATCATTTCAAGGATTTTGAGCCAAAGACGGCGAGAACAAGATCGGGCGTGGGGCATTCAATTCCTTCCACATTTACCACAGGCTACCGGTACGCTCGAATGGGTTACACTACTATAATGAATCCTTCCATGCCTCCACTGGAGGCAAAGCACACTCATGAAGAACTGAATGATACACCAATGGTTGATAAAGGGAGCTATCCCCTCCTCGGCGACTGGTGGTTTGTCCTTGAATACCTAAGCGATGGAGCGATCGAGGAATGCGCACGATACGTAGCGTGGATGATGACTGCAACAAAAGGATATGCCATCAAAATCGTCAACCCGGGAGGCTTGGAGGCTTGGAGTTCGGGCAGAAACATGACCAGTCTAGATGATCAAGTCCCACATTTCGGTATAACTCCTCGAGAGATCCTTCGCGGACTCTGCAGGACGAACCGACTCCTCAACTTGCCCCACACCATCCACGTCCACACTAACAACTTGGGAAGGCCTGGCAACTACCTTACAGCCTTGGACACGATGAAATGCGTTGAAGATCTTGCTCGTGAAGACAGACCAACAATCCACATAACTCACTGTCAATTCTGTGCTTTCAAAGGTTCAGACTGGAAAAATCTCGAGTCAGGGGCAGAGGAGATCGCGAATTATGTCAACGCTCATAATCATGTAACCTTGGATATGGGCCAAGTGATTTTCACTGACACGACAACAATGACTGCTGATGGTCCTTTCCAGTATACCTTATACGAACTGACTGGAAACAAATGGGTGAATCACGACGTAGAGACTGAAACCAGCTCCGGAATAGTGCCCTTCCGATACCGTCGCAAAAGCTACGTCCATGCCATTCAGTGGTCCATAGGTTTAGAACTAGCCCTCTTGACGAAGGATCCATGGAAAATATTCATGACAACTGATCATCCCAACGGGGGGCCTTTCACCTCTTACCCTAGAATCATCGCCTGGTTTATGAGCCAGAAAGCTAGAAAAGCCACTATCAAAAAGATAAACAAGAGAGCCAGAAGCAGAAGCCTACTACCCTCTATAGATCGAGAGTTAAGCCTCTACGAAATCGCCATAACAACCCGAGCAGGCCAAGCCAAGGCATTGGGACTCAAAAACAAAGGACATCTAGGCATAGGCGCAGATGCAGACCTAGCCATATACAACATAAACCCAGATACAACAGACCCTTCTAAGAAATACAAAACATTGAGAAGAGCCATGAGAAACGCCGCCTACACAATTANNAGAATGGAGAGATACGGCGACATGAAAAAGGAACAACAATGTGGCTAGACGTGAAAGTCTCTGAACCTGTCCAGATAACTAATGACATGAAAAAGAGATTCAGGGACTATTGGACCGTGGAATATGAGAATTATCCAGTAACCAAACACTACATTGAGGCTTCAAAACCCCTGACAACGAAGGCTGATGTCTAATGATAAATCTCTATCCGAGAAAGGAGTTCCGATACCCCACAACAGCTGAATGCATAAACCCAGACATTTTTCAAGGCAAGTCCTGCGACGAGATCGGAGGACTAGAAGTCTGGGAAGGAAACAAGCCCCGAAAGCTGGGAGAGCTCTTTAAGATTGAGGAAACTGAAGAAAAAAACCAAAGCGAGGAGACAGTCATATCAATCCGCGGGGATTTGATCAAGGTAAGGAGAATAGGGGCGAAGATGAGTCAAGGTCTGATAACGATCTGTGGAGATGTGGGAATGCATCTAGGCGAAGAGATGCGGGATGGAAAAATAGTTGTTGACGGTAACGTTGGCGGATGGGCTGGTTCTATGATGAAGGGAGGAGCAATTGAGATCAGTAGAAATGCAGGGAACTATTTGGGAGCTCCATACCGAGGCAGTGAGCAAGGTATGCAAGGAGGCAAGGTCATCGTTCATGGAAATGTAGGAGACGAGCCTGGGGCCTACATGAAGAGAGGCCTCATCAAGATTTATGGAAACTCAGGCCAATTCACGGGTTATAGGATGCAGAAGGGAACAATCTATGTCCAAAAGAACTGCGGAGACAGAGTGGGGGCCTGTATGACCCGTGGCAAGATAGTTGTAGGTGGCTCTTTAGAATCACTTCTTCCGACTTTTACGATTGACAGGCTCAAGAACAAGGTTAAAATCGAGGAGAGAGAAGTAGCTGAAGGTCCCTTCTACGTCTTCCTTGGGGACCTAACAGAAAATGGTCAGGGTAAAATCTACGTTTGCAAAGAGAAGAACCCTCATCTCAACCAATATGAGAGATTTCTATAGAGAGCCAGAGGACTGATCTTGAGGAAACAAGTAAGCGTAAATCGATTGGCTTGGAGACTCTTGAAGATTCTAACTGAAAGATCAAGTTTCTACGGAGTTGTGGTTGAGAGAACGACTTCTGGCGCAACACTGGTGGATGCAGGTGTTCGGGCGAAAGGCGGTTTCCAAGCCGGAAAAATCATAACAGAGATATGTATGGGAGGATGCGGAACAGCAAAGGTAACGTTCAAGAAATACGGTGACATCGATCTTCTCTCAATATTCGTGTACTCAGACCATCCTGTCGTTGCAACTCTAGGCTCCCAATTTGCAGGCTGGCAGATAAAAGAAGGAGACTACTTTGCCATTGGTTCAGGACCAGGCAGAGCATTAGCTCTAAAACCAAGGGAAATCTACAGGGAGATCCAGTATAGAGATGAGTTCGAAAAGGCGATAGTCGTTTTGGAGACCGACAGGCATCCTCCGGCAAAGAGCATAGAATATTTCGCGAAAGAGTGCAAAGTTTCCATCCAAGACTTGGCGATCGTCCTTACTCCTACAGCTAGTGTTGCAGGAACAACGCAGATCTCAGGCAGAATAGTTGAAACCGGAATTCATAAACTGAGCAAGCTCGGCTTGGACCCTAAGAAAATCCTGTACGCTTGGGGATGTGCCCCAATCTCTCCAGTCCATCCCGCATTCACACAAGCTATGGCGAGAACCAATGATGCAATCCTCTATGGAGGAACGGCCTACTACGCAGTAGAATATGATGATGAAGACGAACTGAGGCGAATACTCAGCGAAGCTCCCTCAAGTGCCTCCAAAGCCTATGGAAAACCTTTCATAGCGATCTTCAAAGAAGCGAATTACGACTTCTACAAGATAGATCCAAACCTCTTCGCTCCAGCCATGCTCACAATAAGCAACCTGAAAACCGGTCACACATTCAAGGCGGGAGACATCAACGTCGAAGCGTTAAAAGAATCATTCAGCATCTAGAGTAAACGCTCTCAGAATCACCCAGCTTGTTTAAGTCAAGACATATATAGCAATCGAAATCCCACTCTAGCAGACGACCTCAGACATCGCTAACAGAGAACCAAGGTCTCAAAAGGGATCGTCCCAGTCTACATATTACTCGTAGAGCCATAGTGCACGTCTTCAATCTGATCCGGAGGCTTTGACTTTCGTAGACATGTATGGAGCCGTGAATATTCTGTTCACAAAATCACTGAAGCCTTGGTTTCCAACAAGTGCAGCCATGAAGACGCCTAGTAGGGCAAGCTCCACCCATGCTTTTGTCAGTATTGAAAGAACAAGCACATGTAAGGAACCGAAGATCGATGCGAAGAGGGCTGCTACGTCTGGAAGCAAGACTGCCACGAGGCCCTCAAAGTAGAACAGAGTGAATATGGATTCTGGCACATATCCGATCAGTGTCGCAGCAACAATCTTCCAAGATGAGTGCTCGGCCGTATTGACTTGCAAGGCTCTGGCCAGATAACCAACGGTCAATCCCGTCAACGCCTTCCCGATCGGCAAGCCTACCAAACCAAGCAAGCCCAAGCTTCCTCCAAGATATCCGAAGTACAGACCTGGCCCTATGCCCACAAGTAGACCGGCTATGAATCCCATCCATGGGCCGCCATACACTGCAGCGATTAGGGTGCCAATGTGAGAAAGGTCAAGAGCAATCTGGGTCGTCTTGAGAACTGTCTGGGACGCGACGAACATGACATTCCCCAGAGTTGCCATAAGGGCTGTAAAAGTGATTTTCCTAGACTTCTCAGATGTGTACATGTTTCTCTCCCTTTGAGCTTTGCGTTTGCACCCTACTCATATATAAGTTTCTACCTAACTGCGAGTATGCTTTGCACTCAAAGCTTGAAAAATAAATATCGCCCGTGTATAATTCATTCGGGAAATCCTTTGTCGGAAACTCCTACAGTACCTTCAACAGAAATAAGACTCTGGCTTGAGAAGGAGACTAACTCCGTATTCGTTCCAATTCATGAAAAAGCGAAGAGAATGCTAAATGAGATGCGAAAGGAGCTTGATAATCTTGAGGACGTTTGTGAGATGTTGTTGGAGAACAGCAAAAAGGAGATCGAGAAAAGGAATATGAAAACCTACGGTAGGGCCAGAGCGTTGAATAAGTTGGCCCGATTGTATCTGAAGCGGGTCAGAAAAATCAAAGATCCAAGCGAAGTCTCCTACAATAGTCTTCACGATTTCTTGCAAGAAACCCAGAACGCTTTCATAGCTACGGAGGTAGACGTAAGAAACTGGTTTCCGAAGATATCTCCTTTCTTCATTCTTGATCGAAGAAAATTTCAAGGGATCTTTGAACGTGCGAAAGAAACTGTAAAAACTATCCACAGCTTCATGGAAAAAGAATATGTGAAGACTAAGATCTTAGAGGATACCTTTCAGTTAATCGAGAGACTTCTAGTCTTGGAAAGCCAGCTGACCGACGTAAGAATCAAGATGGAGAAAGCCACGATTAGAGAGAATTCACTTGAGAAGCAGATAGCTGAAATCCAACAACAAATCGTGGACCTGAAGAACAAACAAAGCCTATCTGAGATGGAAGGAGTCCAAGAAGACATAAAGAAGTTGAGAAGAAGAGCCCAATACAGTCTGCGGCATCTTCGAAAACCATTCGTAAAGTATGAGAGACTTGTTCAACGTGAAGCTGGCCTGACTCCTGAGGAGTTGAGGAAACTCAATGATTATATTGAGGACCCGCTCAGGGCTTTGGCGACAGAAGAGGCTGATTATCCAAGATTGAGGGAGATTCTCAAGAAACTTGAAAAAGCCTTATCTCAAGGCAAGGTTAAACTGAAGAGTAGCAGAGCGCGAAAGGCGAAGGAAAACATTCACAGCATTCTTAACGGCGACTCTCTAGTTTCTCTTCATAAAGAATGTCGTAGAGCCATTGCCAAGAGGGAGCAGCTTCTGACTTCGTCCGAGACAGTCAAGGCCAAGAAAGGTTTGGCTGAACTCAGAGACACTGTCGGAAGGCTGAAGAAGAAGAGGAAAAGGGTTGAGCTGGAAAAAACCACAATCGAACAAAATCTAAAAGGGACCTTGAATGAAATTAAGGAAGACAAGGGCAAGATAGAAAAGAATGTGCTTGAGTTCCTAGGAAGAGGAGTTCATGTTGAGCCCAGGGTGTAATTATGGGAATTGATCTTCCTCAGATGATTAAGGAAGCTCAAGACATCGAATTTAGGGAGTTCATGCAACTTATTGAAGAAGCTGTACACTTACTCGCTGAAGAAGATGGACAAGTCGGAGATCTGAATGTTATCGGCAGGCTCATCAAACTTGAACATGAAGGGGAAGCAGTGATAGTTAGCGACATACATGGACACTTAGAAAGTTTGATGAAGATCTTGAAAGACACAGATTTTCTTCGAATAGCAACCCGAAGACGCAAGACGTTCCTGATATTTCTGGGTGACTATGGCGATCGTGGAGCTCACTCCGTTGAAGTCTATCACGTCGTTCTCAGGTTGAAACTGCTATATCCAAAACAAGTCATCCTGATGCGGGGAAATCATGAAGGTCCCGAAGACCTCCTTGCCTATCCTCATGACCTTCCTACGCAGTTGCGCGTGAGATTCGGGAGGAAATGGAAGGACATCTATCACAAAATCCAGAAGCTGTTCCAACATCTCTATAATGCAGTTTTGGTCAAGGAACGTTACCTCATAATCCATGGAGGTCTGCCACAAGGAGCAAAAACACTGGAAGACCTTGCGTTCGCCCACACAAGACACCCGGAAGAAACGATGCTTGAAGAAATGCTATGGAGCGATCCAGTCGAAATAAATAAGGGAACAAGTTTGTCTCCGAGGGGAGCTGGGAGACTATTTGGCGAGGACATAACAGCCGAAGTATTGAGTATGCTCAATGTGAGCCTTTTCATAAGGGGTCATGAACCATGTCCGAGTGGCTTCAAAATCAACCATGACGGCAAGATTATAACTCTGTTCTCACGGAAAGGACCGCCATACTTCAATGTTCAAGGCGCCTATCTACATCTGGACCTTTCCTCTCAAATGGAGATTGCGGAGCAGTTGATACCGTATATCCGTGTCGTCTAGACAGAAGCTTTAAGAATATAGTCCGCGAGCATCTTTCCTAGCCTGGGTGGTTCATTTTTTGAGGATAGGAATCTTAACGCGGAACAGAAATTCTTGGAGTTCAACCCAGCTTCAAGACGCATTGCGCAGACATCATGTTCCGTGTGTTTGCTTCAATTTCTCCGAACTGGTCGCTCGAGTGGCCTACAAACCATATTTCAACGTTCGAAACATCCGAATTTTCGACGAACTAGATGCTATGGTTGTCCGCCCTATTGGACGTGGTTCTCTGGAAGAGATAATCTTCCGAATGAACATGCTACGTCGACTTGAGCGTCTAGGTCTATATGTTGTCAACCCGCCTGAAGCCATTGAGCAATGCGCGGACAAGTATAGTCTTCTGTCAATCTTGGAGGAGAATGACATACCTGTCCCTCGCACTGCGGCAACAGAGAGTGCTGTTGAAGCGTTAAAAGTCTTTCATGAATTAGGCGAAGATGTTATTGTCAAACCCCTCTTCGGATCCAGAGGAATAGGCTCCACACGAATAAACGACATGGAAGTTGCCACCACAATCTTCAGAGCTCTTGCATTCCATCACACTGTAATACATCTTCAAGAATTCATTCCGCACGGCTTCTCTGATATTCGCGCTTTCGTCATAGGAGATCAGGTGGTGGCTGCGATGAAACGAATGGGGAATACTTGGAAGACGAATTACAGTCAAGGAGCTAAGCCTGTTCTCTTGAAACTTGATCGAACACTAAAGAAGATGGCCATCAAATCAGCAAATCTATCCAATTGCAAGATCGCCGGAGTAGACATCCTAGATAGTTCCAGAGGTCCACTCTGCGTTGAGGTAAATAGTCAGCCCGGATGGAAAGGGCTTCAATCGGTCAACACATTGAACATCGCCGAAAAGATTGTGGATTTTGTCACATCGGAATTGAAGAGATGACTGGCTAAGGCGCACTAGGCAGAGAGACAACGGCTTACAGTAAGACGGATTTCACTTCATGCCTTCCCATGTTGAAACAAGAGACTTCAAGTAGGCTGATTCTGTAAGCAACAATAGTGGGATACTTTCGATTGCCTGTCTAACTGGTATCAGTTGATTATGACATGAAGCTGTGAGGAAGACTAGAAAAATGACATCGGATCTGCGCCAGGAAACCCGATGAGCACATGCTTTCCTCAGAAGGATTGCTCGGAATCAACAGTCGCTTGGCTCCATAATTCTTTCATACGGGTCGTCAGTTTTTCTTGGAAAAGGGGTCTCTTTCCCATTCTTGATCAGAATGCGGTTCCGGTTTTTCGTGAAGCATCCTAGGATTGTTGCCTTGACATCTTCTTTGCCTAATACTTCTTGGATCTTGTCTTCAGCTCCAGGGCTAACTGCAGCCACAATCGTGCCTGTCGAGGACATGGACAAGACTTGTAGATCTGATAGTTGGAAACTCTTTCTTAACTTCTCAACTTCCTCTGGAATCATAAGATTGTCTAGCTTCATTTTGAACCCAACCTCAGATGCTTCAGCCATCTCGTTTAGAGCTGCTGTTAAACCTCCTTCAGTAGCGTCATGCATGGCATGAACATCGACCATTTCAGCAAGTATCAATGCTTCTCTTACACAACTCTGCAATTTTACGAGTCTGGCCAGTCTTCCTGTTTGACCAACTCCAAATAATCTTTCAGCCAAGGCTTTATGCGTCAATGCAAAGTTCACAGCGATCTCTAGCCCGATAGGTTTAACACACACAATCAAATCCCCAGGTTCAGCTTGACCCGGAGTAATCAGCTTCTCCTTAGCAACTGTGCCATAAACCGCGCATGTTCCAACCAAAGTTGACAACCCTCTGTATGTACCTGTGTGGCCTGTTACAACGGCTATGCCGAGTTCTTCAGCTGCATCGCAAGCCTGCTTCATTACGCTGTAGAAGACTTGGCTTCCTGTGGATGGTGGAGCAAGAAGATTCATGGTACAAAATTCTGGCTTTGCTCCGAACAAGGCTGTGTCTGAGGCAGGATAATGGACTAACAGCCATCCAAACCATTCTAGTGGCACTCCAACACAAGGATCTGTGGAGACGACCATGTATTTGTCGTCCATCAAATGTACTCCCGAATCGAAACCTAGGAGAGGAGGAACAACGAGTCTTGGATCCCTTTTGACGTACTTAAGTAGTTTCTTAAGGTCTTCTGTCGAGAGCTTTCCCATCTATAAGAACCCATTTCTATTGAATTTCGATGCCGCTACCTGTTATTCTGAAAGGGACCCATTCCAAAGGATGATAGGATCCCTCCATTTTTGCTATGCGCATTTCCCTTCTACACTCTTGCTCATTAAAGCGGAAGTATAAGATGTTGTGTGCCTTGTTGAGGTCGAGATCCGTAGCCCGTTGAGTCGCCACATCTTTTTGTGTGGCTGCGGTCATAATGTCGATATTCGCTATATTGTCGAAATGACACCAATTAATAGTCCAATCCTCAACTGGATCCATATATTTGAGATCATACAAGGAGAACAGTTGTTCGCTGAAATCTCCAGCAGCGAACCGCGTTACTTCCTTTTCAGAGAGCATCCTGTCAATACGTTTCATCTCTTGAAAATCGTCAAGGCCGAAGTACAATACGCGAGGATCTTTTGGGTAAGGTTCAAAATGTGGAAAAGCCTGTATAGCAATGAACTTACCTGATTTCTCGTAAGGCTCTATATCCCATCCAAAAGACTTGAAGTAGGTTCTCAAGCGAGGAAAAGGTTTGTCCATAACATCAAATGCGACCGTCTCTCCTTCCTTGAGGCCTTGCCAAAGAAACTGCATAGCAAAAACTGTTTTTCCTGTACCTGGTATGCCATAAAGAATATTGCGCGAACCAGATTCGATTCCTCCGCCTATTAACTTGTCCAATTCCTCTATTCCAGTTCTGAGTTTTGCCAAATGTGTCTCTCCAGACCTACAATGCGTATTCTAGAGTTCTTCTCTTAACCAATATGTACACAATTATAGCACTGATGACAAACTCTGGGATTAAGAAGCTTCCATTATAGACAGCAGACCAGGCAACAGGATTCCAGTCTTGGGGAACAGTGTAGGCCCAGAATACGATGCCGGCACCAAAGTGCAAGAGAAACTTCGTCAAAACGCTGACTCCTACACCAATTATCGAAAGGGCTACCGATCTCCTGCGGAATAGTCCTGCTAGGCCTAGTACTCCAAAACCTATTGGATACTCAACGACAACCTGAAGAGGATTTGTGATGGGGGAATAGGGAAGTAGCATTACATCGATGAGAAGCGCCAGAAGGCCAAAGATTGCTCCAGCAGCGAAGCCAACGCGATAACCTCTTCTGAGAGACAACCACAAGACAGGAACCATGCTCCCAATAGTTACCGCGCCTCCATATGGAAGAGAGAACGGGCGTATCGTGTACAGTACTGCTGAAAGCGCGGCGAAAACAATAATCTCAGCAAGTATTTTAGCTTCGAAGCCTAGCTTATCTTGATTCACGGTTTTTCCCTCCGCCAGTATTATCTGGATCAGGTTCCAAGGGTCGATGGTCTTCCACCATCCTCTCAGCTGGATCAAAGTCCAGCTCCCCCAAACCTACTGACGCAGTAATTGTTATCTATCCGTATATTTATCTTTCCTAAAGTCTAACCTTGTTCGGATGTCGCTGTAGATGAAGCAGCCAAAAGCCAAAAGACTAGATATTCTTGCCATTGAAGAAAAGTGGCAGAAGAGATGGGAAGACACAGCCGTCTATCGATTCAATCGAGGTGAATGGACTCGTCCCATCTACAGTATTGACACTCCTCCACCTTACCCTTCTGGAGAGTTCCATATGGGTAACGTTTTGAATTGGACCTATTTCGATATAGTGGCCAGATTCAAACGAATGAGGGGTTACAACGTCTTCTTTCCTCAAGGTTGGGACTGTCACGGTTTAGGTATAGAGGTTGAGGTTGAACGAGCCCACAAAGTCAGAAAACGTGATGTTCCGCCAGAAAAATTCCGAAGATGGTGCGAGCAAACCGTTGAGAAATACATCGCGATGATGAAGGGCAGCATAATCCGGCTAGGATGCAGCGTTGACTGGGCCACAGAGTATCGAACAATGGACCCAGAGTACTGGAAACTCACCCAACTTAGCTTCATATTGTCCTACAGAAAGGGATTCATCTATCAAGGTACGCATCCAGTGAACTGGTGCCCTCGTTGTGAAACTGCAATTGCAGATGCAGAAGTAAACTACGAACAACGAGAAGGTGCCCTGCATTACGTGAGATTCCCACTGGAAGATGATGAGGAATATCTTTCAATAGCGACCACACGTCCTGAGCTTCTACCTGCCTGTGTAGCAGTTGCTGTGCATCCTGTAGACAATCGATATCAAAAATGTGTAGGCCAGAAGATACATGTGCCAATCGCCAACCGTACGGTTGAGATTATACCTGATGAAATGGTTGATCCATCTTTTGGGAGTGGAGTTGTTATGATATGCACCTACGGGGACAAGGCAGATGTGAAGATGGTCCTAAGAAACGGTTTGCCTGTAATCATGTGGCTGACTGAAAACGGCAAGATCAATGACAAAGGCGGGAAATATGCTGCTATGTCCACAGATGAAGCAAAAAAAGCCGTCTTGAACGATCTTGAGGCTCTAGATTTGCTGGAAAAAACGGAAAAACTTCAACAAGAAATCGGCGTATGCGATAGATGTGATACTCCTGTAGAGATACTTCAACGGAAACAATGGTTCATGAGAACGCGTGCATTGACTGATGAGGTTAATAGAAACGCGGACAGAGTAGACTGGTATCCTGAATACATGAAGAAACGCCTAATAGACTGGGCTTCTTCTCTAGATTGGGACTGGGTAATAAGCCGCCAGAGAGTCTTTGGTACACCAATTCCTATATGGTACTGTAACCGATGCGGAGAGGTGATTCTTGCTGAAGAGAGCTGGATCCCGGTAGACCCTAAACTCGAGAGACCGAAGATTGAGAAATGCGCGAAATGTGGAAGCACGCAGTTCATCCCGGAACCGGATGTTCTTGACACCTGGATGGACTCCTCGATTACTTGTGCTGTGCACGCTGGCTGGCCTGAACATGAGGACTGGAGAAGACTCTTCCCAGCTGATCTTCATCCTTCAGGCATCGACATCATACGTACATGGGCATACTATCTCATGGTCAGACATCTCGCATTGTTTGACGAAAAACCGTACAAGAGCTGTCTGATCAACGGAATGGTATTAGGAACAGACGGAAGGAAGATGAGCAAGTCTCTAAAAAACTACGTAACAACTCCGGAGGTTCTTGAGAAGTATGGGGCTGACGCTTCCAGACAGTGGGCTGCAGCAGGAGGGGCAACAGGCTCGGACATACCGTTCCGCTGGCCAGACGTAGAGTACGGCTGGAGATTCCTGATAAAATTGTGGAACGCCTCACGTTTTGTCAACGCAAGATTGAAAGACTACACCTCTGGAGATAACACAGACCATGCTCATCAGATTCTAGACGAATGGATTTTGAGCAAAACCGAAAGACTGACCCAGACAGTGACAGAAGCACTGGACGAATGTCAGTTCAACATTGCGATGGAGGAGATCCGTAACTTCACATGGCACATCTTGTGCGACGGTTACATAGAAGCCGTGAAAGATAGACTCTATAATCCGCAACTGTACGGAGAAGAGAAGAAAAAAGCCGCTCAACAGACGCTTTACACAGTCTTATACAGGGTACTGCAACTGCTTGCACCCATCTCGCCCCACATAACTGAAGAAATCTACCAGGCAATGTACGCTGAAGATAAGGGTTTCGAAAGCATACATCTATCCTCTTGGCCGACTGTAGACAAGAGCCGTTTGATTGGCGAGATTGAACAGCAGGGGGACCTTATAATGGCAGTAATCTCCGAGATCAGAAGGGAGAAGGCTGAGAAACGTCTGCCGTTAAACACTCAGATCAGCAAATTGACGATCTACTCTGGAGGAAAAGGCAAAGCAGAAACAATCATTAAGGGAAAAGAAGACATATCAGGCACCTGCAAGGTGGATGAGATAGAAATTGTGCCGAGACAAGGTGACGGTACAGAGGTAAAACCATACAACGACATTTGCTTTGTCGCAGAGTATTAGGCGGAAGAGACAGAAGTGAGAACAGTTGGCATTATAGGTTGCGGGGCAATCGGCACTATAATTGCCCAAGCAGTTGATAATGGAATAATAGACTGCGATAGGTTGATTTTATTCGATCACAAAAAGCATAAGGCAGAAGAACTGAAGAGATCCATGCACACTTCGGTGATGCTAGTAGACGGCCTCGAAGAGATGATCAGCCTCAAACCTTTAGTCATAGTTGAAGCAGCATCACAAGAAGCTGTAAAGGAATACATAGACAGAATCGTGACTAAAGGCATCAAATTCATAGTATTAAGTGTAGGTGCACTTCTGGGTTTGAGTACAGAAAGCGATAAAATCCTGATTCCCTCAGGAGCCATCGGCGGCCTAGACGCAATTTCCAGCGCTACCATAGCGGGGATAGACGAAGTTGCCTTGACAACTCGCAAGAATCCGGCAGCTCTTAACAGAGATGACGACGATGAAAAGGTAGTCTATGAAGGCATCGCTGAAGAAGCGGTCAAGCTCTTCCCAACCGAAATGAATGTCGCGGCAACACTAGCTTTAGCCTCCAAAAAAAGAAAAGTCAAGGTCAAGCTGATCTCTGATCCCAAAGTGGACAGAAACATTCATCAAATCAGAATCAGCTGGAAGCAAGGCGACATCGAAATGAGATTTGCCAATGATCCTCACCCAGAAAACCCGAAGACCAGTGCCCTTGCAGCATGGTCTGCGATCAGCCTGTTGAAGAGCGCCCTAGCAAAACATCATAACCCTTGACTTAAACAAATCCCTTCCTACTCACGAAGAAATTCGGTACAGTGTGATAACGTAGCTAGCGTTGCAACTGCGTGAGCGGACATGATCCGTATTCTTCTTAGTTACACTAGGTCTCGAGTTCTGGCCGATCTCAGTGGCGCGTGCACTATGACAAGATAGCGTTGATTTCATCTATCAAATTGTCGATCTCCTCTTCTGTGTTGTAGAAGTGAGGTGAAACCCTTATTCCATGGGATCTAGCAGAGACGATGATCGCTTTGCCGCTCAACTTCTCAACGACTTCTTCTGGTTTGTGTATCTTGAAATTGACTATTCCAGACCGACATCTAGGGTCTTCAGGGGTCTGAAGTTCGAATTCCGAATCCTTGACAGCTTCGATCAGATGATCAGTTACCTTGAGGATTTCCATCTCCACATTTTCGATCCCGTAGGTGAGCAACATCTTCATGGCTTCTTTGGCTCCGACTATACTAATGAAGCTTGGGGAGCCGATCTCAAATCGACTTGCAGTCTTAGAAAGCTTCAGACTCCAGATATCCCAAAAATCTATGGTCTCAAAGATCTCTTGTTCTACGCTTGCCCACCCGACAAAGGGGGGTTCAAGATCCTCAACGAGATCTCCTCTAACGTAAAGGTAGCCAGCGCCCGGTGGGCTTAGCAGCCATTTGTAGCATGAGGATGCTAGAAAATCCACGTCATCCTTTTTCACGTCCATCTTCAATGCGCCAACCGACTGAATTGCGTCGACGATGAGGTAAGCTCCATGTTCATGTGCTATCTCGCTCAAAGCCCTCAAATCATGACGGAAACCATTTACGTATTCAACATGGCTTATGGCTACAGCCACAGTGTCATCATCAACAGCCTTCTCCATATCTTCGAGCAAGATTCTTCCATCTGAGTGTCCAACGTAATGAACCTTCAGTCTCGGTCTTATGCGTAGCCAAGGATAGACTACGGAGGGATACTCTAGATCTGTAGTGACCACTTTCGACCTTGACGGATACTGCAATGCATTGGCAATTATGTTCAATCCAATCGAGGTGTTCTCAATGAGAGCAACTTCTTCCGGGTTTGCTCCGATAAGTTCTCCAAAGAAGGATTTTCCACTATCATCCGACTCGATCGAAGTAGTTCCGAATTTAGAGAAGTCGTCAATATATCTGCGAAGGGCATCGGCTACGCACTTTGGAAGCGGAGACTGTGCAGCATGATTTAGGAAGACCTTGTTCTCAGTTATTGGAAATTGCTTTCGAATTTGGGTCATCTCTTTCATCAGCTAACTTCCTGGCTTCGTCAGCAACCTAGACTTGTATGGTTGGCTATTAAAATCTCGAGGTCTAAGAAGTCGCTGACTATGTTTTATGCAAAGTCTCATGGCTTTTTCTGCGAAAAGCAAAAATAATGGTCTCACTATTAATTTAACGGAGTCAACACAATTGACCGTGAAATATATCTCTCTGCTGCTGATTTCTCTAGTAATCCTCCTAGGTGTCTCTTGCTTCAGTCAGATGATATTGTCTGTTCACGCATCGCAACCTTCCCAGGCCATGAACTCCACATCTAGAACTGCAGGTGGATCAATTCGCAAAGGAGAATATTCGGGCAATTCACATTGGAGCATCATGGGAGACCCCATTGACGATCCGAAACCCCATTGACGATCCGAAACCCCATTGACAGTTATCTGAATGGAAGTAAACGATCACCAGCCTGAACATACTGCGAAGGTGTCATTTGATGAGTAAGCTTGAAGACTATGAGTGGATGATTCAATATCTGAAGACTCTTGATTCGACTAATGCAAGGATATTGGAAGGCCTTGGCAAACATGGTCCCAGGAATGTTTACGCTCTAGCTCAATCAATAGGATTACCATCCACAACCGTAGCATACCGTATGAAGAGACTGGTGGAGGAGGGCCTCCTCCAGGTGAGGGCTAACTTGAACTACCGTAAACTAGGACTGATAAGAGGCCTTCTTATCGCAGAATCTCTTCCAGGACAGATGAGCAAAACGCAGAAAGCCATCAATAACCTTGAATACTGGACTTATGTGACTCGATGTTACGGGAAATACGACGGATACTATGCCCTCGTCGCTTTTCCAGAAGAGTACAGAAAAGAACTCGAGGAATATCTAGAGCAAGCCGCGAGACTGAAAGCATTTTCTAGTTACATTTTCCATCCCACGACTAGTTTCGTGGAGGTCCCCCCTAACTTTAACTGGTTCAACTTTAAAGACAGATCATGGATTTTTCATTGGGAACGCTGGATTGACGAGATTCAGAACGCACCCGAAGAACTTCCAGAAATACTCAAGGATTCAAAGCGATACACTATTCAAGTTGACAAGATAGATATTTTGATCTTGAAGGAATTTGAGAAAGATGGAACCATCAAGTTCACAGAGTTGGCTAAGCTAACAGAACTGACGCCCCAGGCTATCAGATATCGATACAACGAACATGTTTTACGGAGAAACCTTTTGACCGACTTTGAAGTGGCGACTCTTCCTTATCCTCTTCCTACCTCCAACATGTGCAGCTTCATCATTGAATTTGACAACGAGAAAAAACTGGCGAAATTCTCTGCAACTCTGAGCAGCAAACCATTCGTCTTCACCTATGGAAAAGTCATCAACCGACACTCGCTGGTAGTGCATACATATGTTCCAAAGACCGAATTTTCAAAGCTCATCGAATCGATAAACATGTTGACACAAAAAAAAGTGATTAAAGATTTTCTTTATGTAATCTTGGATGTTGCTTCTTTCAACCGTCAAACCATCTCTTATGAATATTTCAAGAAGAACAAGTGGACATACGACCAAAAAGAGAAACTCGATGGACTTAGAAGAATAGCCGGTCAGTAGATTCACAAAAGCTGAGAGCAGATCCCTGGATAATCCATTCTACTGGCAGAGAATGAGGCATCAGAACTAGCCGTTATTTCCTTCCAAAAGCTCTGCTTTACTGAAACTAGTTATCTCCAGCTGATGCTTTCTTTTTTTCAAGATCGGGATAGTCGAAGTGAGCGAAAACAAAACATTTTTAAGATAGAACTGGATTAAATCAATGATTGTTGTGTAGAAAACAAGCAGAGAAGAATGAATGGAAGCTAGAAACATTATATTCTATCATCTCCTTTCTCCCCATGTTCTAGCTTCCATTCATCCAAGCTTGTTTTAGATCTCATTTCTTGGTCTATCACGCCTTATTGTTGAGCCTTAGGTCAGGCTTGAGGGTGCAAAACTGCGCATACTTATGCTACCTTCAGCCCAGAACCTTGAAAATCTTGATGGCTGACGCACTGAGAAGGCATTGTGTAGGCCGCCACAGTTGAAGCAGCACTTTTGATCATATGATGCGCGTCGTGCCTATAGGCTGTAAACGCTCATGAAACAGATTTGATTTCTAACGGAAGCATCTCCAATGCTTCCTGAGTAGATTCTTCAGATCTTCAATTGTTTTTATGACTTTTCCGCGACAGTTGGACGACTCTCCCGGCGGAGTATACAGGTCTTTGATGTCGATGTCTTTCATGCCAACGACCCCTGCGGCTAGGGCGTACCAGCAGAGCGGTAGGACTTCTGGATTGTACCCACTTCCAAGCATCAGTATCATTCGTCCATCGCACGTCTCATCAGCAGCTTTTCTTATTCTACTGGAGAGATTGAAGAAACCGTTCACAGTTAACCTCAGATCTCCGAGTATATCTGCAAAATGCGGATCGCTTCCTCCATTTGCCACTATTAGGTCCGGCTTGAACTCTTCTGACAAAGGGGCAAAGACCTCATCGAAGGCGAAGAGGTACGTGGCGTCGCCGGTGCCAGGTGGAAGAGGCACATTGACATTGAAGCCTTTCCCTTCACCTTCCCCAATCTGGGAGGCAAAACCAGTTCCTGGATAGATCGTGTAAGGATCTTGATGAATGGAAATATACAATACATTTGGATCTTGGTAGTAGATGTCGCTAGTTCCATTGCCAAAATGGACATCATAGTCTAGTATTAGAAACCGTTCTAGATCATACTTGTCTCTAAGATATTCAATGACAATAGCTACATCATTGAATAGACAGAATCCGCCTCCATAAGATCTTCCAGCGTGATGGTACCCCCCACCAAGAGAGATTCCGCGTTTTGCTTCCTTTCTGCAGACTGAGTCACCGCACATAAGTGCTCCGCCAACTATCAGCAACGTGGCTTTCAGGATTTCTGGAGAGACCGGTGTCTCTATGTCGTATGGTCTGCTATTCTCAGCCAGTTGAAAGATCAGGTTTACATAGCTGCTTTTGTGAACTCTAAGTAGATCTTCTTCTGATGCTGGCTTCGGCTTCACAAGGGTTATGCTAGGGATTTTCAGCAAGCCCTGTTCTTCAAGAAAGTTCCTTGCATTTCCGAACCTATCGCCCCTAAACGGATGGCCTTCACCCAGATCATAGTGGGCATAATCTTCATGAAAAGCGACTACAGCTTTTTTATACATAAGCAAAGCCTCGAAACAGTGTTTGAGAAAAAGGCGATATAAATCCTGTTGAAAAAGAAGGGGAAAAAAGAAGGAGGGGTTATTCTGTGCTCTCGTATTCTTCCGATGATTCTTCCGGTGGCGGCGTCTCTTCCATACTTTCAGCTGTTTCATAGGTCTCTTCGGTGTTGGTCCAGGTCTGCTGAGGATTGTCCCACGCATTCTCTGCTGATTCCTGAGAATCGTCTGAGTCAAGTTCTTCTTCTGTAGAGCCAGTTGGAGGCTCTGGTAGATTGTCTACCTCTTCAGTATCCTTGTCGATTTCGATCACTTGTGGTGCTTCTTCTTCGTCATTTTCCAATTCTGTTTGGGTAGTCTCGACTTCTTCTGTGGTCTGTAGCTCTGTATCCGGCTGAGTGTCTATATCGATTGCAGTAACTGGTAGATTGTTTGAGAGTTGACTCATGGCATCCTTGACAGTGTCCAATTCTTGCTTTGCGTTTTCAAGTCCGGCTGAGAAAAGGTTGATCTCGCGTTCATAAACCTCTTGATCTATTTCACCTGCTACGTGACGAATTTCGAAGTTTGCAAGGAGCATTTCCAGCGTTCTAACATGTTGCTCAAGCTGCTCTGCCTTGGAATTCATCTTTTCCAACAACGCTGTTTGTCTAGATTGAATATCTGCAACCGCCTCAGCCATCTTCTGATTGAACAAGTCGTAAGTAGACTCTGAGATCTTGCCAGAGTTCAGCAAATTGTCTAGAGCTTGCTTCTTTTTCATTGTAATTTCATATTCTTCGTTTAAACCCTCAAAAGAGTGCTTCCATGAGATCATTTCGAACACTGTTCAGGTTCTATCCTTAATCTTGGGAAATAACATTTGTTGACATGCAGATATATCGCTAGTTATTTAGAATGGAAGCTTTCGCCCTTTAGTGGGAAAATCAAGCTTTAAAAATCAGGCACTCAACACACGCTCCATAGCGCCGAAAAATGAAATGGCGTCAGCATCGGAAAACAGAAGTTCGAGTTCTTCCTGTATTTACGCTTGTCTTCTATCACTCTGAATTCCGATCCAGCCCTTGTACAGTTGGGTTCGTAAGACCAGGTAATCGAAATACTAAAATGCGTCTCCTCTAGACTTCTAAAGCATCGAAGACAACCGGGGCCCGTAGCTCAGCAAGGACAGAGCACCGGGCTTTTAAGCAAATAGCTTGTCGCTGCGCAGAAACCCGGGGGTCCCGGGTTCAATTCCCGGCGGGCCCGCCANNCTGTGAGAGCTTGCTTGGATCTGCATAAAAATGGAAGTTGACGTCTATGATAGAAGTTAAAGTTCCCTATTGCGGTGCCTTTCTCCTTTCTCCGCTCTAGCATAAGCTTTTGCATGATCTTATAAGATGTTTGCTGTCTGCGCTGTAATATGTCACTTCTAACAATATGTTTTGCAGCTGGTCATTTCAATTCTAGAAATTTTTCTTTTATCCTTGCGTGAGGACTAATATCCTGATCTAGATGTTTGAGAAAATGATCTCTGAAGCTGCTCAAATGCTTATAGTGCTATTCTCAACGGCATTTGCTTTCATGATAATCTGGGGCGCATGGTGGACGCGCACTTACAAGAAATTATCCTGAATATTCATCCATTTCTTTTGTGTTGTCTTTATGGTCTTTTTCCGACAAGTGGAACAGATTGATGTGGCAGACGATATATTCACTTAGTTCAGGTTTTCCTCGTGGCTTGGAAGAGCGTTGTCAAGTGGTCACATCAGATCGATGGTGTGCTTGTGAAGAATCTCTTGAAGTCGAGTTCCCTCTTCAGAATAGAAACAGTGAAAATCAATGTGTAACACATGTTTAGAATTGAAGCGGCGATATCTCCGCTGGTCGATATCTTCGCTGTTCGTTGGTTTAAGTCCTACCGACATCGTTTTTTTGTCGAGTCTAGATGAGCACTGCGCGCGATTCAGGACTTGTTACGGTGGATCGCGTGTGTCATCGCGGTTCTTAAAAGAACGGTTAAACATTTAGACTGTAGAGGTGAAGCTGTTTTGGATGTATGGAAGTATTATGACATTACCCATAAACGGCATTTGATATGCAATCCTATGAGTAAAGGGAAGTTTGAGAGAGTGTGTAGACTTCTTCAGCTGAAGCAGGGCGCACAAGTCTTGGATATAGCTTGTGGAAAAGGAGAATTTTTGATCAGATTGGCAGAGTTGTATGATATTTCAGGGATAGGTGTAGACATTTCGCCTTGCTGCATCAGAGATTGTAGAAAGAAGCATAGAGATCGCATACCTGGTGCTGACCTGAAATTCATTGAAATGGATGGGGCTGACTACAAGCCAGAATTACACGAAAGCTTTGATCTAACCATGTGTATAGGGGCCAGTTGGGTGTATAAAGGCTACAAAGGAACTTTGCAGGCATTGAAGAAGATGACTAAGCCAGATGGACTGGTGGTGGTTGGTGAGCCTTACTGGCTGAAAGAGCCTAGTGAAGAATATCTGAAAGCGGACAAGACACATAGAGAGGACTTCGGCAATCATCATGAAAATGTGCAGACAGGAGAAGCAGAAAGATTGACTTGTATTTACACGTTAGTGAGCAATTATGATGACTGGGATCATTATGAAACGCTTCAGTGGTGGACAATCAATGAATATGCAAGAAATCATCCTGACGACCCAGATGTTCCAGAATTGTCAGAGCGAAAGAAGC
>JABAOF010003812.1_pt2 | contig 60145 bp, 38 predicted proteins | sample 7062171 | NCBI WGS metagenome assembly JABAOF01 (sample SAMN14538628, study PRJNA623070) | marine sediment metagenome | biome: marine biome [ENVO:00000428]; feature: marine pelagic biome [ENVO:01000023]; material: deep marine sediment [ENVO:00002113] | place: India: Gulf of Khambhat ...
CTGGAAGAAGTTGACCATGTTCTGCGACGGTTGGTGGAAGCCGCAACAGCCGAACGGACTGCCCGAATGCGGGAAGTTGAGGCGTTCTCCCCAATTCGCGTTGTTCGCGTTGGGCTCTCCGTCATTGGCGGAGGCCTGATACGCCAGGATGGTTTCCGCGCCGTTGCTATAGGCCGAGAACCCGGTCCAGACCCGGCTGAAGTCCTGCTCCAGCGCATACACCCCGCTGTTCCGCACCTCCGTCAAGGTGCCCAGCGCGCCGGCATAATCCCCGTCATACATCTGGACCATGCCCTTGTAGGCCTTGGCGGTCCACGACGTCACGCGACCGACCTCCCCATTCCGCGGGCTCGCCGGCAGCAAGTCCTTGGCTTCGTTGAGATCGGCCAGGATGGAGTCCATGACTGCGTCCGATGCCATATTCGGCTTGTAGAACGTCGTGTCGTCCTCGGTGTAGTAGGGGATGTTCTCCCACAGCCGCCAGGATTCGAAGTGATAGTGCGCCCGCAAGAACAGGGCCTCGCCCCGGATGCTATTCTGGTCGGCCTGAGAAATCTCATCCGGGTCCGCTTCCACGACCGAGTTCAACAGGTTGATCGTGGCATTGGCGCGGACCACCCCTTCATAACGGTGTCGCCACACATCGTTCAGGTAGTCCTCGGCCCCGCCGGTGCTCCAATTGTAGAGTTCGATGTCCGTGATGGGGGGCTGGTCGGTGGCCTCGGACCCCTTGTAGGCGTCATCGCTGGTGGTACTGCCCCACACCCAGTTGCTGGCGGCGCTTCCCCAGGCACCGCCGACTCCGGTATTGTGGTCCAGAATTCTATAGGCGGCAATGAGTGAGCCTTCCACCCCTGCCTTATTCGCCAGCGTCCCTTCATCCAGTGATCCCTGCGGGGGGCTCGTCAAAAAATCCTCGCACGCGTAGGTCACGCCCGCCACGAAGACCAGGAGAGCCGTCCCCGACAACACCCTGGACCGAAATAGCGCTTTCATGGTTGTCAGTCCCCTTGTTTGCATGAGACGGTTCACTAGAACGTGGCACTGATGCCAACACTGAGCGTCTTGTTGCTGGGATACGCGCCTCGGTCGAGACCCCTATATTGATCCCTGACGTCCCCGGCTGCCCCGCCTCTGGCCAGCGCGGGCAGCGCCGGGTCGAGGCCCGGGTACCCGGTGATCGTGAACAGGTTTTCCGCCTGCACGTAGACTCTGGTCCCCGGAATGAACGACTCCGGGAGGCGATATCCCACCTGCAGATTCCGCAGCCGGACGTACGAACCGTCGTCCACGTAGTAACTGCTCACCTGCTGACCGCTGAAGGTATCGTTCTTGTCCAGTCGCGGATACTTGGCGACGTCCAAGTTGGTCACGTTACCGTTCGCATCCACCTCTGCGGAGTAGTCCAGCAAGTCGCGTAGGACGTTGGTGCTGAAGTTTTGGAACACGTAGAATTGCTTCTGGATGTCCCAAATGTCGTTTCCAAACGTCCCGTACACGGTTGCGGCGAAGTCCCACCGCCCGATCTCGAGGGCAAGATCCAATCCGGCCGTGAAATCCGGATGCGGACCCCCGATGATCGTCCGGTCATCCGCGGTGACCTGTCCATCGCCATCCAGGTCTCTGAACCGGATCCGGCCAGGGGCGGCGCCGTCCTGGCATGCCACCGGACATCCGAGGGCCGGATTGTCCGGATCGATGTACGAATAGTCGTCTGCGGCAGCCTGGGTTTCGAAGAACCCGTCCGCAACCAGGCCGTAGAAGGAGCCGATCGGGTAGCCGATTCGGTTGATGGTTGTGAATCCATACCGTGCACCGGAAGCGGTCCCGAAGAACTCCTCCTGCACGCCGTCGATGTAGAGGATCTCGTTCGTGTAGTGGCTTCCGTTGAAGCTCACACGCCAACTCCCCGCGCCAACACTGCCGGTGTAGCCGATGGAGAAGTCGAAGCCTCGGTTCCGCATCTTGCCGACATTGATGATCGGGGGCGCGGCTATGCCTGCGGTTGCCGGAGTCTGGGGGTCGAACAGCAGGTTCTCCGTCTCCCGCTGATAGGCATCGAGGATGAAACTGGCGGCCCCACCGAAGAACTCGAGATCCAGACCCACGTTCATGGATTTGTTCTCTTCCCACTTCAAGTTGGGGTTGCCCAACGACGTCTGCCGGTACCCCGGCACGATCGAATTGCCCGACCCGGTGATGTCGTAGAAGGTGTCTCCCCGGCCGCCGCCGAACTGGCTCACGACGCGTCCGGATGGGATGGCCTGGTTCCCGGTCACGCCCCAGCCAAACCGCAGCATGATGTTGGTGAAGAACCGGCTTTGCTGCAGGAACGGCTCCTGGGACAGTCTCCATCCGACACTGAATGCCGGGAACGTTCCCCACCGGGTCTCCGGCCCCAATCTGGAGGAGCCGTCTCGTCGCAGCGTGAAGCTCAGGTGATAGCGCTCGGCGAAGTTGTAGTCGAGCTTTCCGAACAGCGACGCCAACGCCGCTTTCCCACCACCGCTGCTCACGTTCTTGCTGGCCGCGTCACCCAGGGCATCCTGAATGTACCGGGCATCGGGGCTGGTGCTGATCAGGTTGGCGATGCTGGAGCTGTTCCACCTGCTGTTGCTCTTGCTCGCTTCCTGGCCGAGCAAGAGGTTGACGCTGTGGCGCCCGCCGAACTCGGTCGAATACTGCAGCGTGTTACTCCAGGTCCACTCCCTGAACAGGTTGTAGCTCTCGCCGATGCCGTTCGTGAACGTCGGCTCCGAATGCATCGGCTCGATAGGATTGAACCAAGCGGAGGACCACTCGTTCAGGTTGACGCCGAACCTGCTGGTGAACTGCAAGTCGCGTGTGACGTCAACGCCCGCAAAGACGTTGCCGAACACCCTGAGGTTCTGCCCAATGTCGTCCTTGTCGGCCCACGCCGAATAGACCGGATTCGTCTGGTTGCCCAGACCGACGGCCTTCCCGCCGGCGTAGTTCTCGCCGGAGGCGTCATGAACCGGGACGACGGGCTGCATCAGGATGTTCTTGCCGAGGATGCTGCCTTCGCCGATGTCCCCATCGTCGTGCCCGCCGTAGGACCGCTCATATGCGACTGCGAGATTCTCGCCGACGCGGAACCGCCCGACCGAGAACTGGGTGTTGGCGCGGCCGCTGTACCGCTGGAACAGGTTGTAAACGGCCGTGCCTTCCTGATTGAGATAGTTGAACGAGACGTTGTAGCCGTGCGACTCGCCACTGCCGGCGAGACTCAGGTTGATGTCCGCAACGTAACCACGACCGAACACCTCATCCCACCAGTTCGTCCCGCGGCTGCCGGGCATGATCATGCCGTCCTGGAAACCGGGATCTCCGTACACGTACGGGATCGTGTCGACATCCGCTTGCGTCGTCTGATCGAGATCGCCATCACCGTCCCAGTCCCTGTTCGGCCAGATGTACTGCGGGATGGTGGCCGCGCCGCCGGTAGCCATGCCGTCGCCATAGATGTTTGTCGGAGGCGTTAGCCCCGCGTTCTCGTAGCCCCGCCTGATGATCTCTGCGTACTCGAGCGCATCGGTGATCAGGATATCGTCATAGCCGCGGACCGGCGTGGCCATCCCGAAGCGCGTATCGATCGTAAACCGCGGTGCTCCCGTGGGTCCCTGCTTGCGGGTTTCGATGATGATGACGCCATTCGTTGCCCGCGAGCCATAGATGGAAGCCGCCGAGGCGTCCTTCAGCACCTGCATCGACTCGATATCATTCGGATTCAGCCAGTTCATGTAGCTGCCTTCGACTGGCGTACCGTCGATGATATAGAGGGGGTCGTTGTTCTGGAACGAACTGAAACCGCGAATGCGCACGGTGCTGCGCGAGCCCGGCGAACCACTGGCATCCACGGTGACGCCGGCAACCTTCCCCTCCAGCCGCTTGAGCACACTGGTCGACGTCTCTCGCTCCAGGCTCTCCGTGTCGATACTGGATACGGCCCCAGTGATATCGGCGCGGCGCTGCTCGGTGTAGCCCGTCACGATGATCTCATCCAGCACCGCAACGGCCGACTCCATGGTGACATCGAGCATGGTGCGCCCGGCAACGTCGATCGCCTGTGCGCGATACCCGAGGAGCGTGAAGATCAGCACCCCGTTAATGGGCGCCACGATCTCGTATCTCCCATCTGTATCGGTTGTCGTGCGCGCCTCACCGTCCAGGACGGCGACCGTCACGCCTTCGATAGGATCACCGGCGGCCGTGGTGACGTATCCGGAGACCTGTACCTGCTGGCTCTGTGCGGCGCCGCACAATACCAGAGCCAGCATCACACTCGCAGCAACCCCACGTATGAGGTTGACACAGTTCATCCGGAACCGGTGCTGCCGCTGTAGCATGTGGAGCATAGCCAATGCCCTCCTTCTTTCTTCTTTTTTCCTTCGGGTCAATCGAATGGTTCGGGCCGTCGGTGACGATGACCTCGCGTCACCTGATTCCTCAATCGGTCGCGTCGCTGTCTTCGGGAGGAGGCACGGGTAACGCCCGGCCAGGCTCGGGAAGACCAGTGGACGGACGGATCGGTGTGTCGCTTAATATTTGTTATTGGATACTTGTTTGTGCCGCTTCTCGCAAGGGGTCGGGCAGCAAGAAGGGACGAAAACCCTCGTACTTCCTTGTGCCACTGCACGCAAGGGGTTGCGCAGCAAAAAGCGACCAAAACCCTTGTATCTCCATCCGACGCAACGACTTCCGGCCTCGGTACTCAGGACGGCGAGGGCCTCTTCGGGGTATAGCTCCAGGAGCCGGGATCGTTGACGATCACCATCAAGGCGCTGGTGTAACCCCGCAAGGCATCCAGGGAGAACAGTCGCACGGAGAGATCTCGCGCTGTCACATGATCACCCTACGTCTACTGAGGCCTGACGACCGTGGGCAAGCTCGCTCTGCCGCGGGTGTCAAACGTACTCAGCCTGATGACATCGCACGTGATGTCCAGGGGCTCGACATACACCGCAGAGTCGGCGCTCGGATCAGACCCATCGGTGGTGTATCTGACCACCATACCGGGATAGGCCGTGTTCGCGACCAACCGGTCGTTCACCACTCTGGCTCCTGGCGGGGCCAGTCGGTAGTTGTACCCACCATAGAGGCGATCCAGTCGTGGAAATTCCCGCCGACCGAGGGCGTTCGCGAACGCATTCCATGCCGCGTTCACCGCCTCGTTCCTTTCCGCTCTCTCCGCGATGTCACCCCAACCTGCCTGCCCATACCACGCTCGTTCCGCCAGGCCGAGCATCTTCGGTAGGTAGTAGTACTCCAGCATATCCTGGCCCTTCAACGTCTCCGACCAGAGCTGGGCCTGCATCCCCAGGATGTTGCTTCGACCCTCGGTAGTCAGCTCTTCCTTCCCGGCGAAATCGTCGTCCGTATACGGCTTGCCGTCCGGGGCCGTCTTGATGGACCTGAAGACGTTGTACGGAATGAACTCGAATGCGTCGCGCGTATTGACGAAGCCGCCCCAGTACAGTCCGGGCTCCCTGGGGTCCTTGTTGTATGCGAGATCGAAGTAAAAGTTGGTCACGTTGCACAGCACGACGGGGTATCCGGCATTGGCCAGTCTGTTGCCGAGATCCTCCGCTCCCCAGAGGCTATTCCAGATATAGGGTATGACGTTCGAGTTTGCGAACTCGTCGTTCGGGGTCCACGAGCCGTCGTCGCCGAAGCTCATGGCGATCTCTTCCCAGCCGGCTGCACGCAATCCCTTGGAGGCGAGATAGTCGCGAATCCGCCTGAAAAAGGCCCGCTGCAGATTCCGGGGATTCTCGATCTCCCGGTGTTGCTCCAGGTACTCCGCGCACAGCGGAGAGTCGGACCACGCGCCCCGCGGTACTTCGTCCCCTCCCGTATGAAACGTGGTGAGAGGCACACCGGCCTCGGCATGCATCTCGATAATGTCGTCGATGACGGTGGTCACGAACGTGAACGCCGATTCCCTGCACACACAGATGACATTGTCCGTGTACCATTGGGCGGAGCGATACACCGACGCATCATTGGGATCGACGAGTCGGTATCGCTCGGCCTCGGCTTCTCGACCCTCTCGCATGAGCCGGCGATATCGGTATTCCATGGCCCGTATGGCCGCCCGTGCATGCCCTGGGACGTTCACCTCGGGAACGATCTCGATGTGTCGCTCCCATGCGTACCGAATCAGATCGACATACTGCTCACGGCTGTAGAACCCGCTGCCGTACCCGATGGTAGTGTCGGCGAATGGTCCGGATCCATAGGACGGCTGCAGATGCGCGGCGTCATCCGTCGGATGTCCGCGAAACGCTCCGACTTGCGTCAATTCCGGCAACTCCTCGATCGCGATTCGCCATCCTTCATCTTCGGTGAGGTGGAGATGCAACTTGTTCAGCTTATAGAACGCCATGGCGTCCAGTAGCCGCTTGACACTGGCAACGGAATGGAAGTTGCGCGCGACGTCCAAGTGCATGCCCCTGTACCCGAAGGCGGGCGCATCCTCAATACGCACCGCCCGCACGCGGATGGATGCGTTGCGCTGACCGAGCCGGTCGACGGGAATCAGCGCCTTCAGGCTCTGCGATCCGTAGAACACGCCGCTGGCGTCACCGGCGATGATCACGCCTTCGTCCGGAACGATCTCCAGACTGTACGATCCCGGTACGGCGACATCGCGATGTTCTAGATGAATGCCGTTGCTCGCCGGCATGCTCGATTCGCCGATCGAGACCGGGCGTTCCAGCAGTTCCGTGAGGAAGTCGGCCAGCAGCGTCGCCTCGGACTGCAAACCGGCGGTATACGTCAGCGGAGTGTTGGCGCCGATCTCGAACACCCCCTCGTCCGGCGTCACCGTCCGCGGCGTGGGGACCATCAGCGGGAGTTCATCCTCGGGGAGTTCGGTGATCAGCGCGTGACGGTCGAACAGCCAGTCCGCCGTCGGGATCGGCTCCATGTCCCCCGAGTGGCGGTTGATCTGCTCCGGGCCCTCGAACGGCGCGATGGTGTAGTCCCGGACGGGAAAGAGCTGAACTGGCGCATCGTCGTCACGCAGCAACACGTAGAGACCGAGGGGGGCGTCGGTCTCCTTGATCACGGCGTAGCTCCCGGTGTACTGGACCTCCACCTGCTCGCCGGGTGGAAGTCGGAAACCGTCCTGCGGCTTCATCACATAGAAGTCACCGTTGATCCACTCGATCGTCACCGGCGCCGTGATGCTCCTCGGGTTCACGGCGCGGGGTGCCATGTTCCAGTACAATTCCCAGTTGGTGGAGGTGAGCTCGACGTCACCGTCGTTGCGAATCGTGAATTGCGCTCGATGCCCGCCGCCTGCGGCGAAATTCGTCTCGAGATTCCAGGTGACGGAGAGATCCAGGCCCTCTTGGGACGAGCAGACGAGGGACAGGACGATGGCGAGAAACATGGCGGTCGATCGTATCATTGCAGCCGATTCCTGAGAAGGTCGTGCGCAGTCGCGTGATAACTTGTGGGACGGTATCGACGGCCGCTAGTCGGGGTCTCGGCTCGTAGTTCTTGGGAACGGCGGGCGGGTAGGCTCGCCCTGCCGCGGACCGGCGAATGGGCTATATTGGCCAATGGGCTATATTACTCATATGAGATATATGATGGCCTGGCTCTGGAGGCCTCTATGATCGCGTCCGCACGGCAGTCTACGCGCCCCCCGATGGCCCTCGCGCTGCTCGCCGTCACCCTGGCCGGCGTTCTCCCCGCGTGCGCCCGTCCGACCGCAACGACACCGACAACTAGAACGAGAACGAGCCAGGTGGAGCCCGCGGTCATTCTACCGCCTGACACGATCACGGCGCCGGCCCTGACCTCGAAAGAGGTGCTGAAGCGGCCCCGCGAGACCATCGCAACCCTTCTCCAGGGCCGCACGTCCGGTGTCGATGTCGCCGTGGGTCGCAATGGCGCCCTCTCCGTACGTATCCGCGGTCCGGCGTCGTTCTACGCCAATGGCGAGCCGCTGTACGTGATCGACGGCGTCCCCGTCAGTGCCGGTCCCGGTGGAGCCCTGGCCGGCATCAATCCCTACGAGATCGAGTCCATAACGGTGCTGAAGAATCCAGCCGAGACGGCGCTCTATGGGGTACGGGGCGGCAACGGCGTCATCGTCATCAAGACCAAGCGGCCGAGTCGGTGAGCGGCGAGGGCTGACCCGCCTCGGCCCTGTCGGCGATCATGCGGAGCCGCCGCTTGGTGTCATGTTACCAGGACACCCCGGCCATCGCCGCGTGACAAGACCTCCCTCATGATCGAGTCGACACGACAACCAGCCATCGGAGCCGGCCAATGAGACCGTGCCGTGATCCTAGCCGATTCGCGATCGTCCTGCTGCTGTCATGCAGCCTTCCCGGAACTGCCAGCTCGCAAACCGGCGCCATCGATCAACGCGTAGACGACCTGCTCTCCCGCATGACGCTTGAAGAGAAGGTGGGGCAGTTGGTGCAGTACAGCGGTTTCAACGAGGAAAGGGCTGCGGCTATCAGAGAGGGCAGGGTCGGCTCGCTCCTCAACGTGACCGGCGCGGAGAATACGAACCGGGTGCAGCGTATCGCCGTCGAGGAATCCCGCCTCGGCATCCCGCTGTTGTTCGGACTCGACGTGATTCACGGATACCGCACCATCTTTCCGATTCCGCTGGCTACCGCGTCGAGTTGGGATCCCGAACTCGTCACGGCGATCGAGACCATTGCCGCGCGGGAGGCTCGCGCCTCCGGCGTTCATTGGACGTTTGCCCCGATGGTCGATATCGCCAGAGATCCCCGCTGGGGGCGGATCGCCGAGGGAGCCGGTGAGGATCCGTACCTCGGCGCCGCCATGGCGGCCGCGCGGGTGCGGGGCTTTCAGGGCGACGATGTGGCGTCGCCCGACCACATCATCGCCTGCCTCAAACACTACGTCGCCTACGGCGCGGCGGTCGGAGGGCGGGATTACAACTCGGTCGACATGTCCGAGCGCAGCTTGCGGGGGATCTACCTGCCGCCGTTCAAAGCGGGCGTCGCTGCCGGCGCCCTGAGCCTGATGAGCGGGTTCAACCTGTTGAACGGCGTGCCGGCCACGGCGAACACGTTCACCATCAACCGCGTCCTGCGCGACGAATGGGGGTTCGCTGGGTTCATCGTGAGCGATTGGAACTCGGTCGGCGAACTCATCTCTCACGGGTACGCAGCCGACGCGCGGGACGCAGCCCGCCTGGCCTTGGAAGCCACCATCGACATGGATATGATGGGCGACATCTACGCGCGTCAGCTTGCGGACCTCGTGCGGGACAACGTCGTATCGGAAACGTTGTTGGACGAGTCGGTCCGCAGAGTATTGAGGGCCAAGTTCATGTTGGGGTTGTTTGACGATCCCTACGTCGATCGCGGAACCGAGACGGCCGTCATTCTACGTGATGATCATGTGGCCGCCGCGCGTGACGCCGCCCGGAAGTCAATGGTTCTGCTCAAGAATGACGGTGCGCTCCTTCCCTTCTCGGAAGACATCGGTTCCATCGCGGTGATCGGTCCCCTGGCGGACAACCAAACTGATCTGTTGGGGTCATGGCACGCACGGGGCCGGCCCGAGGACATGGTGACCGTGCTGGCGGGTATTCGGCGTCGCGCCGCCCCGACCACCACCGTCACCTATGCTCGAGGCTCGACCGTCACCGGGGTGGAAACAGACGGCTTCGCTGAAGCAGTGGAGGTTGCGCGCAATGCCGATGTGGCGATTGTCGTTGTCGGCGAGCGGGAGTTCGAGACGGGAGAGGCGGCGTCGCGCACCAGGCTCGGTTTGCCCGGGGTACAGCAAGACTTGATCGAGGCGGTCCACCAGACCGGTACGCCGATCGTGGCGCTCATCATGAGCGGCCGGCCGCTGGCGATTCCTTGGCTGGCGGCAAACGTGCCCGCCATCCTTCAGGCGTGGCACCCCGGCATCCAGGGCGGCAACGCCGTGGCGGACCTGCTGTGGGGAGACTTCAACCCCAGTGGCAAGCTGACGGTTTCGTTCCCCCGCTCGGTCGGTCAGGTCCCCATCTACTACAGTCGTGACATTACGGGGCGTCCACCAACCAATGAGAGGTATACCTCAAAGTACCTCGACTCACCCAATACGCCGCTGTATCCGTTCGGCTATGGTCTGAGCTACACCACCTTCGAGTACGGCGATCTCGTGCTGAGCGCCGACACGATTGCACCGGGTGGGACCATGACGGTGAGCGCCACGGTGCGGAACACGGGCGATGTGGCTGGCGCCGAGGTGGTGCAACTCTACGTCCGCGACCTCGTGGCCAGCGTGGTCCGACCCGTCAAGGAGCTCGAGGGCTTCACCAAGGTCTTCCTTGAGCCGGGCGAGGCGCAGACCGTTCAGTTCACGCTCGGACCGGGCGAGCTCGGATTCTACGACCGGGACATGCAGTGGGTGGTCGAGCCCGGTGACTTCAAGGTGTGGATCGGCTGGAGCTCAGACGAGGGATTGGAGGGCAGCTTTGTCGTCGGAGCAGACTAGCTGCTTCGAGCCCTTTGCGGACCCGGGTGCCTCGGGCGAGCGACGACGATTCTGCGTCTCCTCCCGACGTCGCCACATGCGGATTCCGGACGCTGGAGGGAACAGTTGGCGGGACCCGAGTGTCTATGGAAGCGTGAAGAAGTTGCGCCCACTCGTGAGGCACGTGTCAGGGGGCATCATGACCCCACGCTGGAAAGGACTCGCCGTAGCTGCCGTGATACTCGGGGCCTCGGGGTGCGCCAACAATTATGAGTGGGTGAGCGAGGACGTGCATCCGTTGGGTCCGACCCTACAGATCGTCAACAACACCAGTCTGGCGTATCGGGTGACCGTGGGCACAGGGGTCGTGGTGCAGTCGCACCCCGGTCAGACGAATTGCGTCCGGGTCGGGAACCTCAATGAGGTGCGCATCATGGAAGTCTTCGCGCTGGCGAGCTCGGTCGCGTACCATACGCCGCCCGAGAATCTGATGAACGCGCCGGGGTGGATTCTCGAGATCGGGCAGCAGCCGAAGTACGACGTGCTGTCGCTCCGCCCGGCGGAGCCGTGCATGCGGTGAGGTCTCACCTCGGGGACGGCGGTCAATAGCCGCTCAGTCTGACGATCCCAAACCACTCTTCGACGTCGTCGGGATCCTGCGAGTAGGAATCCTCCAGCCCGAACTTCCACCACGCGTCGAGAAACTCGTGGACGATCACCCCTGCGTTGGGATATGACGACGTCGCCACGTCCTGGATGTTCTGCACGAGACCCGCGGCCTGCTCGGATTCCGTGTTCCCACCATAGCCGTAGTTGGGCGGGCCGACATGAGCGGCGTTCGGCGAGACACTCAAGCCCGTTTCCGTGATGAGGAGCGGCCGATCGGGAAAGCGGGATTTCAGCTCCTCGATCCAGCCCTGGAGGAGCGTTCCTGACACACTGCCCAGTGCCGTTCCGGGTCGGTACTGCGGCACCGAATACGAGTAGGTGTTGTGACTCCGGAAATCGAGAAACGGTGTGTCGATGAGATCCGCCGTCCGGATGTCGTTGGAGTAGGACACGAGATGCGTGACGCCGTACCTGTCGTGCTCGTACTGCTTCACGTAGTCGGCCATTTCGGCCAGGAAGACTTCTGAGGCGTTCAGGTTCTGTTCGGTGGTGATGTAGGTGCCGGAGTAGCCGTGCAGTCCCGGATGCGCCGCATTAGTGGTCCGAATGGTCGCCTCGCTCAGTTCGTTTCCCACGAGATACGCAATAAGCGGAGGCGGGTCGTTGGTGTAGACGCTGTGGATTCGGTCTATGACACTCCTGATGTAGCCTCTCGTCTGTTCCTTGAATTGCGGATCGTGCAGGTCACTAACTTCGGTGTCGATCCACAACGTCTGGAGGAAGAACAGGTTTCCAGCCTGCTTGATCGACTGGTAGCAATACTTGGGGGCTCCCCAAAACCGTATGGTATTAGCTCCCATCGCGGCGATCTCGGCGATGTCTCTGTCGATGCTGTTTCTCAGCCGTTCCGGAAGCGCAGCGGCAGTTTCAATCTCCCAGGGTAGATAGCCCGGATATCCCGGAACGTAGACCACGCCCCTGATGAAGAACGGCTCTCCGTCCTTCAAGATGTGATCACCGTCGGTGCTGAAGACGGCGGTCCCTGATACGGCCACGGGGTCGCTCCAGTGGTCCTGTATGGCAGCATACGCCGGTCGAGGCGCCGTTCCGAAAGGATCTGTGACGTCACCTGCGGGTCCATGCGGATCTCGGGGTCCGTCTACCTCGCTGCAGCCCTGGCCGCCGGCCATGAGAATGATCAGCAGGGTCAGCTGCCGTCGGCGAGCTGCCCTCGGCCTCATCGACTCGCGCCATCCTGCCATTGAAAGCTCGATGATCGGTGATGACGAGGTCCCCAACCACGCGTTTGTCACTCGAACGCATCTCCGCTACTATAGCACCAGCGCGTGCCCGGCGATTCGCCGCCGTCGACTGTCGGAAGGCGTGCCGGCGAATTCGAAGGCACCCACGTTGGGTTCACATCCACTCGCCGAGATCGACCCATGACACTCGTTCGACGCTTACTGCTCTCAATCGCGCCGGTGATGTTCTTGGCACCGCCGTCGGAGGCGATAGCACAACGGCTCGAATCCGGACCGCAGGTGCTCACCTTCTATTCCGACGTCGACGACACCGAGCAGCCCTACGGCCTCTATCTCCCCCCGGATTACGACGCCACGAAGGCCTACCCGCTGGTGATCAGCCTGCACGGGGCTGGCTCGAATCACCGGTTGAACCTGCGGCGAGTGTTCGGCAAGAGCAACGCCGAAGGTGAAAACGACGTGGAGGCGAGTCGCTACTTCCCGGCCTGGGAAGACGTCGACTACATCGTCGCCTCGCCGTACGCGCGAGGCACGATGGGGTATCAGGGCGTCGCCGAGAAGGACGTCATGGACGTCCTCGCCGACGTCAAGAGGCGCTTTTCCATCGACGAGGATCGTGTGTACCTGACCGGGCTGTCGATGGGTGGGGGCGGGACGATGTGGATCGGGCTCACCCGGCCCGACCTCTGGGCGGCCATCGCCCCGGTCTGTCCCGCCCCACCCGACGGCACCGCAGACTTTGCCCCGAATGCGCTGCACGTACCGGTGCGCATCTTCCAGGGTGGTGCCGATCCGGTCGTGCAGCCGCTGGGGACGCGCCGGTGGGTCGAGCGGTTCGAGAGACTGGGCTCGACGATCGAATACACCGAATACCCGGGCGTTGGGCACGACAGCTGGGTCAACGCGTACGCTGACGGTCAGATCTTCGACTGGTTCGACCAGTTCCGCCGCGATCCGCATCCCGATCGCGTGCGCTTCGTGAGCGACCGCTACGCGTACGATACGGCGTATTGGGTCCGGCTGGACGCGCTGCTGCCGAGCCGGCCGGCGCACATCGACGCGACGTTCACAGCGGACAACCGTCTCGAGGTCACCACCGAAGGGCTCGACGGCTTCACCCTGTACCTGGCCGGCCATCCGCACGTCACGGGCCGGCGCGTCGCGCTGACGATCGACGGCCAACGGTTGGAGGCGCCGGCTGCGGACTCCGTTGCGTTCAGCCGCCGAGACGGGGTGTGGACGCCTGCGGCGTACGCGCGGACGCCGGGGACGAAACGCCCCGGTCTGGAAGGCCCGATGGGCGAGGCGGTCTCGAGCCGCCACATCTACGTGTACGGCACCGCCGGGGACCCCACCGAGGAAGCGCTGGCCGTCCGGCGCGAACGCGCTGAGCGGGCGGCCGAGTGGTCGGCGTACCGGGGGACCTTCATGGGCCGGGTCATGGTGTTCCCACGTGTCGCGCCGGACCGGGAGGTCCGACCGAGCGACCTGGAGGACGCCAACCTGGTGCTCTTCGGCACCCCGGCGACGAACAGCGTCATCGCACGGTACTCGGATCAGCTGCCCATGCATCTCAACGAGGCGGCCGCCGAAGAGTACGGGCTGGTGTACGTCTTTCCGATCGGTTCCAACTACGCGCTCGTCAACGAGGGACGGCCCTGGTGGGACACCGGAGAGGCGGGGGCAGGGTTCTTCGGGACCGCGGTGCCGGCCCTGCAACTGGCGAATCGCCAGGACTACCTGCTCTTCAACGCCGCCGATGGGTACACGGTGAGCGAAGGGCGCTTCGCCCGTGACTGGCGTCTGCCGGGTCGCCAGGCGGCGCAGCTCCGGGGCTCGGGCGTCGTCGTCGTGCACGACGACGCCATCGGCGCCGGCGACGGGGTGGACCTCGACGCGCTGCTCGCGGCGATGACCCTGGACGAGAAGCTCTCGTTCCTGTACGGAGCGCGGGATCCGTCCGATCGCGGCCAGGCCGGGTACGTCCCGGGCGTCCCACGCCTCGGCATCCCACCGCTGCGGTTGGCCGACGGGCCGGCAGGCATCCGGACGTCGCTGCCCGCGACGGCGCTGCCGGCGCCGGTGGCGCTGGCTGCTAGCTTCGACCCGGACCTGGCCCGGCGGTTCGGACAGGTCATCGGTCGCGAGGGACGCGCGCGCCACCAGGACGTGCTGCTCTCCCCGATGGTCAACATCGTGCGCGTGCCGGAGGCCGGGCGGAACTTCGAGACGCTGGGCGAGGACCCGCTGCTCGCCGCGCGCATGGTCGCCGAGGAGGTTCGCGGCATCCAGGGTGAGAGCCTCATCGCAACGGTCAAGCACTACGTGGCCAACAACTACGAGCGGGACCGCACGAGCACGAGCGCGGAGGTGGACGGGCGGACCCTGAGCGAGATCTACCTGCCCGGCTTCGAGGCCGCGGTGGATGCCGGTGTTGGGAGCATCATGTGCTCGTACAACAGGGTGAACGGCGTGTACGCGTGCGACAGCGAGGAGCTGCTCACCGACATCCTGCGGGACCGGTTCGGTTTCGATGGGTGGGTGATGACCGACTGGTTCGCCCGCCACTCGCTCGGCTCACTGGAGGCCGGGCTCGATCAGGAGATGCCGGGATCGGCCTTCCCCGGCATGCGGGGCGGCTTCTTCGCCGACTCGCTCCGGGAGGCGGTCGTGTCCGGGGAGATCCCGGAAGCTGCGGTCGACCGCGCCGCGCGACGCATCCTGGGGCAGATGGACCGCGCGGGGCTGCTGGACGGCTCGGCGGCGGTCCGTCCACGCATGGATTGGGAGGCCGGTCGGGCGGTCGCGCGGGACGTCGCGATCGCGGGGACGGTGCTGCTCAAGAACGAGGGTGGCGTGCTCCCGATCCGGGCCGCCGACCTCCCGTCGGTGGTCGTGATCGGGCCGACCGCCCGGATCCCGCTCATCGGGGGCGGCGGTAGCTCGCGGGTGGCGCCGATGCGCACCGTGAGTCTGGTTGATGCTCTCCAGCGCAGGATGGGCGCCGACGCCACGGTGCGTCACGTGGCCGGGATCGACCTGGACGGCGTAGCGGTGCCCACTTCGGCGCTCGCGCCGACCGGGGAGACGGGTATGTACGGTCTGCTGCGCACGGCTGCCGATGGGACGACTCAGGTAGATGGGGCACTCGACTTCACCGGTGACGATGCCCTCCCGGCCGGTTCGGTACGGAATTGGAGCGGCACCATCACTGCGCCCGTCACGGGCGAGTACGAGCTCAAGCTGCAGACGCGAGGTGGCTCGGCGTCACTCTCACTCGACGGCGAGCGCCTGCTCTCGACGGGTGGCTTCTTCGGCAACGCCAGCCTGCTCCCCACAGCCGACGGTCTCGAGAACGCGACGGCCACCGTCCGCCTGGAGGTGGGCGTGCCACGGTCGATCACCGTATCGACCGGCGGTCCCCGCTTCCCCTTCATGGCGGGGCCGGGCATGGAGCCGCTGCAGATTCGGCTGGCCTGGGTCACGCCCCAGCGGCGCGCCGCCTTCGTGCGGGACGCCGTCGCGGCTGCCCGGTCGGCCCGGACGGCAATCGTGATCGGCTACGACGAGGGTACGGAGGGGCGCGACAGATCGTCGCTGGCGCTGCCGGGCACGCAGGACGATCTCATCGACGCCGTTACCCGCGCCAACCGGCGCACCGCGGTGCTGGTGCAGACCGGGAGTTCCGTGCTGATGCCGTGGCTGGATGGCGCGGCTGCGGTGGCGCAGGTCTGGTACCCGGGGCAGGAAGGTGGCGAGGCCACGGCCGCCGTGCTGCTCGGCGAGGCAAACCCCGGCGGCCGGTTGCCGGTGACCTTCCCGCGCGTGGAGGCGGATGCGCCGACGTGGCCCCCGGAGCGGTACCCCGGGGTGGACGGACGGGCGTCGTACGACGAAGGCGTCTTCGTCGGCTATCGCTGGTACGATGCCCAGGACATCGAGCCGCTGTTCCCGTTCGGCCACGGGCTCTCGTACACAGCGTTCGAGTACGATGGGCTGGAGGTGGAACGCGCGGGCGACGGGGTCGACGTCAGGTTCAGCGTGCGCAACACGGGGGGCGTGGCGGGCGACGAGGTCGCCCAGGTGTACCTGGGGCCACCCAGCGATCCGGACGTGCCCATGGCGCCCAAGCGACTCGTCGGATTCGAGCGCATCACGCTGGAGCCAGGCGAGCAGAGGGAGGTGGCGGTTCACATCGGAGCGCGGCAGCTATCGTACTGGTCTGTCGAGGCCGCGGCGTGGGTACGGGCCACCGGTCAGCGGACCGTCTCCGTCGGTGCGTCGTCGCGTGACATCCGGCTGCAGGTGCCCATAGAGATTGCGGGGACGAGCCGCTAAACACCCGCGACCCGCCGCTTGTACTCCCGCAGCGCCGCGTCCAACCGCTCCCGCGCCGTCGTGTCGCCGGGGATGTTGTGGGACGGGTGGATGAACAGCTTGACGCCGCGCTGGACCAGGCGCTCGGCCACCGTAGTGATGATCATCCATAGGGCGGCTGTGAAGGCGATGGTAGATACCGGACCGACGTTGTCGACGTGGTCGGGTAGCGGAACCGACGCGTCGACGGCCGGCACGCACGTGTCCACCACCACGTCGGCCAGCTCGAACAACTTCACCCCGGACGAGTGCCGCGGCGGCTCGTCCCGATACGCCGCCTGCGAGCCCGTCACCACCAGCTTGAGTCCGCGCTCCTTCGCCTCCATCGCCACGTCGATGTTCACGGGGTTGAGCCCCGAGTGCGAGAAGATCCACATCGTGTCACGCGGATCGAAGTCGTAGCTCTTCATCACCTCGCGCCCGAACCCCTCGGCCCGTTCGAGGAACAGGAACTGGTGGATCCCCATCTCACCGGTGATGTGGGTGAAGTAGGTGAGCGGCAGCTCGATCATCGGGTGGAACCCCACGAAGCCGCCGATACGTGGGTACATCTCCTCCACCGGCAGCGTCGCGTGGCCGCAGCCGAACGTGTGGACCCAGCGCTCGGCGGCGATCGACTGCGCCATGATCTCCGCCGCCTGGGCGATGTTGTCCGACTGCGTCGCCTCGATCCGCTCCATCACCTCGCGCGCGTTCTTCAGCCAGATCTTCGCAAGCATCGTCACGTCATCCCCGGTTGTCCGTGGTATGTCGAAGTCTCTGTGAGGGCTCTCGTCAGCCGGCCGCGTCCGGAGGCGTTCGCAAACGCGGCCGCGCGATCGTGAAGAGCACCGCCACGCAGAGGAGACCCGCCGGCACGATCGCCAGCGACGCCCTGAGCCCGACCGTGTCCCCGAGGACGCCGGTCACGTAGGGCGCGGTCGTTCCGCCGATCAATGCCATAACGAACGCGACGCTGAACGCCGTCCCCGACAGCCGCGCGTAGCGATCGCCCACATGGCCGAGGATGACGGGGAAGACGGCGGCGAAGCCGGCACCGGCCAGCAGAGTTCCGGTACCCGCCGAGGCCGTCGTCTGGGCGCCGATTAGGATCAGCGCACCGGCGAACGCGACTCCCAGCGAGGATAACAGCACGGCCACCGACGACACGCGCTTCAGCAGCCAACCCAACGCCAGTCGCGCTACCGTCATGCCCAGCCAGTAGAGCGACAGCAGGTACAGCGCTCGCTCCGGCGACAGCACCAGCTCCTGGTTCACGTACGTCGCCGTCCAGCCGCCCACCGTCATCTCCATCCCGCTCTCGAAGAACAGGATGACCCCAAGAAGCACGAGGGTGGGATCGCGCAGCAGTCCCGCTGCCTGCCGCAGCGGAACGCCCTGCGGCTGCTTCGGCTCGGGGAAGCGGATCGCGGCGTAGTAGGGCAAGACGAGCGCTACCAGCACGCCGATACCGGCCACGACTCCGGCGTCGCCGAACCGCTCGCGCAGCAGCCCCAGCACGAAGGGCACGCCGAAAGCGCCGATCCCGAAGAAGACGCCCAGATAGGCAAGCCCCGCGGCGCGGCCAGTGGCGCTGATGTCGGCGACGAGCGCGTTCGTGCTACCGTTGATCACGCCGCCGCCGAAGCCTATCAGGATCGCCGCAATGGCGAGCAGCGTGACGGAGGGTGCGAACGCGATCCCTTCCAGACCCAGCGCGACCAGAACCACCGCCGCCGCCAACATCCCCTTGTAGCCGCGCCGGTCCACCACCGGCCCGAAGACCAGCGAGCCGGCGAGGATGCCCAGGCTCATCAGCGCCAACAGCGAGCCGGCCTCCGCCCGGAGGAGCCCCAGGCGTTCGATGATCGAGGGCAGGACCGCCCCCAACGTCGTCAGCACTATGCCAAACAGCAGCATCCCCACGCACGCCGCTGCGAAGACCAGCCGCTGCCTGTAAGCGGTCATGTCAGCTCAGCCGCGCTGGCGGGCCCGTGCGACTGCGACAGGATCGCCAGCTGGCCGGCACCATAGAGCACGGCATCGTCTCCCAGTTGCGAGGCCCGCAGCGCGACCTGCCGCATGGAGATGGGCTGTGCCCAGCGCATGGCCTCCTGGCGAATCCGCTCCAAGAACTGCACGGCCGGGCCGAACACGCCGCCGCCGAAGATGATCGTCTCGGGGTTGAACAGGCTGACCAAGTTCGCGACGGCCATCCCCCAGTAGACGACGGCTTCATCCAGCACGCGCACCGCTATGGGATCCCCATGGTCGTACGCCACGAACACGACCCGAGCCGTGAGTGTCTCGAGGTCTCCACGGCGCAGCTCGCCGTCGTAGGCGTCGTCCGCTTCGATCAGCCGTCGTGCCTTGGCGGCGATCCCCGGGCCCGAGGCGTGGTACTCGAAGCAGCCCACCGTCTCGTAGTCCTCGCGGTAGGGCCGATCCAGCGCCAGCCAACCGATGGCGCCCGCGGCGTCGCTCGCGCCTCGCACGATCCGCCCCTGCACCACGATTCCCGCGCCGATACCCGTTCCCACGACCAGGAAGACGGCGTTCTGCGCTCCCACCGCCCCGCCACGCCACATTTCGCCCAGGATCGCGCAGGCCCGGTCGCTATCCACCCGCACCGCCACGCCGTCCGGCACACCGGCACGTACCTCGTCCACCAGCGGGTAGTCCTCCCAGCCAGGGATATTTGGTGCCCACACCGTCTTCGTCCCGGCGCGGTAGATGCCGGGCACCGCTATCCCGACAGCGGCGGCGTGTGTGCCGTCGCGCTCCGCTGCGTCGAGCAGCGTGCGCACCCGCTGCACCAGCAGTGCGCCGACGTCTCGTCCCATTCGGCCCTCGAGGGCGATGGTCTCGCGATGCGCCGGTTCGCCCTCCCATGGGAAGAGCGCCGCAGCGATCTTCGTCCCGCCCAAGTCGAGACCGATGACCGACTTGGTCATGTGGCACCGGCAGCGACAGCCCCGACGATGCGAAGCCGGACGGTCTTCATCGCTCCACGGTGATCCGTTGTCGCAGCGTGGCCGCGCACGCGCCCAGCAGGGTGGCAACGCGGCCTGCTCCCAGTTCTAGCCTTCTCATCGTCCTCTCCTGATCGAGTGCCGAGCGTTCTTCGGGCACCGGAGACCGGGGGGTGTCAGCAGTGGATGACGATCAGGTCATTGGGCTCGGCAATGCTGGTTTCGGACGCAACGGACGGAGCCGCAGTGCGCGCCCATCGCACGTCGGCCCGGCGCCACGACCCTCGTCACCGCCCCATCCGGTGCATCAACGGCCGGTGAGATCGAGCAGCCGCACGAGTCGAAAATCGATGGGATGGCTCTCGCTTTGGAGCGCGATGAAGCCGGAGGTGAGCCGCGTCCCGTCGATCTTGACCGCGGGGTCGTACCGGCTCACGACACCGCCTCCCACGGTCGGATTGGTGTATTGCAACACGGTGTCGCCGTTGATCAAGTGCACGATCAGCGAATCTCCCCGCACGATCGTCTCGGAGCGGACCCACTGGTCGCCGTCGAACGTCGGCGAGGACGACTCGGTGCAGTGGCCGGGGGCCGGCTCGCCACCGATCATGATCTCGGTACCCGGCGTGCACACATTCCCCGTGGGTCGGGGGCCCTCGCCGAGACCGCCCAGGAACTGCACCTCGAGAGAGATTGGGAAGTCCTGGTTTCGGGTCATGGCCTGCGGACTCTGGGCGTGGAACATGATGCCGCTGTTCCGCCGGGCCCAGTCCGGCCCGCCTGCCGCCTGCTCCCCGACGAACCGGTACTCCACGACCAAGCGGTAGTGTGAGAACGGCGTCCTGAAGAACAGATGCCCGAACCGCTCCTCGAACCGATCGTAGCCGTCATACCGTACCTGCAGGGTGCCCTGCTCGACGCGAAACGTGTTCGCGAAGTTGTCGCCTACCTCGTACCCGGCGACCTTCGGTACCCAGCCTTCGAGGTCACGTCCGTTGAACAGGTCGATCCACTCGGGCGGATTCTCTTCGCGCCGCTCCGATCCGTGGGAGCAGGCCTGGAGTCCCAGGACCAGCATGGCGACAGGAACAACGACGAGTCCGAGCGGAGCTGGCATGACTCACCGCAACGTGTCGAGGGTCGTGAAGTGAGGGCGCGGCCTTGCACGAATCTACGGCGATCCACCGCGCCGGAGAAGCCGCGTCGTTTCGTTCGGTCCCGCTTCGTACGCCATCGAGGGTGGCTCTGCTGGGCGAGAGCGGCGGCCCGCTCGCCATGCACCACCGGGTCCTTGCCGTTCGACTCCTCGCGGCCCATCGTAAGGCAGTCTCAGCCGAGGTCATCTCCGTGACGGACCGGCTAGACTCCCTCGAGACAGTGCTTGCCGACCGCAGCACAGGAGCGAGCCCATGACATCGCGACGCCATTTCGTCCGTGACTCTGGCATTGCATTCGGCGCAATGATGATCCCCGGTGTCCTGCGAGCCCGGGTTCGGAGGGTCGCTCCCAGCGACCAGGTCCGCGTCGGGGTGATCGGCTGCAATGGGATGGGATTCGACAACCTGCTCTCCATCCTCAAGGTCCCCGAGGTCGAGTGCGGAGCGCTCTGCGACGTCGATGCGTCGGTATTGGGCCGGCGCGCGGATGAGCTGGAGCTCGCCACCGGCGGCAGGCCTCCCTTGTACTCCGACTTCCGCCGTCTCCTGGACGATCCCGACATCGATGCGGTCATCATCGGGACTCCGGATCACTGGCACTGCCTCATGATGGTCATGGCATGCGAGGCGGGGAAGGACGTGTACGTGGAGAAGCCCCTCGCCAATTCAATTGGCGAGTGCGGTCTCATGGTGGCTGCCGCACAGCGACATGGCACGGTCGTCCAGGCCGGGCAATGGCAGCGGAGCGGCGCGCATTGGAGCGATGCGGCTGCGTATGCCCGCTCAGGAGAGATCGGCCGAATCCGCCTCGTCAAGGCGTGGGCATACCAGGGATGGATGAAGGCGATTCCGGTCAAACCAGACGAAGCGGTTCCTGAAGGGGTCGACTACGACATGTGGCTGGGGCCGGCCCCGGCCCGCCCGTTCAACCCGAACCGGTTCCACTTCAATTTCCGCTGGTTCTGGGACTACGCGGGTGGTCTCATGACCGACTGGGGCGTGCACATGATCGACATGGTGCACTACGGCATGGGTGACGCGGGGCCGACACGCATAGCGGCCAGCGGAGGGAAGTTCGCCTACCCCGACGATGCGTCCGAGACACCGGACACGATGCAGGCCGTCTTTGAGTTCGACGACTACTCGATGCTGTGGGAACACGCGACGGGGATCGATCTGGGGCCGTACGAGCGCAATCACGGCGTCGCGTTCATCGGGAATCGAGGGACCATCGTCGTGGACCGCGGCAAGTGGGAGGTTCTCCCCGAGGCCGAAGACATCGACGGCAGGCTCTCCTACCTCACCACGCCAATGCCCGTCCAGCGGCGACAGGATGACGGCGGGCTCGATGCCCACATGGCGAACTTCGTTGACTGCATCAAGACCCGGGAGCAACCGAGGTGCAATGCCGCCGTCGCCGCGCGCGCCGCGGTGACGGCCCATCTGGGCAACATCGCGTTCAAGACGGGACGCCGGCTGACGTGGGACGACGCCACGCGGTCCTTCCCCGACGATGCCGAGGCGAATGCACTGCTCTGGCCCGAGTATCGTTCACCCTGGACACTCCCGCCGGCATGAGTACCGGGAGAGCCGGCCCCCTGATGCTCCTCGCCGTCCTTCCGGCGATCGGCGTCGGCTGCTCCAGCTCGCCGGATGCAGCTGAGACCGCGACGGAAACCCGTTCGTTCGAGGAAGACGTCGAATCGCGAGCACAGCGTCCGGAGGACACCGAGGTCTGGGAACCGGTGCCCGCGGTCGTCACACCCGGTCAGGCCGGTGCCCCTCCCTCGGACGCAATCGTCCTCTTCGACGGCAGCGATCTCTCGGGATGGAGCACGGAAGACGGACGTGACGCGGGATGGCACGTCGAGGGCGGTGCCATGACGGTCGTCCCTGGGGCCGGCAACATCCGAACACGGCGGGGGTTCGGCGACGTCCAACTGCACATCGAGTGGCGTACGCCCGCGGAGGTGTCAGGAGAGGGCCAAGGCCGCGGCAACAGCGGCGTTTACTTCATGGAGCGCTACGAGCTGCAGGTCCTCGACTCGTACGACAACCGCACCTACTCCAACGGGCAAGCGGGTGCGATCTACAAGCAGCACATCCCGCTGGTGAACGCCTCTCGAGCGCCTGGCGAGTGGCAGAGCTACGATGTGGTCTTCGCCGCCCCGCGCTTCGCTGCCGATGGGGCACTCCTCAGCCCAGCCTACATGACCGTCTTCCACAACGGCGTGCTGATCCAGAACCACGTTGCGCTCCGGGGCCCCACGGAATACATCGGCGAGCCGCCGTACGAGGCGCACGCCGATCGGGTTCCCCTCCTGCTTCAGGACCATGGGAACCCGGTCAGCTACCGGAACATCTGGGCCAGGGAGCTGCCGAGAGCTCCCTGACCGCGCATCACCACTGATCCAGATGGGCGTTGATCTGGATCTCGTCGGCAAAGAGCCATGCCGGTTCATCGGCGGCCCAGTGCCAGGCTGGCAGGGTGCCGATGTTCTTCGCGACCACGCGCACGTAACGGGCCATTGTGCCGCTCACGGCGGTCGAGAAACTCCGCGTCGCCGCCGGTTGCGACTCCTCCGGCACGGGGGGCTGGACCGTCGCGACCGTCCCGAAGACCCGATCCTCTCCGGCGATCGAGAACGTCACCTCAGTTGGCAGAAAGATCCAACTGCCGTTGGCCTCGAGGAACCCGGCCCGAATGCTGCGGATCTCCGTCATTCGGCCGAGATCGATCGTCGCGTCGAGGTCCACGCCCTGGAAGCCCTGCCAGGTCCCATCGCGAGGGTCGGTCGAACCCCAACGGTCATCCGTCAAGGCATGGTCCCCGCCTCCGTCGTATTGCTCGGCAAACGGCGAGGCCAGCGTGACCGGAGACCCTGCGCCGTCGTGTGACACCGTCCGCGCGACCGCTTCGATCAGGTCGGCCCGAAGGACCGTGGCCTTCTCCCCCAAGTCCGGATCGGTCAGCCACGGATCGAGCATCCCGAAGATCCAGACGTCGGCGCGACCAGCCAGACCGTCGAGCACCAGATCCGTCTCTTCGCTGCCGCGGGCGAGATCGAACAGCGACTGAAAGAGACGCTCGTCCTCGGCTGATGCCCGCTCGTGCGGCAGTCTCATCAGGTTGACGACGCCGGCGATCGCCGCAGCGCGTTCGCCTGACGTGGCAACGCTCCCTGCCAGCGCGAGCAGCGTGTCCAAGGGAACGGTGTCAGGCCACCTGCCGAGTACTCCGAGGAACGAAACTCGATTCGCTTCCGATCCGTGGTCGAGCGCTGCGAGCAGCCGGTGGAGCCCGGTCTCCCGATCGACCATCCGCTCACAGACCGCCACGATCGCGTCCTCCAGTGCGGACCGGTCGTCGCGGTCGTCGCTTCGCTCGAGCAGCGAGATCAACGCCGGGAGCCGATGGTCTTCCGCCAGACTGGACAGGGCACCGATCGATGCTCGACGCACCGATTCGTCCCGATCTTCCGCGTTGGCCAGGAAGGTCGGCACCGCGGCGACGGCATGCCGGGATGCCAGGACATCGATCAAGACCGCGCGGCCCGAGCCTCGGTATTCGCTCACCAGGGAGATGATCTGGCCGTCCACCCCATCGCCCCGCAGCTGCACGAGACTCTCACGGGCTGCAGCGGAGTCTTCCTGTCCAATCGCTATGGCGGCCAAGAGCGGCACGTGGGAGGCGTCTCCCAGCTCTCCCAGCGCACGGACTGCCGCGGTGCGGACCTCTCCCGCGCCACGTTCCACCAGTCCGGTCACAATCGGCGCCGCCTCGGCGACGCCCGCGGAAGCAAGGGACGAGATCGCGAGAATCCGCGCGCTCTCGGGTAGGGACGCCATCTCTTCGGCGATCGGAATCAGGTCGACACCGTCCTGCAACTCGAGCATGAACCGGGCGCCCGCGCGTTGGATCTCGGGCTCGTCACTGCGCAGCATGCTGAGGAGCGAAGTCACGGCCTCGGCTCCCTGACTGCGGGCCAACCCGCGCCACGCTGCGATCCTGATCGGAACCGGGAACGGGTCCGTGGTCATCCGACGGTACAGGTCGCGGGCCTCGGCGTGCGAACCGTCGCGCACCAGGTCGTCGGCCGCGCGGAGCAGCGCGTCCTGTCGGAGCATCTCGAGCCCGGTCGGGAGCTCGAGCGTCAACAGGGCCTCCCGCGCCTCCGCCCCGCCGATCTGTCCGAGGGCAGCGATACTGGCCGCTGACAACTCGGCATCGGTCGTATCGATCAATGCGATGAGATGGGGGACGGCGTCACGGTCACGTCGTTGTGCAATGGAGCCGATCACGCCAATGAGCGCGGGACCCGAGAGCAGATCGAGAGACTCCCGGAAGATCCTGTCGACCTCCGGGGAGTCGTTTCCCTGCAGGGCGAATCGGGAGTCATCGGTCAGCTCCTCATCGAGTAGCATCCGGGCCAGGTGTGGGAGCGAGCGGTCGGGCCCGATGCGGCGCAGCATGCGGCAGACGAACTGCTTCGCCATGTAGGTGCTCGCGGGATTCTCGAGGATCTCGATCAGCCGGTCTTCGATGGCGCCATACTGGTCCGGTGCGGCGTTGCGGACAACCACCTCGATGGCGGCCCGAGACTGGCGGCTGACCCCGAACTCCTGATGCACCAGCGTTGCGAACGGATCCTCGATCGCTCCGGCGTCGGTCGTCCGTGCCGGCTGCGGCACGCTGCCGAGGGCGTTGCTCGGGGTGTCGTCCACCTCGAGGTCGCCGAGGGCATACTGAATTCCGGCCAGATAGTGCGCGAGGACGGCCTCGTTCCTCAGGACCTCCAGGTTGTGTCCGAGCGAGCAGTAGAACACCCGGCCCGCACCGAACGGCTTGATCCACGAGATGGGGAAGTCGTCGTCCTCCCGATGGATGCCCTCCACTTGCCGGTTGCGCGGGTTCGACATGTCCAGACTGAGCAGCACCCGCTGGGTGTCGCGCGAGTAGGGCCCCGTGATCTGGTAGATCTCGTCACTGATCAGAAAGGCGCTCCCCCCGAACGACGCGTTGAGTGGATGGTCGGGCTCGTCGATCTTCACCGCCCAGGTGCCGCCGCCGCCCCACGGATGGTTGTCGAACTGACCACCAATCATCGCGGCCGCTTCGGGCCAGGTGTAGAAGTTGTCCGTCGCGGCGTGGATACCGATCAGGCCCTTGCCGCCACGCACGAAATCCAGCAGCGCCCGGCGATGCTCCGGATCGTCGAACGCGAGATGGGTGGTGTTGTTGAACAATACGGCATCGAACCGGGCGAGGTTCGAGGCGTGGAAGACCTCCATGTCGGTCGAGACGGTTACCTCGAACGCCCCCGTCTTCTCACCCATGTACCGCAGGGCGACCTCGGTCGCGCCGATCGCCTCGTGCACGAACCCCTCGCTGCGGGAGAACACCAGGATCCGACGAGCCTCGTCGGGCTCCGCGACCGCTCGCTCGGGCAGGGCGTCCCAGATATCCGCGTACTCTCCTTCGGGAGCAGGAGGCACAGGGGCCACACGGCCGGCCCGGCAGCCAACGAGCGTTGCCAGGATCACGGCGGCGAGTGCGCGACGGCGTTTCGTCATCAATCCGGACATCAGAGTATCCATGGTTTCCGGTACGAGCGTCCGAGCAGCGCGGCGGCACGCGAATCGTCGAGGATGTTCTCGGACACTGGGTCCCAGCGGATGGTGCGACCGGTCAGCATGGCGATCTCACCCAGGTGTCCCACGCTGATCGACCGGAAGGCCGTCTCCACCGGCGTGATGGTCTCCCGCCGGCTCTTAATGCAGTCGAGGAAGTTCTGGATGTGATCGTCGCTCCGGTAGAGCCGCTCGTCACCCGGTCCGATCTCCTCGTACCTGGTCCAGCGGGGGTCGGATGCCCGCAGACCGCCCCGGTCGACGTGGATCCATCCGTCGTCACCGTGCCACTTGGTGCCCATGAACCCGATCCGCGTCGTGCTGCCGACCTCGATCGTCACGTCTCCGTCGTACTTGCACGTAAACCGGTAGTCCGTCGGGGCATCCCACAATCCCTCGGTCGGGTACGTTCCTTCGCCCGAGATCTCGTACGGCCCGGTCCGGTCGAAGCCGAGTGCCCAGTGCGCGATGTCGATGTGGTGGCCGGCCCAATCCGTGAGCTGGCCGCCGGAGTAGTCCATGATCCAGCGCCAGTCCCAGTGGCAGCGGTTCCCGCCGAACTCGCAGTACTCCCGCCACGGCGCCGGACCGAGCCAGAAATCCCAATCGAGTTCCTCGGGCACCGGTCGCGGTTCCTTGATGCCGGTCCTATTGCCGCTCGGAAGACCGACCTCCACGAACCGGACCCTTCCGATGCGGCCGTTGCGAACCAGCTCGCAGGCATGACGGAAATGGCGGCGCGATCGCTGCCAGCTCCCGGTCTGCCAGACGCGGCCATAGCGATGCACCGCGTCACAGATGGCGCGGCTCTCCCGGATCGATCTGGCGAGGGGCTTCTCCCCGTAGATGTCGAGGCCGGCGCGGGCCGCCATGATGGCCGGGATCGCGTGCCAGTGATCGGGGAGGGCCAGCGAGACGGCATCCAGGTCTTCGCGGGCAATCAGTTCGCGGAAGTCCATGTAGGTCCGGCAGTCACTGTTGCCGTAGGCGGTGTCCACCGTCTGTTTCGCTCGCGCGAGATGGTCCCGATCGACATCGCAGACGGCCACGATCTGGACGGCGTCCTTCCCGAGGAAGTCGTTCATGTTCCCCATCCCCATCGAGCCGACGCCGATGCAGCCGATGACAATCCGGTCGCCGGCCGCGGGACGGCGCTCCCGGCCCAGTGCCGAAGCGGGGATGACGGTCGGGAAGGCCGTTGTGATGCCGGCGACCGACGCTTGCTTCACAAACGCACGTCGGCTGATTCGCGAACGTTCAGCCATACCCCTGAGCCTCCCTTGAAGGGCTACCTGTCGAATGCCTCGTCGAAGACTCGATCTGACTTCTCGAAATCGATGCCACGCACGAAGTCACAGGACTCCTTGGCACCGTGCTCGCGGTCCATGGCAGCATCTTCCCACTCCACCGAGAGCGGTCCCCGATAGCCAAGCACGTTCAGTTGGCGGATGACTGCCTCGAAATCGACGTCGCCGCGACCCAGGCTCCTGAAATCCCAGCCTCTCCCCGGTGTGCCGAAATTCAGGTGTGACGCGAGGATACCGCTTTCCCCGTCGAGCGTGACCGCGGCATCCTTCATGTGCACGTGATAGATCTTCTTGGGGAACGCCTGGAGGAACCTGACGGGATCCATCATCTGCCACTGCAGGTGGCTCGGATCGAAGTTGAAGCCGAACGCCTTCCTGTTCTTGACAGCCGCCAGCGCTCGTCTGGCGGTATGGATGTCGAACGCGATCTCCGTCGGATGGACCTCAAGCCCGAACTTGACTCCGCACTTGTCGAATTCGTCGAGTATCGGATTCCACAATCGCGCGAACTGCCGGAAGCCATCTTCGATCATGCTGTCGCTCACCGGCGGGAAGCTGTACAGCATGTGCCATATCGAAGACCCGGTGAAGCCGTTCACGATCCTCACGCCGATGTTCTGCGCGGCCTTTGCGGTCTTCTTCATCTCCTGGATGGCCCATCGGCGCTTCTTCTCGGCACTGCCGTGACAGCTCTCAGGAGCGAACATATCCGACCGTGCGTCGTCGTTCGGATCGCACACCAGCTGACCCGCCAGATGATTGCTGATGGCCCAGCACTTCAAGCCGTGATCCGCCAACATCTCCTTGCGGCTCTTGGCGTACCGCTTGTCCTTGGCCGCCTTGTCGACGTCCACATGATCTCCCCAGCAGGCAAGCTCGAGCCCGTCGTAACCCCATGCTGCCGCCTTCTTGCAGAGTTCCTCCAACGGAAGATCCGCCCATTGCCCCGTGAACAGTGTGACTGGCCTAGCCATTGTCCCTCCTTACATCCTCACCCATTTGGCACCCTTGTGTGACGATTTGACCACGGCCTCGATGAACTTCATTCCTCGAACCCCGTCCTTGACTCCCGGGAAGTCCAGGAACAGTGGATCGGCTTTCCGACGTTCCATCCTCGCCCGTATCGTATCGGCGAAGTTGCAGTAGTGGTTGGCGAACGCCTCCAGGAACGCCTCCGGGTGACCGAAGGGCAGCCGCGTCGCTCGACCCGCCGCCGGACTCTTTTCGCCGACGTAGTCGTTCCCGCGTTTCCACACTTCCTGTGGGGCGTCGATGCGGTTGACGTAGAGGTAGTTTGGATGCTCCTGGTGCCATTCGATGCTCGCGTTCTCCCCAAAGACCCAAATGGCGAGGTTGTTCTCCTCGCCGATGGAGACCTGGCTGGCATGGAGGACTCCCTTGGCGCCCTTGTTGAAGCGAAGCAGGCAGTTGCCGTCATCGTCGAGTCTGCGACCCTTCACGAAGGCAGTGAGGTCGGCGCAGAGCTGCTGTACCCTCAGCCCTGTGACGTACTCGGCGAGATTGCAGGCATGGGTACCGATATCGCCCATGCAGCCTGCGGCTCCGCTCTGCTTTGGATCCGTGCGCCACGACGCCTGCTGCTGCCCCTCGCGTTCGATGGGTCGAATCAGCCAGCCCTGCGGATACTGGACGACCACCTTGAGGATCTTGCCCAGGTCACCTTGCCGCACCATGTCCCTGGCGAGCTTCACCATCGGATAGCCGGTGTAGGTGTGCATCAGGCCGAACACTTTCCTGCTCTCCCTCACGATCTTCTCCAGCGCAACCGCCTCCCGAACGTCCATCGTCATGGGCTTTTCGCACATGACGTGAAATCCGGCTTCGAGGAAGGCCTTTGCCATCGGGAAGTGCAGGTTGTTCGGAACGGTGACGGAGACGAAATCGATGCGCCGATCCTCCGGAAGCGCTAGCTCCTTCTCGATCATTGTCTCGTAGTCAGGATAGGCGCGTCTCGGATCGATGCGCTGTTCGCGCCCCATCTGCTTGCTGTTGCGCGGCTTGATGTCGAACGCTCCGGCCACGAGCTCGATCCCGCCATCCATGCGCGCAGCCTTCCGGTGCACCTCACCGATGAACGCACCCGGCCCACCACCAACCATTCCCATTCGCAATCTTCTACTCATCGTCACGCACCTTTCAGCTCAGGCGTATGATGTTTCGCTCTCTGCCGGATCGTGGTGTCCAGGAGAACTCGTTGGTTCGCACGCGAACCTGTGAGCAACACAGGCGTCGTCCACACATCTGAGGCCGACTAGAACATTACCGTCTGGATGGAGTGCGGCAGCGCACTGATCTCCACGGACGACGAGCCGACCGTGAGGTGGTATTGGCCTCCGCGCGGTGTCGGATTCATCACCACAACCGCCACCGTTCCGTCTTCGTTGACGAAGGCGGTAGTGAGCAGCATGGAGCGGCTCGGTGAGGCCAGGATCCTCCGCGCGCCGGGACGGATGAACTTCGAAAAGTGGCCGATGTAGTAGTACGAGTTGGTGTAGATGAGCTCCCCGGTCCGGGTGTCGGCGTGGATAGGCGCCATGCAGAAGTTCCCCACGTGGTTGGGGCCGCCCTCCTCGTCGAGCAGGATGTTCCAGTCGGTCCAGCCTACGGCGCCCGCGTTGAAATCGTGGATCATCGACCGTCCGTACTCCTCGCCGAGGTCCCAGCGCGCGTACCCCGTCGAGTCGAAGCTGGCCGGTGTGCCCTCGGTGAAGAGGAGGTGCTTGTCCGGGTACAGCCGGTGCACGAGCGCCACGTTGTCGTACATCTGCGTCCCGCCCGTCCAGTCCTCGTACCAGTGGAAGCCGACGCCCCACGCGTACCGCGCCGCTTGCGGGTCGTCGAGGATGGTCTGCGCCCGCTCGACGATCAGATCGCGGTTGTGGTCCCACACGATGATGTTGACGTCGCTCAAACCCTCCTCGGCCATCACCGGACCGAGATGGTCCCTGAGGAAGTCCCGCTCGTCCTCGGCCTGGTAGATGCACGACTCCCAGATCTGCGTGGCCATCGGCTCGTTCTGGATGGTGATCCCCCACACCGGCACCCCTTCGTCCCGGTAGCTCTGGATGAACTTCGCGTAGTAGCGTGCCCAGGAATGTGCGTACTCGGGAAGCAGGCTGCCCCCATGGAGCATGTCGTTGTTGTCCTTCATGAACGCCGGCGGGCTCCATGGGCTGGCGAACAGCTTGAGCGTGTTCCCGCTGGCCTCCATCGCTCGCCGGATGAGCGGGATCTTGAATCGCAGATCGGGCGCGATGGAGAAGGACTCCAGCTCACCGTCACCCTCGTCGATGTAGGTGTAGCTCTCGCTCGAAAAGTCACAGCTGTTGATGTTCGTCCTGGCCAACGTGTAGCCGATGCCGCGCTCGGTGTCGTAGTACGCCTCCATCAACTCTTCCTGACGCGACTCGGAGAGCTTGAAGAAGGTCTCTGCCGAGGCGTCGGTGAGGGCGCCGCCGATTCCCAGGAAGGTCTGGAAGGTCCTCCGCGGATCGACGAAGACGTAGATCCGCCCTTCCGATGTGGCTTCCGGTTCCCCGAACACCAGCGTATCGGTCGGGGTCAGCCGCAGCGCGGTGTTGTCGGCCGTGGTGTAGACGATCAGGTTCGTCCCGGCAACGTCGTACTCGGCACCCGCGCCGGCATACGGTTCCCCGCACCCCGTGAGTAGGAGAAGAGGCAAGAGGAAAGAGAAGCCTTTCGTGACATCGGTCTGAGGAGTGTGAGTCATCGATCTGCCCCGCGATTCAAGGAACACAGCCGGGAATCACACTGCATCCGGCAACTTGACTTCACCAGTTGAGCCACAATAGCACCGCACTGTCTGTTCCGACAGGAGCGATGAATCCCGTGCAGTCTGCTCGGAGTGGCGGCTTCCCTCGAGCGGCGCGGCAGTCGCCCCAACAGTCCTGTCTCTGCACTGGGATGCTCGTCACCCTTCCACAGCAACAAGATTACCTTGTCCAGCGTATCGACGATCTGCCGGAGGGATCAGCACGATGATCCTCACTAACATCCCGGTCGATATGCGATGGTCCATCATTGCCTTCGCGGCGACGAGGATCATCGGTCGAAGAACGGGCACAGCGAGGAGCCCGCTTTCTCGAACACACGAAGAGGAATCTCTCGCACACAGGAGCGTACCATGACATCGCGACGCCGCTTCGTGCGTGACTCCAGCATCGCTGTCGGAGCGATGTTGAGCCTGGACATCCAACGACGAGACCCGCTCGCTGTAACACAGAGGGAGTCTCTCATGCCGTATCGCGATCCGTCTCAATCCATCGATGCTCGGGTCCAGGACCTGCTGGGCCGGATGACACTGACCGAGAAGGCGTTCCAGCTGGTGGGGCTCATGCCGATGGCGCTCCTGGGGGCGCAGGGCCTGGATCCGGAGCGGATGAGACAAATGATGGGGCAGGGATTGGGACAGATCTCGGCTCCTGGCCTCGTGGGATACAAGGCGCCGCCCCAGATGGCGGCCTTGATCAACACCCTGCAACGGTTCCTGGTCGAGGAGACACGCCTGGGTATCCCGGCCATCGCGCACAACGAGGCGCTGAACGGTCTGGTCGCTCCCGAATGCCCGAACTTCCCCACCGCCATCGGCCTGGCGGCGACCTGGGATCCGGAGGGCGTGGAACAGATGACGGACCTGATCCGGCAGCAGATGCGTGCCGTCGGTCTTCGCCAGGCCCTCTCACCGGTGATGGACGTCGCGCGCGATGCGCGGTGGGGGCGCGTGCACGAGACCTACGGCGAGGACCCGTACCTCTGCTCGGCCATGGCCGTCGCCTTCACGCGCGGCCTGCAGGGTGACGACTTGCGGCAGGGTGCAATCGCCACCGGCAAACACTTCCTGGGCTATGGCCTGACCGAGGCGGGACAGAACATGGCTGCCACCCAGATCGGCGCACGGGACCTCTACGAGACGTTTGCCCGACCCTTCGAGGCTGCCATCCGCGAGGCAGGCCTGGGCTCGATCATGAACTCGTACAGCGAGATCGACGGCATCCCGGTCGGCTCGTCGCGCGAGATCCTCACCGACCTGCTCCGCGGTGTGATGGGCTTCGAAGGGTTCGTGGTGTCCGACTACATGACCATCGAGATGCTGCAGAAACGGATGGGCACCGCGGTCTCGCCCTCACAGGCGGGCGCGCAGGCCCTGGCAGCCGGGCTGGATGTCGAGCTTCCCGTGCCGTACGGCTATGGGCCGGCGCTGGTCCAGGCGGTCGAGGAGGGTCTCGTGTCGGTGGACCTGGTCGACCGCTCCGTGCGGCGCACGCTCGAGTGGAAGTTCAGGCTGGGCCTGTTCGAGCAGCCGTACGTGGACGAGGACAACATCCTGCCAGCGTTCGTGGACCCGGCCAACGGTGCGCTCTCGCAGAAGCTCGCCGCCGAGTCGATGACGTTGCTCAAGAATGACGGCGGGTTGCTGCCTCTGGCCAAGGGACGGGGCACGATCGCCGTGATCGGCCCGCACGCCGACACGGTGATGACCTATTTCCCCGGATACACCTTCCCCGGAGCCCTGGCCATGTTCGAGACGATGGCGCGAGCCGCCGGTGAGGGCGAATCGGGCATGGCCGGACTGGAGGCCATGATGAGTCCCGAGGCGATGGGCACCATCATGAGAGAGATGATGCCCGTGATGAGCGCCGGAGGCGTGGAGCCCTACGTCCGGCGGCAGTATGGCAGCGAGACCGTGGCGGATGCCGTCCGGCGCGTGGCCGGCGATGGCGCCACGGTACTGTCCGCTCCAGGCTGCGGGGTAACGGACGACACGTCGGGAATCGAGGACGCCGTCCGGATCGCGCGCGAGGCCGACGTGGTGATCCTGGCCGTGGGCGGGCGCGGCGGGTGGTTGGGCAGCGGCACCGAGGGCGAAGGTGGAGACACGGCTGACATCGATCTGCCCGCCGTCCAGCGGCAGCTGATCCAGGCCGTTACTGCCACCGGCACGTCGGCGGCGATGGTGCTCTTTCAGGGCCGGCCCTACGGGCTGGCCGAAGTGGTCGACCTCGTGCCGGCGATCCTGGTTGCCTACTACCCGGGCCAGGAGGGCGGGGGAACGATCGCGGCGGCTCTGTTTGGGGACGTCAACCCTGGTGGCAAGCTTCCGGTCACCCTGCCCCGCCACTCGGGGCAGGTACCGATCTATCACTATCAGAAGCTGGGGAGCGGCTACCGGCGAGCCGGGACCGATATGCACAGGGGCTATACCGATATGCCCTCCACACCGCTCTACCCCTTCGGCCACGGGCTGAGCTATACCACCTTTGCCTACAGCGATCTGAACATCAGCCCGAGGGAGGTGGACACCGGTGCCGCGGTCCGGATCTCCTGCACCATCACCAACAGCGGCTCGGTAGCAGGCGACGAGGTGGTGCAGCTGTACCTGCACGACCGCGAGGCCACCGTGACGCGGCCGGCGCAGGAGTTGGCCGGATTCAAGCGCGTGTCCCTGGCGCCGGGCGAGAGCTGCCGGGTGACGTTCAACGTACAGGCGAGTCAACTGTGCTTCTACGACCGGGAAATGCGTCTTGTGGTCGAGCCGGGCAACGTCGACGTGATGGTGGGCAGCAGCTCGGACGACCACCGACTGGTAGGCGAGTTTGTCCTCACCGGTGAGGTCGCCGAGGTCCTGGGGAGCCGGGCGTTTCTCTCGAGCGCTGAGGTCACTCGGTAGCGACCTGTAGGTGGCGTGGGTCGGGAACTAGGGAGCTGATCCGGAGGTCTGTGGGGGCCGCCCCGCCGAGCCGTACCCTCAAGCGCTGCCGTCCCCCATCTCGAAGTGCCTGGCGTTCCCGTCGCTCCACAGGACGAGCCGGACCGCCAGCGATGTGGGGCGACCCCTTCACGCCGAGCCGCGGCACCGCCGCGCTGCGGCCCAGGGCGCCGATCTTCTCCTCGAGCGTCATGCGGCCGATGAGGTCGCTGACGCGCTCCTCTTCGGGCAGGTTGGGATCGTCAAACGGGTACTGGGACGATTGGGAGACCCCCCTCGCTGTCGGACGCTGGAGCGACGGCCGTCGCACAGGCGAGCGCGCATGTGCCCAGGAGCGCTGCATAGCGGTTTGCTCTCGGTGCGAGCCGCATCATGGTTTCCTCCTGTCCGGCCGAGCTGCTGCGGGGCGGCGGCAGCGGCGGGACCGCTCGCTGATGCGCACCGCCACGAGCTACCGCGTTGGCTTCGTCATCGTAACGCAATGATGCAGACCGACTAGGGCGCCGGCACGGGCTGCGTGCACCGTCATGGCGGCGGTGCGAGTTCGACGAGGATGACTTGGTCCACGGTTCCGGCGGTGCGAGGTGGCAGACGCAGCGTGAGTCCGTCGCGACTTGCGCGAACATCCACTGCCGTTCCGTCGGACAGCAGCACGGCGTTCAGCACAGGCCGTGGGAGTGGGGGAAGCGACAGTTCGGGATCGGCCCAGTCCAGGACGTGCACGAACACGGTGTCGCCGCGTTGCGTTGTGACGCCCCACGGCCGCGGCGGAATCGGGCCGCCACGTGTTCCGTACACGCTGGTGCCGTATTGCTCCAGCCATGCACCGATGCCGCGCAGCCGCTCTGCGTGCTGAGGGTGGATGGATCCGTCGGGCATCGGCCCCACATTCAGCAGCAGGTTGGCGTTGCGCCCCGCAGCCTCGACGAGCATCCGAACCAGCGAAGGCACGGACTTGAAGTTGTCATCGGTGATGCGAAATCCCCACGAATCACTGATCGTCTCCGACGTTTCGAGCGGTAGGTCGGTGGACACGGCCGCAAGGTTCCAGCCGGCCGTATTGCCTCCGGGTAGGTCCTTCTCGAAGGTCTGCACGTCCTCCCCCGGGAGCGGATCCTGGTGGTGGTTCGGAATGATCAGCGCCGCCGGTTGCAGCTCGTGGATCATCCGGTACGTCCGCTCCAAGTGCCAGTCGGCGTCGGGACGATCCCACATACCATCCAGCCAGACTCCGCCCAACGGGCCGTAGTTGGAAAACAACTCACGCAGCTGCGCGTCCATGAACTCCAGGTAGCGATCCCAGTTTCCGCTTTCGGGCCGACCGGTCCGCCGGCCGGTCCGGCCGCGTGGGAAATAGTCCGGATGGCGCCAATCGAGTTGCGAGTAGTACACGAACAGCCGCAATCCCTGGCGTCGGCACGCCTCTGCCATCTCCCGCACGATGTCGCGCCCGAACGGCGTTCGATCCACGACATCCCAATCAGTGACGTCCGAATCGAACAGGGCGAACCCGTCGTGATGTTTCGTGATGAGGGTGATATAGCGCGCACCAGCGCTTCGGGCGAGCGTGACCCACGCATCCGCGTCGAAGGCCCGAGCGTCGAAGTATGCCGCGATCCGCTCGTACTCAGTGACGGCGATACCGCGGTTCTCCATGACCCACTCACCGTCCATCAGCAAGGCGGAGATGCCCCAATGGATGAACAGTCCGAACTTGGCGTCTTGGAACCACTCCCGGGCTTCCAAGTTGGCGGCGGTCGCTGCCGTGACGCCCTGCGCGTGCAACGAGGTCGAAAGAAGCAGCAGCGTCGTTGTCGTTCGTATCAGGCGCATGTGTCCTCCGCGGGTTCGCGGACAATCTGGTGACCGGACGCGCGCGTCGCGCTCATCTCGCCCTTGGGGGCCTGGTCCGCCACCCGGCGGCAGACGCGCACGTAGTCGACATACAGGCGCTGCGGCGACAGCTCCTCCGGCGGCAGGTGGGGCGCATCGAACCAGCCGCCCACGGCGAGGTTGAGAATGATGTAGAAGGAGTGTCCCTCGTCGAAGGGCCAGAAGGCGGGGTCTTCGCCAGGGGTCTTGTCGACTGTCTGGAACGCGACGCCGTCGACGTACCAGCGGATGCGCGCGGCCGACCACTCGACGGCGAACAAGTGCCAGTCGTTGTGGAAGCTGCCTGCGGTCAGTCGGTGCTCCGCCACCGTGATCCGGTTTCCGGCCGGATCGGGGCCGCGGTGGAGCGCGCCGGAGGTCCAGTCCGGCAGCCGCCCCTTGCCCTCCATGACGTCGATCTCGCCGCACCGTGGCCACCCCACCACGTCGATGTTGCCGCCGAGCAGCCAGAACGCCGGCCACATGCCCACCTCCCCAGGCTGTCGGATCCGCGCCTCGAAGCGGCCGTAGAGGAACTCCCGCTTGCCCTTGGTGATGAGCCGCGCAGAGGTATACCGCCGGTGCTCGAACTCCTCGCGACGCGCCTCGATGACCAGCGCACCGTCCTCCAGCCAGGCGTTGGCGCTGGGCGCGGCGTCCACCCGGTCGGTGTAGTACTGAAGCTCCTCGTTGTGGGGATCCGGCATGACCTCCGGCGTCCAGCTCCGTTGGTCGATCACGATGCCGTCGAATTCGTCGGCCCACTCGAGCTCCCAGCCGGGGAGGGCCTCATCCGCGAGCGGCTGTGGAAGCTCACCCGACGTGCAGCCGGCCAGCAGCAGAACCGCCAGTAGGAACTCGAAGCATCCATGTCTCATCCGGTGACCTCCCGGTCGCCTGTACTGGCTTGAATCTGGCACCTACGGCACACCAAGCACCAGGAATGAGCGCAGTGGCCTTGGGCACCTCTGAGTGCCGCTCCGCAGTCCGTCAGTCGAGATGGAAGCCGGCCCGCTCGCGTCAGCACCGTCGCGATGAGGCTCTCGGCGGCCGCCGCCGGGATGTCAAACGACACCTCGGGAACGGGCGGTGGCTTCGTCGGGTCCAGCAGGCTGTCAAGGCTCCACGACAGCGACGTGCGCGTCCCCGCCAGCGCCCAGAAACCGTGACCGTTTCGCATCACCCGACCCAGGCGCCATATTGCCCAGGTGACCAGGCGCGCTATGAACCGACCGGACGGCGTGCCAGCCAGCCGGGTGGCCGCTCTATTGGTCCTGCTTTTCTCGAGCGGCATCGTATCCCCCCCCTGCTCAGCCGCACAGGATTCGCTATTCCACGAGTCCCGCCCGGCCATGGGGACGACGGTCGAGGTCTTTCTCTACGCTTCGACTCGCGACCGCGCAGCAGAGCTGTTCGAGGCCGCCTTTCAAGAGATCGAGCGCGTGGAGGAGGCCTTGAGCACGTACCGCTCGACCAGTGAGATCTCGCGCATCAATACCACGGCAGCTCACAGACCGGTGGTTACCGATCCCGAAGTGTTCAGCCTGATCGTACGGGCGCTGGAGTACGGCCGGCGAACCGGCGGCGCGTTCGACATCACCGTCGGACCACTCGTGAAGGCATGGGGCTTCTTTCGCGGAGACGGACATTATCCATCGGCCGATGCACTATCTGAAGCCCGCGCGAGGGTCGGATGGCAGCATGTGGCACTCGACAAAGCCCAGCGGACCATTCGATTCCTCACACCGGGGCTCGAGCTGGACATGGGCGGGATCGGCAAGGGATTCGCACTCGACCGCGCGGCACGCGTCCTTCGGAGGCACGGCGTGGACAGCGCGTTGCTCGGCGCAGGACAGAGCAGCTATGTGGCCATCGGCGCGCCACCCGATGCCAGGGGCTGGCCGATTACCGTCCCGAGCCCGCACCATCCGGCGCGGGCGCTGTCGTCGATACAGCTGCGCGACCAGGCGCTGTCGACGTCGGGGAGCGACCGGCAGTATTTCGAACTGGACGGACGGCGCTACAGCCACATCATCGACCCGCGGACCGGGATGCCAGTGACGGGGATGGTCCAGGTCACCGTGATCGCACCGACCGCGACTGACAGCGACGCCCTGTCCACGGCGCTGTTCGTGCTGGGACGCGAGCGCGCCGCAGCATTGATTGAGGGGATGGAAGGAAAGGCTGCACTCCTGGTCACCGACGACGGGGGTGAGGAGCACATCGTCACCATCCAATGGACCGAAGCGTTCGCTCCCTCGGGTAAGTGAGCACGCCGCAATCTCGATACGAGAGGTTGAAGGATGAAAAGAAGAGAGTTCGTCACCGCATCGGCGGCCGCCGCCGGCACTTCCCTGCTCGGCCTCGGCGCCATGGCCGAAGCACTCGCGGAACGCCGGTTCTCACCGTCGGACGCGCTCAACGTGGGCGTCATCGGGGTGGGGAGTCGAGGGCAGTACCTGATGCGACTATTCCTTCGCATCCCCAATGTCAGGGTGACCGCGCTGTGCGACGTGTACGAGCCGCGGTTCGCCGAGGGTCGGGAGATCACAGGCGAGGAAACCAGGGTCTATCGTGACTACCGCCGCATGCTCGATGCGGCGAGCGATTTGGACGCGGTGATCGTCGCGACACCCTTGAGCTTCCACGGTGAGCACATGGTCGCCTCCCTCGAGCGCGGCCTGCACGTGTACGGGGAGAAGGCGATGGCTTTCACGCTGGACGACTGCAACGCCATCGTCCGGGCGACGCGGGACAGTGGGTGCCGGTTTCAGACCGGACTTCAGTACCGCTACGCCCCCTGGTATCGCGAGGCGATCGAGCGTATCCGGACCGGCGAGATCGGACGGGTGACGCATGTCTACGGCTACTGGCACCGCAACTACAACTGGAGGAGACCGCTGCCCGACCCGTCACTCGAGCGGCTGATCAACTGGAGACTTTACACGGAGTACTCGGGAGGACTTCTCGCGGAACTCGGCTCGCACCAGATCGACGTCGCGAACTGGATCTTCGACGAGGTACCGACGAGCGTGATCGGCACCGGTGCGATCACCTTCTACCACGACGGCCGGGAGACGTTCGACAACGTGCAGGCCGTGTTCACGTACCCCGGCGGAGGCACCCACGTCTTCAGCTCGATCATCGGGAATCACAACGTGGGATACCAGCTCAACATCTACGGCACAGGGGGCTCGGTGAAGCTGACCCTGGAGGACGGAGCCTTCTACTACGAGCCGGCGCGCGCCAACTCCGCCGTGCCGCAGGAGCTGATCGAACGAGGTGTCCACACGCGTGCGACGCTGAGCACGAGCGGGGACATGCCATATCGCGGGCCCGGCCTCCCGATCGAGATACCAGAGGGCGAGGCCGGCAACCCCAACTTCCTCGCTGTCGCGTCATTCGTCGAGAGCGTGCGCAACGGCACGCGCCCATTCGCGGACGAACAGGTTGGGTGGAACTCTGCCGTGGCCGTCGTCCTTGGCAACGAAGCGGTCCGTGGCACGCGCTACGTCGAGTTCGCCGACCACCTCAGGGCCAGGGAGTAGACACCATGAAGATGATTTGCGCGACACTGGTGATGGCGATGACGCTCGGGGCGTGCCANNGATGCTCGGGGCGTGCCAAGCCCAAGAACGGCAGCCGGAAGCGGCAGAGTGGGTCACCCTGTTCGACGGGGAGTCGTTTGCGGGGTGGCGCGGCGTCGGTCTGGACTCGATCCCTGCCGGGCACTGGATCATCGAAGATGGGACGATTCGGAAAGTGGCCAGTGGCGCAGTGCCCACCGCAGCCGATGGTCAGCCGCTCGAGGGCGGCGACATCATGACCATTGACACCTACCGCAACTTCGAGCTGGTACTCGAATGGAGGGTGAGTGCCGGCGGGAACAGCGGCATCAAGTACAACGTCTCCGAAGAGATGTCGACCGACTCACCACCGATCCATGCCGCACTCGGATTCGAGTACCAGATCCTGGATGATGCGCTGCATCCTGACGCGCAGAACGGCCCCAACCGCATGGCTGCTGCGCTCTACGACCTCGTTCCACCCGCGCCGAACAAACCGCTGCACGCCGTGGGTTCGTTCAACGAGGCCCGGATCATCTTCAACGACGGTCACGGCGAGCATTGGCTGAACGGCGTCAGGGTCGTCGAATTCGATCTCGCGAGCGCGGCGTTTGACTCCGCTTTCGCGGTCAGCAAGTACCACCCGATCGAGGGGTTCGCCGAGCAGCGCGAAGGACACATCGTGCTGCAGGATCACGGTGACGACGTCTGGTTCCGCAACATCAGGATTCGGGAGCTCACACCATGACCGACATCATCGACCGTCGGAGTTTCATTCTACAGGGCAGTACGGCTGCTCTCGCGATCGGCACGCTGGGCAGGTTCTCGCCGTTTCGTGGCACCTCCCAGGCGAGCGATCGCATCGCGGCCGCCGTGATGGGCGTGAACAGCCGAGGAAACGAGTTGGCCAAGGCGTTTGCGCGGGCGGGCGCTGACATCAGGTACATCTGCGACGTAGACTCGCGCGCGGTTGAGAAGACGGTTGCCGACGTGACGGCGATGCAGGAGCGGAGCCCCGAAGGCGTGACCGATTTCCGCCGAACACTCGATGACCAGTCGCTCGACGTCCTCGTCATCGCTGCCCCCGATCACTGGCACGCTCCAGCCACACTGCTCGCCCTCCAGGCCGGAAAGCACGTGTACGTCGAGAAGCCATGCGGCCACAATCCGCGCGAGGGAGAGCTGCTGGTCGAGGCACAGCGCCGTTACGGCCGAGTCGTTCAGATGGGCAACCAGCAACGCTCCTCACCGGAATCGATCGACGTCATCCGACGGATTCGCGAGGGCGTGATCGGCCGGCCCTACTTCGCGCGTGCGTGGTACGGCAACACCCGTGGCAGTATCGGGCGCGGCGCGCCGGCACCGGTTCCCGACTGGCTCGACTACGAACTGTGGCAGGGACCGGCACCGCGCACACCGTACCGCGACAACGTGGTGCACTACAACTGGCATTGGTTCTGGCGCTGGGGCACCGGAGAGATCTGCAACAACGGCACGCATGAGATCGACGTGTGCCGCTGGGCACTCGGAGTGGACTTTCCCTCGAAGGTTACGTCGGCCGGAGGCCGCTACCACTTCGACGACGACTGGGAGTGCCCCGACACGCAGGTCGCATCGTTCGAGTTCGGCGACGGTTCGACCATCACGTGGGAGGGACGAAGCTGCAACGGACGTCCCATCGAGAACCGCGGTCGCGGTGCCTCGATCCACGGAACGAAGGGCACCGCCGTCATCGACCGATCGGGCTACGTCATCTACGACATCGAGAACAACGAGATCGCCCGTCGGATCCGCGGTGAGACCGTCGATGCCCTCGACACCCGTGGAGGCGGAACGCTCACCGACCTGCACGTCACCAACTTCCTCGACGCGATCCGGGGCCGTGCGACACCCGCAGCACCCATCGACGACGGGCACAGGACTCAACTGCTCTGTCACCTCGGCAACATTGCGCAGCGGACCGAGGGGAGCTTGAGCTGTGATCCACAGACCGGGCGGATCGTGGGCAACGCCGCAGCGACGGCACTGTGGAGCCGGGAGTACGAGCCCGGCTGGGAGGCGAGGGTATGACCATGACCGACCATCACGAGACCCGACGAGATTTCCTGAAGGCCGCCGCGGTCGGCGCCGCAGGGCTGGCCATTCCGGTATCACTCACAGGCTGCGCCGGGCGAACACCGGCACCTGCCAGCATCAGGTTGGGCGTCGCGAGCTACTCGCTCCGCGAGCTGAGCCGCGCCGACGCCATCGCTGCCATCCGCGCACTCCGCTCGAAGTACGTCAGTATCAAGTCATTCCATCTCCCGTACGAGAGCTCTCCCGAGGAGCTGGCCGCCGGCCGTCAGGCGTTCGAGGACGCGGGTCTCACGATCGTGAGCGGCGGGGTCATTACCCTGCAGCGGGAAGATGACGATGACATCAGGACCTACTTCGAGTACGCGAGGGCTGCCGGCATGCCGCTCATGGTCATCGCTCCCACGCCCGCGACCCTGCCCCGCATCGAGCGCTTCGTGCGCGAGTACGATATCAAGGTCGCGATTCACAACCACGGACCGGAAGATCAGTACTTTCCTGGCCCTCGCGACGCGCTCCCGATCATCCGCGACATGCATCCTGGAGTGGGGTTGTGCGTCGACCTTGGCCACACGGCACGTACGGGCGTCGACGTCGTGGAGGCGCTGGCGGATGCCGGCGACCGCGTGCTCGACGTTCACGCCAAAGATCTGACGGACCTGCTCGTACGGGACAGCCAATGCATCGTCGGCGAGGGGGCAATGCCGATGCCGGCCGTCTTCCGCCAGCTCGCCGCGATGAACTACCCGGGGCACGTTAATCTGGAGTATGAGATCGACGCGCAGCATCCGCTGCCAGGTATGCAGCGGTCCTTTGCGTACATGCGGGGCGTGCTGCACGGGCTCGGCATTCCGGAGGGGTAGGGCTTGGCAGCAAGGATCGTGGAGTGTCACGCCTCTGCCCGGGCGGGACTGCTGGGAAACCCGTCCGACGGCTATTACGGCCGCGCTCTCTCCGTGGTACTCCGGAACTTCCGAGCGACGGTCACACTCGAGGAGTCAACGGAACTCCGCATCGAGCCGGATGCACACGACACAGACGTGTTTCGGAACATCGAGGAGCTGGTCGGGTCGGTGAACCGCCAGGGATACTACGGCGGCACCCGGCTGGTGAAGGCGGCCGTCAAGACATTCTACGATCACTGCAACCGAAATGACGTCGTCCTTCCGTCACAGAACTTCACGGCGCGCTATCGGTCGTCGATTCCGCGCCAGGTCGGGCTAGCAGGCTCAAGTGCGATCGTGACGGCCGCACTTCGAGCGCTGATGGACTTCTTCACACTGGACATCTCCAGGGAGCACCAGGCGAATCTGATCCTGTCGGCCGAAACCGAGGAGCTGGGGATAACCGCCGGGCTGCAGGACCGGGTGGCACAGGTATACGACGGTCTCGTCTACATGGACTTCTCGAGGGACCTGATGGAGAATCTCGGGCACGGCGCATACGAGTCCCTCGACCCCGACCTCTTGCCAACCATGTTCGTCGCGCACCAGACACAGCCGACCAAGGTGTCCGGGCGGGCGTTGAACGATATCAGGAGCCGTTGGGAACGAGGTGATGCGGAAGTGCGCGAGACAATCGATCGGATTGCCGCTCTGGCATCCAGTGGCAGGGATGCGTTGCTAGAGGCACAACAGCAGCGATTCGCCTCGCTAATGAACGAGAACTTCGACCTGCGCCGCCGCATTATGCGAATCGACGAGCGTGATCTCGCCATGGTCGAGACAGCCAGAACGCTGGGCGCGTCGGCCAAGCTCACCGGCTCGGGTGGAGCGATCGTCGGCGTGTTCCAGGGCGAGGCAACGAAGCGGCGGATCGCGGAGCAACTCTGTGCACTGGGCGCGCGGGTGATCGAGGCAGAGACAGCATAATGCTCCCGATCCTCGACACGCCGGCGATTCAGTACGTCGTCCGGGCAGGAACGACGAGATCCAACTGACGCACGTGCTCGCCAGCATGCTCGCGCAGGCTCCAATGGTCGCCGTAGCTATCCACGGACGCCGCTACGATATCGGAGACAAGCTGGACTGCTTGAGGACGATCCTCGCGTTCGCACGCAAGCGGGACGAGTCCCTGGAACGATTCGATCGTTCATCTAATCGCTCACGGACTCCCGGGACACCGAATGAGGACCTGCACGGCTCGGTTCGCTCTGGTGTTACTCACGCTCGCGGCGGTCGCGGGTTGCCGAACAGGGGACGGGACGCGCGTCATCAAGCTCGCACACGGCCTGGATGTCTCGCACCCCGTGCATGTGGCCGTGGTGGACATGGCTGAGCGTCTCATGGAGGCCTCGGGTGGGCGGATGGCCGTGTTCAGCATCCCCTACGTGTTGAGGAACAACGAGCATCTCCGGCGGGTGCTGGACGGAGAGATCGGCCACGATCTCCTCATGGCCGGAGAGCGGTACCACCTGAGGGGACTCTGCTACTACGATGCGGGGCCCCGGCAGTACCGATCGACACACTGATCTTTCTCCCCGTGGCCCAGCAGTTGGGGATCACGCCGCTCCACTTCGGCATCATGATGGTGCTCAACCTGTGCATCGGGCTGTGCACGCCGCCGGTGGGCTCGATCCTGTTTGTGGGATCGGGCGGACGACCGTGCCACGGATCACCAAAGCGCTGTTGCCATTCTATGCCGTGATGGTCCTGCTGCTGTTTCTGGTCGTCTACCTGCCGTGGCTCGCCGAGGCCCTGCCGAGGTTCCTGGGGTACTAGGATCCGCTGCGCCGAGTCCTCCGCGGAGGCGCTGAGCGGCAGCCTGCGACGAACGCTGCGGTGACGACGGCTCGGACTGAGCTAGCCGCCGCCGGGTCGCGGGTCTTGCGACAGCCCCGATCATCGGCGTCTGTTACATGACATCAAGGAGGTCGCTACGCCGTACCATCCCTCTGAGCATCGCTACGAGTCGATGCCCTACAGCCGCTGCGGCCGCAGCGGCCTCAAGTTGCCGATCGTCTCCCTCGGGCTGTGGCACAATTTTGGTGGTATCGACGACTTCGAGATGGCTCGCGCCATGGTGTTCCGGGCCTTCGATCTGGGAATCACCCATTTCGACCTGGCCAACAACTACGGCCCTCCCTACGGATCGGCCGAGGAGACCTTCGGCCGGATCTTGCGGGAGGACCTCAGACGGTACCGGGACGAGTTGATCATCTCCACGAAGGCCGGCTGGGACATGTGGCCAGGTCCGTACGGCGATTGGGGCTCGCGCAAATACCTACTTGCGAGTCTCGACCAGAGCCTTAGCCGTCTCGGGCTCCAGTACGTGGACATCTTTTACCACCATCGTCCCGATCCGGAGACGCCGTTGGAGGAGACAATGCGTGCGCTCGACGCCGCCGTCTGCCAGGGCAAGGCCCTCTACGCCGGGATTTCGGCGTACCCGCCCGGGGAGACGCGCCGCGCGGCGGGCTTGCTGCGGGAACTGGGAACGCCCTGCCTGATCCACCAGCCGCGCTACAGCATGTTCGACCGGTCGGTGGAGGATGGTCTGTTGGCGACGCTTGAGGAGGAGGGCATCGGCTGCATCGCCTTCTCACCGCTGGCGCAAGGGATGCTCACCGACCGGTATCTCGACGGCATTCCGGACGACTCAAGAGCGGCCAAGGCTCACGGCTATCTCAGCCGTGAGGAGATCACGGACGAGCGAGTAGCGAGGGTGCGCCAGTTGAGCGAGATGGCTCGACGACGCGGTCAGTCGCTGGCCCAAATGGCGGTGGCGTGGGTGCTGCGTCACTCGGCGGTCACGTCGGCTCTGGTCGGTGCGAGTCGCGTCGAGCAGATCGAGGACTGCGTCGCCGCGCTCGAGAACCTGTCGTTCACCGACGACGAGTTGAAGGAGATCGATCGGGTCTTGGGCGAGTGAGGGACCGGACGTCGCAGTGACGCTTTCAGGACTTGCGATGCATAGAACACTCCGCTCTTGTCTAGGCGTTCCGCCGTCATGGCGTTGTATGCCCTCCACTGTGGGCAGAACGGAGCGGCGGCATTTGACCGGTATCGGTCTTATCACTGACTATCACCCTTTCATTAGTTGTTGTTCTTGAGGTGCGTCATGAACATCCGAGCCTCCATTCTTTCCAGGTTTACCATCCTACAGTATCCAAAGTATCCAACCTGTCTTGCGCTGCTCGTTTGTCTGGGTGCTGGTGTACTTTCTTCGTCGTGCTCGTCTTCGGATCAGACATATACACGAGGCCTGGGAATCTACCCGGGCGCGGCTGATCAAGATTTCTCTCCAGCGCTGTATGTCGACGATGCCAACTATCACAATCTGGCTTTTCGGCGACCCGCATACCACTCGAGTAGTTATGACTATAACCTGACCGCCCAGCTCGTCACCGACGGCATCATAGAAACTGAGATGCCGAAGTGGATCTCGGTTTCGACAAGCACGCATGGCGTAATGGCAAAGAATGAGCGTGAAAGGCTGCTCGATCACAATGAAACTTCAACGGTAGAGTTAGAAGGGTCGGACGTATGGGTCCAGATACAGATGGAGGGAGGAGAAGACGCACCGAAGATCGATAGCGTCGATGTAGGTTTTCGAATGCGAACGACCGAACGACAAGTCCCTGGCTGGCAGTATACCGTTTCAGGGTCGCACGATGGGTTGGAATGGGATGTATTGGGCGTCGATCGTGGCAGCGATCTTCCCGGCAGCCAACGGCCCCTACCTCCTCTCATGCAGGGGCCACCTTCTGCCGACATGCCCCCAATCCCACCGGCAGTCGTGGCCGCATTCAGGCAGAGATTCATGCGCACGCGGGTGGGCAGTGTGTCTGTTTCCCTGCCGACAGCTTCTCAGTACCGCTTTGTTCGCGTTGCCTTGAATGCGCCGGCGGCCGATTCGTGGGCCATCGAGGACGCGTCGTTCTTTCATGAAGGGACACAGGTAGAGCTGGCTCCGTCTTATTCCTTCTCCAGTGCGTGGAAGAGTGCTGGTGATCAAGAGGAATGGATCTACATCGATCTGGGCGCCGTATGCACCTTCGACAAGATCAATCTCTCCTGGCTACGCCGGCCCGCTGCGGGTGCCATACAGGTTGCGAATGAGACTGACAGTTGGACCGATATATACGACCTATCCCCGGACACGTCGCTCACAGACGAGATAGCGTTCGATACGCCAATCGAGGCCAGGTACGTGCGCCTCATGCTCACCCAGCCGGCCACTGCTGACGGCTACTTGTTGAGTGAGATGGAAGTGTGGGGCCGAGGCGGCCCGGTACCGAGGCCGGCCAGGGCAAATCCCAACGTCGAAAACAACAGGCTGGACCTGGCCGGCGGCGCCTGGGCGGTCGAGCGTGCGTCGTTGGTTGAAGCGAGCGGCGCGCTACTTTCTCAGACCGGCTATGACGATGATGGCTGGGTGCCGGCAACCGTTCCCGGGACCATTCTGGTCAGTTACCTGAACATTGGGGCCCTACCGGATCCCAACTACGGGGACAACCAACTTCAAATATCGGAGTCGTTCTTCAATTCCGACTTCTGGTACCGTAACGAGTTTGCGGTGCCTGCTTCTGCAGAAGGCCGCCACACATTCCTCAATTTCGACGGCATCAACTGGAAGGCCCAAGTATATGTGAACGGCGAATACGTCGGTCGCATCGACGGCGCCTTCAAGCGTGGGAAATTTGATATCAGTGATCTCGTTGCACCCGGTCAGGAGAATGCGCTGGCCGTTTTGATAGAGAAGAACGCACATCCAGGCGTAGTGAAAGAACAGACGCTGGAAAGCCCCGACGTAAACGGCGGTGTGCTCGGTGCCGACAATCCGACCTTTCACGCTTCGATCGGCTGGGATTGGATGCCGACTATCCGCGGGCGCAATACAGGCATCTGGAATGACGTGTACCTCAGCTTCACCGGGCCTGTGACCCTGGAAGACCCGTTCGTGACGACAGATCTGCCCCTTCCCGATACGACTGCGGCGGACGTCAATATCGCCGTCACACTCAGGAATCATGAGGCGTCACCGGTCGAAGGAACACTGAGCGGCTCCTTCGGAGATGTCGACTTCGAGATGCCCGTTTCGCTCACGGCATCGGAGGTGAAGCAAGTATCGCTGAATGCTTCGACGCATCCCCAGTTGCGGTTGCAGAATCCGGCGCTGTGGTGGCCCAATGGTTATGGCTCGCCAAACCTGTACGATGTGACGCTCGCCTTCGAGACATACGAGACTGGCTTGTCCGATTCGAAGTCATTGAAGACAGGCGTGCGGGAGATGTCGTACGACGAGAGCAGCGGGGCCCTCAAGATGTGGATCAACGGGAGACGATTCGTGGGTCGCGGTGGTAACTGGGGGTTCTCGGAATCGATGCTGCGGTACCGCGCGCGTGAATACGATGCTGCCGTTCGCTTCCACAAGGACATGAACTTCACGATGATCCGGAACTGGGTGGGGCAGACCGCCGACGAGGAATTCTACGAGGCAGCCGACCGTCACGGGATCATGGTGTGGCAAGACTTCTGGCTAGCCAATCCGGTTGACGGCCCGGATCCGTACGATAACGCCATGTTCATGGACAATGTCGACGATTATGTGAAACGGATCCGTAATCACCCGTCCATCGCCCTCTATTGCGGTCGCAATGAGGGCAATCCACCAGCGGTGTTGGACACTGCCATCCGCGAGCTGCTACCGGAAATTCATCCCGGTTCGCATTACATCTCACATTCGTCTATGGGACCGGTGAGCGGATTCGGTCCGTACGGCAGGATGCCGGTCGAGTTCTATTTCGAGAGACGCGCCACGCCCAAGATGCACAGCGAGCTGGGCATGCCCAATATCGTCACATATGAGAGCCTGCAGCGGATGATGCCGGACTCCATGCAGTGGCCGATTGGAGATATGTGGGGCCTGCACGACTTCTGTCTGGATGGCAACGTGCGGGCGCGTTCATACCTCGAATTGTTCGACCAGCAGTTTGGTGAAGTAGAGAACGTCAAGGATTGGATCTCCCTGGCCCAGTTCATGAACTACGATGGGCATCGCGCGATGTACGAGGCGCAGGGGAAGAACCGCATGGGTCTGGTGATCTGGATGAGCCACCCGGCCTGGCCTTCGTTCGTGTGGCAAACGTACGATTACTACCTCGAGCCCACCGCAGGATACTTCGGCGCCAAGAAGGCGTCGGAACCGTTACACATTCAGTGGAACGCCTTTACCGATAGCGTCGAGGTCGTGAATTACAGTGCCGGCAAACGTGATCAACTGACAGCGCGGGCTGAACTGCTGACCATGGACGGTTCCGCGGTTTGGCAAAAAAACGCGACGCTCTCCCTTGCCGAAGACAGCATCGCACCGTTGTTCGAAATGGAGTATCCGGAAAATCTCACGGGCGTTCACTTCATACGGCTCGAACTCGAGCATGCAGGCGAACTCGTCTCCGAGAACTTCTACTGGCGCGGATTGGAAGGCGACAATTATCGAGCGCTGCGCACATTGCCGACCGTGGAACTCACCTCGAGTACGAGTACGCATCGGGACGGCGATCGCTGGTATCTCACGACAACGCTGGGAAACGAGACGGACCACCCGGCGCTCATGGTCAGGTTGATGGTCGTGCGGGGCAATAGTGGCGATGTGATCGCGCCGGTGCTCTACAGCGACAACTATGTCTCGTTGATGCCGGGTGAGCAAAAGACGATTCGGATGGAACTGCAGCATGCCGACACGCGCGGTGAGCGGCCGCAGGTGGTCGTGTCGGGCTTCAATGTGGAACGGCTTCTATAGAATGCGGAGTGTTAGGGGTGGAGGAGTAACACCTAGCAACCGACGTTGATGACATCTTCGCCTCCCGTGCCTGCTGGCGGCGGGAGCCAATGTGAAGGAAACGACCGTGCAGAACTTCCAATCCCAACGCACTTTTGCGTACGCGTTTCCGTTGGTCTTGACGCTCGTGGTGCTGAACGGCTGCGACAGCGGTCCCAGATGGAGCGAGACGGAATCGGGAATCATCAGGACGGTAACCAACAGGGGTGGTCAGACCCTGGGGTACGTGACTACATCCGGCGTGAGCCTGCTCACCGTTGACCGGTTCGCTTTCAAGGACCTGAACCAGAACGGAGCGCTGGATCCGTACGAAGACTGGCGCCTCTCCGCCGACGAGCGGGCGCAGGACCTGGCCTCCAAGATGTCTGTCCAGCAGATCGCCGGCCTCATGCTCTACAGTGCGCACCAGGCCATTCCTGGGAGAGCTCGTGGGTTTGGCAGCTCTACCTACGATGGGAAACCGTTTGCGGAGAGCGGTGCGAACGCCTGGGATCTGTCAGATCAGCAGAAGGACTTCCTGACCAACGATGACCTGAGGCATGTACTGATCACGTCCGTGGAAAGCCCTGAGGTGGCGGCGCGCTGGAACAACAATGTTCAGGCGTTGGCGGAAGGCATCGGGCTGGGGATTCCGGCCAACAACAGCTCGGACCCACGCCATCGCTGGCAGCCCGATGCGGAGTACAATGCGGGTGCCGGAGGGGACATCTCCATGTGGCCCGGTTCGATCGGTTTGGCGGCGACCTTCGACCCCGTCATTGTACGGCAGTTCGGCGAAATCGCGTCGAAGGAATACCGTGCGCTCGGCATCACGACGGCCCTGTCGCCACAGATCGATCTGGCCACCGAACCTCGCTGGTTCCGTTTCAGCGGCACCTTCGGAGGAGATCCGGTCCTTGCGACGGACATGGCCCGCGCTTATGTGGACGGGTTTCAGACATCTGAAGGAGATGCCGTCATAGAAGGAGGCTGGGGACATGGGAGCGTGAACGCCATGGTGAAGCACTGGCCCGGTGGCGGCTCGGGCGAAGGCGGCCGCGACGCCCACTTTGGCTTCGGGAAATACGCTGTCTATCCCGGCAACAACTTCGATCTCCACCTGCTTCCCTTCACGGAGGGAGCTTTCAAGCTGGAGGGCGAGACGGGCATGGCGGCGGCGGTCATGCCGTACTACACCATCTCATTCAATCAGGATACCGTGCATGGCGAGAACTTGGGCAATGCCTACAGCAAATACATGATCACGGACCTACTGCGAGGGACCTACGGGTTCGATGGTGTGGTTTGTACCGATTGGGGCGTAACGCGCGACCACACGGGTGTGGATAGCTTTGGCGCCACGCCTTGGGGGGTGGAAGGTCTTTCAGAGGCAGAGCGGCATTACAGAGCCCTGATGGCGGGCGTCGATCAGTTCGGCGGCAACAACGATGCGGGTCCGGTCGTCGAAGCGTACGAGATGGGCGTGCAGGAACACGGCGAGGAGTTCATGCGCGCACGGTTCGAGGCATCCGCCGTCCGCCTGCTAAAGAACGTCTTCCGCACCGGTCTGTTCGAGAATCCCTACTTGGATGTGGACGAAACCGCTGCCACCGTGGGCAAGCCCGCGTACATGACCGCCGGGTATGAAGCGCAACTCAAGTCCTTGGTGCTTCTGAAGAATCAGGACAACGTCTTGCCGCTAGAACAAAACGCAGTGGTATACATCCCGCAGCGCTACGTGCCGGAAAGCCGCGGTTTCTTCGGAACAATCCCCGCTCGGACCGTGAATCCGATCAACCTGGAGATCGCGGGAAGGTATATCTCCGTGACCGACGATCCGGACGCGGCGGATGCAGCGCTCGTCGTCATCAACAGCCCCTCGTCTACAAACGGGTATGACCGGGCTGACGTGGAGGCAGGCGGCAACGGGTATGTGCCTATCAGCCTTCAGTACGGCACGTACACGGCCACGCACGCCCGTGCCACGAGCATCGCTGGCGGGGATCCGATGGAGGACTTCACGAACCGTTCGTACCAGGGCAAGACGGTCAGTACCTCGAACGTGACCGACATGCAAGCGGTACTCGACGCCCGCGCGAAGATGAAGGGGAAGCCTGTGATCGTCGTCCTCAACCTGTCGAACCCGACCGTAGTGTCGGAATTCGAGCCGAGTGCCAACGCGATCCTCGTCAGCTTCGGCGTGCAGGACCAGGCGATCCTCGATATCCTGACCGGTGCGGCTGAGCCTTCGGGCCTCCTGCCATTGCAGATGCCGGCGAACATGCAAACCGTCGAGCAGCAGTACGAAGATACGCCGCACGACATGCAAGCCTACGTCGATGCCGAGGGCAACGCCTACGACTTCGCCTTCGGACTCGACTGGGCCGGCGTCATCGAAGACGCCCGGACGGCAACCTATGGGAAGGGGAGGAAAGCGACGGAGCGCAACCGGTAGCGCCCCGCTACACCATCTGGTCCTCCTCCGACCTGAGTTCCATCTTGTTGCATGGCCGCCGCGGGCTGAACTCGGACCTGACATCGGAAGGAGCTGATACCGCCATGGACCGTAGACGCTTCCTCGAGCACACCGGTGTCGCGTTGGCCTCCGTTTCCTCTGTAGGCGCCCTTGCCGCGTGCGCGAGTCCCTCCACCGGTCGCACACGCACGAGCGGCATCGGTATTTGTGACTGGAATCTAGGCGACATGTGCGACCCGGAGCAGATTCCGCGCGCACGACAGGCGGGCCTGGACGGCATCCAGGTGAGCCTTGGGCGCAACCCGGACGAGATTGTCCTGCGTGATCCGGCGGTGCGCGCGCGATACCGGGAACTCGGACGCCAACACGACATCGCGTTCCACTCGATCGCACTGGGACTGTTGAACGGCAACCCGTTGGCGGAACAGCCACGCGCCGCCGTCTGGGTGATTGACGCCATCGAGGCGGCGGTCGCACTGGGCGCGAGTAACGTCCTCATGGCGTTCTTCGGGAGTGGCGATCTGCGGTTGCGCGACGAGAACGGGGATTTCGTCAACGAGCCGGCGGCCGGGTTCTCAGTGTACCGACTGGACGAAGCCAAGGTCACCAACGTGGTAGAGGCACTGAGGCAAATCATGCCCCGAGCAGAGGACGCCGGCATCGCACTTGGTCTGGAGACCACGATTACGGCGCGGCAGAATCTCGAGATCATCGAGCGAGTCGACTCCGAGTGGCTTCGGGTCTACTACGACGTCGGCAACTCGACCGGCAACGGCTATGATGTGCCGGGCGAGCTTCGCATGCTCGGCAACGACCGGATCTGTGAGGTGCACCTGAAGGATTGGAACACGCCGTTGCTGGGCAGTGGAGATGGCATGGTCGACATGCCGGCGGTGGCAGCGGCGCTCAAGGACATCGACTACGACAAGTGGCTGGTGCTGGAGACCAGCGGTCGCGAGGGCCGCTTCTTGGAGGACACGCGCACGAACGTCGCCTGGGCGAAGCAGACGTTTTTCGCCACCTGAACATCATGAGCGGACATTGCGCTGGGTGAGCCGGATCTCGAGGGCAGTGACCGCTGCGGGACGGCTGCTGCGCCGGCCGTACGTCTGGGGGCTCGCGACCGGGATCGTCTTAGTCGCGGGAGTCCGCGGAGCAAACCACGTCACGTCAACCGACGTGTTCTGTGACGGCTGCCACGTGCACCCGCAGGCCACGACGTCATGGATGCAGTCTACCCACTACGTGACGAAGAGTGGCACAGTGGTGCACTGCGTGGAGTGTCACCTGCCGCCCGGAGGGGTCGCCTATGCGGCGCACAAGACCCGCCTGGGTGTCCGCGATGTTGTCGGAACGATCTTCAAAGAGCAGGACAGCCTTCACTGGGAAGAGCGGTCTCAACTCGAGCACGCGAGCACGTTCGTGTTCCTCGAGTCGTGTATCGACTGCCACCCGAATCTGTTCCCCGTCGAGCTGACCGATAAAGGCGAAGAGGCTCACCTCCACTACGAGAACCATGCAGAGGAGATCCGCTGCATCAAGTGCCACCTGCACGTCGGCCACTTCGACCCCGACGCAGAGGAGATCGACTTCGGACTGGTCACGGCGGCGACTGATGAGGTCTACCAGGCACCGGCGATCGTTGCAGCCTTCACCGATTACACCGAGTACATCCCCGGTACCACGGTGTCATTCGACATGGTGGCGATCCCCGGCGGCACTTTCCGGATGGGAAGTCCCGAGTCGGAGCCGTACCGTCGTGCGGACGAGGGTCCCGTACACTGGGTCACGGTCGACTCCTTCTGGATGGGGCGCATCGAGGTCACCTGGGACGAGTTCGAGGCCTGGTACCGGGCCACGCGGTCCGAGGGCCGCAGCGACACGAGACTCATGGAGGAAGAAGACGTCGACGCCATCACCGGTGCCACGCCGCCGTACGTGCCGCCCGACCAGGGGTGGGGGAAGGGTGACCGGCCGGCCATCACGATGACACATTACGCCGCGGAGCGATATTGTCGCTGGCTCTCACAGGCGACGGGCAAGCACTATCGGTTGCCGACGGAAGCCGAGTGGGAGTACGCCGCCCGCGGCGGAAGCGATAGCCCGTACTTCTTCGAGGGGAGTCCCACGAGGTACACTGAGCGACGCTGGTGGAACAGGCTCCTCGGGCGAGACACCGAGGTGCTCGACAGTTTTGTTGTCCACCGTGGCAACAGCGACGGGCGGACGCAGCCGCCATCGCTCGTGACGCCCAACCCGTTTGGGCTCAAGAACATGCTCGGGAATGTCCGAGAGTTCACGTCAGACTGGTACGCGGCCGACACCTATGGGAGCCGCGCTGGCGACAGCGCCGTCGTGAACCCCGGCGGACCGGAAACAGGGGACGAGCACGTGGTGCGAGGGGGATCGTTCCGCAGTGATCCGGCCGATCTGCGGTCGGCCGCTCGCGATCACACTCGGCGTCGTGCGTGTCTCATGACCGATCCGCAGATTCCGAAGAGCCGGTGGTGGTATTCCGACTGTACTGATATTGGGTTGCGCGTGGTGCGAGCGGTCGCGCAACCGAGTGCAAACGAATGAAGGGGGGAGGCGAACGATGAGTGAGACGGCGGAAGGACAGAGCCGACGGGAGTTCATCGAGACGGTCGGCCTGATTGGCGCCGCAGGGGCCGTGGGCGCGATGGTTGCCGGATGTAGCAGGGTTGGCGAGCAATACGCGCACTATCAGTGGCCACCGCTCCTGGATCAGGCGCCCGACGGCCCGGTACTCAAGGCGGGCGTGGTGGGCTGTGGCGGACGCGGCACGGGCGCCGCGAACGACTTCCTCGAGGCGGGTCCCAACCTGGAGATCGTGGCGCTGGCCGACCTCTTCCAGGACCGGTTGGACGACTGTCGCGCCAGCTTGCGGGAAGACAGAGGTGTCGAGGTGCCGGACGAGCAGTGCTTCGTGGGATTCGACGCCTACCAGCGGCTCATCGAGACGGACGTCGACCTCGTGATTCTCGCCACTCCTCCCTACTTCCGGCCTCAGCATTTCGAGGCTTGTGTGGACGCGCGGAAGCACGTGTTCATGGAGAAACCGGTGGCCGTCGACCCGGTGGGAGCACGGTCCGTGATGGCGTCCTCCCGGACGGCGGAAGGACTGCGGTTGTGCGTGGTGACGGGGACGCAGCGGCGCCACCAGGCCAATTACCTCGAGACGTTCAGGAAGGTCACGCGCGGTGCCATCGGCGATGTCGTAGCCGCCAACTGCTACTGGAACGGGCGCGTTCCGTGGTGGCGGGATCGGCAACGGGGTTGGACCGACATCGAGTACATGCTGCGTGACTGGGTGAACTGGACCTGGCTCTCGGGCGACCACATAGTCGAGCAGCACGTGCACAACCTGGACGTCATCAACTGGTTCCTCGGCGATGCCCATCCGGAGAAGGCGGTGGGCTGCGGCGGTCGATGGAGGCGTCCGACCGGAGATCAGTACGACTTCTTCAGTGTCGACTTCACCTACGAGAACGACGTACACGTCCACAGCATGTGCCGTCAGATCGCGGGCTGCGCCGACAACGTCTCGGAACTCGTGCGGGGCAGCAAGGGATACACGAATTGCAAGGACGAGATCTGGAGGGCGAACGGCAGTGCGCAGTGGAGGTATCCGTACGAGTTGGATGATGAGGGTGAGGAAATCGAGCCGCGTCCCTACGTTCAGGAGCACATCGATCTCGTCACGGCCATCCGCACGAACCAACCCGTCAACGAGGCGGCCAGGACAGCGGCGGCGACGATGACGGCGATCATGGGACGGATCTCGTGCTATACGGGCCAAGAGGTCACGTGGGATGAGATGATGGAGTCGGATCTCCGCCTGGGCCCCGACCGCGTCGAGTTTGGGCCATCGGAACTGGTGCGCGCGGTCGTCCCAGTTCCAGGAACGGCGTAAGTCGGCTCCTCGGAACCTGGCCTGCTGCCGAGCCGTGTGGAGCTGAGGCCCTCGCGTCCGAAGCGAAGGTGACGGTCGAGCTGCAACGCGCCTATCTTTCCTTTCGCCGATGCCCGACCTTCCCACGGCCTTCACCGACGCCATCCGCGACCGCTACGTGGTGGAGCGGGGAATCGGTGCCGGTGGTATGGCTACCGTACATCTCGCCCGAGATGTCCGGCACGGCCGCTACGTCGCCATCAAGGTGCTCAAGGCGGAACTCGCCGCGTCGTTGGGCGCGGAGCGGTTCCTCAAGGAAATCGAGATCGCTGCTCGCCTGACGCACCCACACATCATCCCACTCCATGATTCAGGGCAAGCGGCCAGGTTCCTGTACTACGTCATGCCGTTCATCGACGGCGAGTCGCTGCGAACGCGTCTTCTCCGGGAGACACGCATCGACACGCCGGCCGCCCTCGGCATCGCGGAGGACGTCGGAGACGCGTTGAGTTACGCTCATCGGCAAGGCATCCTGCACCGCGACATCAAGCCGGAGAACATCTTGTTCTCCGAAGGCCATCCGATGGTAGCGGACTTCGGTATCGCGCGGGCCGTGAGCACGGCGGGCGGTACGAACATCACACGCACTGGCTTGGCCCTCGGTACCCCGGGATACATGAGCCCCGAACAGGCGGCGGGCGACCGCGAGCTCGACGCCCGGACCGACGTGTACAGCTTGGGCTGCGTGCTGTACGAGATGCTGGTCGGCGAGCCCCCGGGCATGTGGCAGACAGATGAATCCCTCAGGCTTGGCAGGTTCACCGATTTGCCGGAACGACACCGTGCGCGGATCCGCGAAATCGGCGGTCCCATCGAACGGGCGCTGGTGCGCGCCCTTGCCATCCGCACGCGCGATCGCTTCGAGACGGTGGACGCGTTCTTGCACGCCCTCCGCGCCGAGGAGGGTGCGGTGCGGCGCTACAGTGACGGCGAAGTAGAGGAGATCGTGCGGCAGGCTGCCGAGGAGCAGTTAGTGCACCCCACCGAAGAGGGGATGTCGCTCAGGACCGTTCAGCAGATCGCGGACGACGTCGGTATCTCGCCGGAGCGCGTCAAGCGAGCGGCGCGCAAGCTGGAGCTCCGCGAACGGGCCCGGCCCCCCGCCGAGTCCGGAGCGGCCGCCTTCTGGCTGGGCAGTCGGACGCTGATCGGGTACGAGCGCGTCGTGGACGGCGAAGTGACTGAGACCGCGTACGAGGAGATCGTCGACGAGATTCAGGCGACGCTCTCGACCGTGGGACAAGTTGGCACGCTCGGTCGGTCGCTCACCTGGAGCACGGCGCATTCGGGTCCTGGGGTCGGCCGGGCGCTGCAGGTGCGCGTCATCTCACGTGGCGGGCAGACACGCATCCACGTCCAGGAACGGCTCGGCGAACTGGCCGGCAGTCTCTTCGGCGGGCTGATGGGTGGTGGTGGTGGCGGCGGGCTCGGCTTGATCCTGGGCATCGGTATCGGGGCCCTCGGCGCCGGGCCGGAGATCGGCCTACTCGCCGTCGGTTGGGTGGGCGGAGTATACGCGCTGGCGCGGACGATCTATCGAGCGGTGTCGCGCAAGAGGCGCGCCGAGTTGCAGCGGCTGAGCGATCGCATCGCGGAGATCGCGGCCGAGTCCGCCAGAGAGCGCTAAACCCCTAGCCTGGGAGTGGGAGAGATGCGCCGATCGTCTGCCGTACTGCTTGTCGTGGCCTGCCTGGGAGCACCAGTTGACGGCCTGGCCCAAGACAACGCGGCCTACTGGCTGGAACAGCTGACGCTCGCGGAGAAGGCAGCGCTCCTCACCGGGAAGAACCTCTGGGAGACGATCGGCATCCCCCGACTTGGCATCCCATCGGTCTGGCTGACCGACGGGCCCGCCGGACTCCGGAAGGCCAGCTCCACCGAGCTCGGGCTCGGTCAAGCCGTTCCGGCGACGACCTTCCCCTCGGCCGGTGCGCTGGCGGCGACCTGGAACCCGGAACTAGTACGGAGTGTGGGAGCGGCGATCGGAGAAGAAGCCGCCGCACAGGGCGTCACCTTGCTTCTGGCACCAGGGCTAAATCTCAAAAGACATCCCCTGGGTGGCCGCAACTTCGAGTACTACAGTGAAGATCCTCTGTTGAGTGGCCAGGTCGCTGCCGCTTTCGTGAACGGAGTCCAATCCCAGGGCGTTGGTGCCACGCTCAAGCATTATGCGGTCAACAATCAGGAATATCGGAGAATGGTGATTGACGCTCGCGTGGGCGAGCGAGCGCTGCGAGAGCTGTACCTCAGGGGATTCGAGATCGCGGTGCGCGAGAGTCAGCCGGCCGCGGTGATGACCGCCTACAACCGCGTGAACGGCACACCTGCATCCTCCAACGCAGAGCTCCTCACGGACATCCTGAGAGGTGAGTGGGGGTTCGACGGCCTGGTGGTATCCGACTGGGGCTCCGTCAACGATCCGGTCGCTGCCGTCCGGGCCGGTTTGGACCTGGAGATGCCGGGGAACCCGCTCTCACCGCCGCGGATCGAGTCTGCGGTGCGGGACGGGAGTCTTTCGCTCGAGGCCGTGGACCGCGCGGCGGGAAACGTGCTTCGCCTGGTGACGCTCTCGGACCGGTTGCCGCGGCCCGCCGACGTGGTGCCGACGCGAACGCCGCATGCAGTCGCGGTGGAAGCGGCCGAGCAGTCGATCGTCCTGCTGGAGAACGACGGTGTTCTCCCCCTCGAAATGCCCCAACAGACCCGGGTCGGTGTCGTCGGTAACCTGGCCTTCCACCCGCGGATCCAAGGCATTGGCAGTTCCCAGGTGAACCCAACCCGAGTTGACACGGCCTGGACCTCGATCCGGGACCTTGGATTGGAACGAGGTTTTGAACCGCGAGATTGGCCGGTGGACTACTCGGAGGATGGGCTGACGGCTGCCCAGATGGAGGGCCTGCGGTCGTTTGTTGACGACCGGGATGTGGTCATCGTCCTCGTAGGACAACGGGCATCCCATGACGCAGAGGCGTGGGATCGCCCGTCGGCCCAGCTCGGCCCCGGCGACAAGGATGTGATCCGCACTGCCCTCGCGTCGGGCAAGCCGGTCGTCGCCGTGGCGGTGGGTGGCGCTTCCGTGGACCTGTCGCCCCTCACCGAGGCGAACGCGCTGCTCTTCGGATGGCTTGGCGGAGAGGGCTTCGGCACCGCTTTGGCGGGGATTCTCTTCGGAGAGGTCAATCCGTCGGGAAGGCTGTCCGAGACCTTTGCGCATGCCGTCGCGGACCACGCGAGCAACGTCAACTTCCCCGGAGGCCCATGGGCGGTCGACTACGGTGAAGGGCTGTACGTGGGGTATCGCTACTTTCTCTCGTTCGATCACGATGTCGCGTACCCCTTCGGCTACGGGTTGTCGTATACGACTTTCGACTACGTCGGGATGGAGGCTCCGGATACCGTCAGCGATCTGGAGAGCCCGATAGAGGTCACCGTGGATCTGCTGAACTCCGGTTTGCGTGCGGGCGCGGAAGTCATCCAGGTGTATCTCCACCATGTAGCACCCTCACTGACGCGCCCGGACCGCGAGCTGGCCGCGTTTGCCAAGGTGGACCTGGAACCGGGAGAGACGCAGCGCGTGAGGATCGCCGTCGACCCGGAGCGACTCGCCTACTACCACGACGGATTTCAGCAGTGGGTGACGGAGGAAGGCGAATACGAACTCTTGGTCGGAGCCTCCTCGGCCGACATCAGGCACTCGGCCCGCTTCACAGTCACCGCGGGAACGATGCCACGGACGGTCTACACCCTGGATCACACACTGGGCGATCTGCTCGAGGACGCACGAGGCAGGGTGGTGGTGGAATTCCTCGCGAGCCGGATGGGGTTCGGGAGCCTGGCTGAGGCAGGGCCGGACAACTTCATGGCGGCGGCCATGCGGCAGATGTCGTTCCGGAAAGT